>JAEEGL017444196.1_pt1 | contig 17760 bp, 10 predicted proteins | sample 9134231 | NCBI WGS metagenome assembly JAEEGL01 (sample SAMN16246548, study PRJNA631951) | gut metagenome | biome: gut microbiome; feature: rumen; material: fiber-attached | host: Bos | place: Iran: Karaj | collected 2018-10 | reverse complement strand
GGCCTTGTTACCTTTCTGGCGGATTTCGCCTTTGAGCGTAAAATGCTTCATTGTTTTGTTTAAATAAAAATGTGTTACTCAGTGCTCTATTGCAAGCACCCCATTGCACCAAAAACCTTGCGGGTTTTTAAGCGCGCAAAGTTAGCAATAATTTTCGAAACGCCAAAGACTTACTCGCCTTATCTCCCCATCGGCCCATCCCCATCGGCCCATCCTCATCGCCCTGCACCCTTGCCGCCCTGCTGCTCCCGCGCCATCGCCCTACCGCCCTGTTGTGTATGCGTGGTGGTAACGCATTGGTAATCAAGTGTTAACGTGTTTTGCTTCATTCCTTCGGTATATAAGCAAATTACGTAATTCCTCGCAAATCAATCGTTTATCTCCACGACCTTTTCTGCGAAGACAGGCCTTTCCACAACCGCCGCTTCGCGGCCCCTCCCATGCGCTGTGCTCTGCGAGCACTGGCTGTGGGCCCCTCCCTCTTATGTGCCGAGGGTGGCACAGGTTGTGGAAAGGCCTGCCTCCGCAGAAAAGACCTCCAAAGGCCCGTTTTTTCATGCAATCGGACAAATGTTTTGTTTTGCTAATTTACAAAAACGGCCAATGCGCCGATTGATTATCAAGTAGATACATTTGCAAAATCCTACATTTTTTTAAACCGGTGCGTCATGGAAGGATAGAATAATGTATCTTTGTATCGCAACCACTTAACTAACCTATGCGCCAATTATCTGCTCTGTCCTTTATCGTTGCACTGGTTTTACCCCTCAGCATGAAAGCTGCCGGAGATGAGTGCCAAAAGATTTCCAATTCCGAGGTCCTGTTCAGCTCCGGAGGCGCCAAAGCGCTGCTTCGATTCTGCAGCCCCAGTGTCATCCGTGTCGAGTACGCGTTTGACGGAGTCTTCCTTAAGGATTCCCCCACCCCTGCGGTTGTCTGTGAAAGCCTTGCCGACATCAATATCCTCCTTGAGAGGGACGGAAGCGCCTATGATATCCACACGGGGACTCTTAGAGTGGTGGTGGAACCGGCCCCCTTTACTATTAAGGTATATGACAATTACCAGACAATGCTCGTCTCGGATATTCCGGGTGGATATGTGAAGGACGGTGACCATATAGTCTGTACTAAAAATTTTGCGCGTAATGAATCCATCTTTGGTCTGGGTGAGAAGGCCGATCTTTTGGATAGAAGAGGTGGAATTTACACAATGTGGAATAGTGATAAACCTTGCTACTGCATAGACGAGGATCCGCTCTATAAAAGTATTCCCTTCTTCATGAGCAGCCGGCGTTATGGCATTTTTTTCGATAACAGCTGGCGTACGACTTTCGATTTTTCCCACAGGGACAGTTACACCTTTGAGGCCGATGGTGGAGCAATGGTCTATTACATCATTGCAGGAGAAGACTATAAGGATATTTTGCGGCAGTATATCGAACTGACCGGAAAGCCGGTAATGCCTCCTATATGGGCACTTGGATACTCCCAATGCCGTGGCGCTTATGTGTATCAGGATCAAGCTATTGAGGTGGCACGCAAGTTTCGTGAACTGGATATTCCCTGCGATGTAATCTATCAGGATATCGGGTGGGTGGATCAGCTGCAGAACTTCGAATGGAACCCTACACGCTACTCCCATCCCCGCGCCATGACGGATACCCTGCATTCATTGGGGTTCCACGTGGTGGTGTCACAGGACCCGGTTGTCTCTAAGAAGAATGTCGAGCAGTGGAATGAGGCTGACAGTCTTGGGCTCTTTGTTAAGGACATCCGTACTGGCAAGAGTTATGACATGCCGTGGCCCTGGGGTGGAAGATGCGGTGTGGTTGATTTTTCCAACCCGTCCGCAGCCCGTTGGTGGGGAGATTATCAACAGAAGCCCATTGACGATGGTGTCGACGGTTTCTGGACCGACATGGGCGAACCGGCCTGGAGTAATGAAGAAGAAAAGGACCGCCTGTACATGCAGCATTATACCGGTCCTCACGCAGCAATCCATAATGTATATGGTCTTTATTGGGACCGTGTGGTTACCGAGGAGTTTGCAAAGCGCAACCCCGACAAGAGACTCTTCCAAATGACAAGAGCCGCTTTTGCAGGCATGCAGCGATACTGCTTTTCCTGGACCGGAGACAGCGGAGACTCACGTCGCTTGACAGAAAGCTGGGAACAGTTTGCTTACCAGATTCCCATGATGCTGTCGGCCGGGCTTGGCGGGGTTCCGTTCATTACAGGAGACATTACTGGTTATTGCGGAACCATCGAGGATTATCTGGAAGCCTCCGAGCTCTATGTGCGATGGATGCAGTTTGGACTGTTTACTCCGCTCAGCCGGGCTCACCATGAGGGTGATACTGCCGTAGAACCCTGGATGTTCCCACCTAAAGCCATGGAGGCGGCTAAAAAAGCCATTGAATTGAAATATACCCTGCTTCCCTATATTTATACTTGTGCACGTGAGGCGTACGATTCGGGACTCCCGCTTATGCGAGCCATGTTCCTGGAGTTCCCGGAGGATAAAACGTGCCGCCGCACCGACATGCAATTCATGTTTGGAGCCAGCCTGCTTGTCGCGCCTGTAGTCGAACGGGGGGCTACTACCCGCGAGGTTTATCTCCCCAAGGGAAAGTGGTATGACTGGTATGACGGAACCGTTTATGAAGGAGGCCGATATCTGACGGTAGATGCCCCGCTGGACAAGACACCCCTTTTTGTAAAAGACGGGTGCATGGTTCCTACAGTTCCAGTAACGGCCTATACAGCACTCGCATCCAAAGCTCCGCTTACCATCCGTTGTTACCCCAGGGAAGGACAAGAAGTAACCTATGTCCTGTATGAAGATGATGGTGAAACCCTGGGCTATAGCCGCGGAGATTATTCAAGCACTTCTTTCTCCTGCCAACTGTCGGAAGGAGTATACAATATCCGGGTAACGAGGGAAAACCATGGTGCATTTACGGCTCCCTCGCGTGAATGCAGATTGGTTATGCCTGGAAAACGTCCCAAGGCGGTTTACGTAAATGGAAAGAAAGTGAAATCAAAAACAAACAGTAACCAAATCATCGTTTCGTTATGAAATGCTTTGTAAAAACGATTGCTCTGACGGCACTCGCTGGAACTCTTGCGATGTCCTGTCATAAATCCCCTCAGACCCCCACGTCCTTTGACGTTCCTGTTCTTTCAGCCAATCCCGCATCGGTTGTAGTGACACCCGATAGCGAAGAAATTGCTCTAGATTTTAGCTGGACCGATGTCAAGGTCGCTAATCTTACTCCTGTGTACAGTCTTCAAATCACAAAGAAAGGAGATACTGACTTCGCATCGGGAACCGCCTTTGAGTGTGCTTCGGCTGGGAAAGCATTCAGCCATGCAGAACTTGTCGACCTCGCACAGGAGATTGGCGCTTCTCTCAATGAAGGATTCGCCCTTGTCGCTCGCGTGCGTGTCACGGCAAAAGATAACAAGGCCGTTTCCGCCGTATTCTCCAATACCATAGAAGTAGTCCTGTCTAAGGCGCAGTATCCGATTGAGAATCTATATCCTATAGGTAACGGTACTCCTTATGGATGGTCCCAGGATAATACGGTAGCTATGGAGAAAAATGGCACAACATTTACCTGGACCGGTCACCTCTATGCCAATGCAGATATCAAGTTCCTTCTCCAGAACGATGGAAACTGGTGGCCCGGCCTTGTTAACAAGAGTGACGATCCGTTCACCTATGAGCCCGTCCTTGGCTTTGTAGATGCCGATGACAAGAAGTTCAAGGTGGAAAAGGAAGGCAAGTACACCATTACCATCGATGCCGCCAACACCAACGCTCTCAAGATTGAGTTCAAGTTTATTGACGATGATGTCCAGGAGTTGGTCGTCGATCACCTTTATATTCTCGGTGATGCCACCAAGACCGCCTGGAGCCTGGACGACATGGAAGAATTTACGAAAAACGGCAAGGTCTTTACCTGGGAGGGTTCCCTTACCCAGAATGGCGAATTCCGTTTCCCTATGCAACGAGACTGGTGGCCGTGCCTGATGATAGCTGCCGATGGCACCACCCTTGTCAAGGGCGTGTCTGATGACGACAAAACGGGTTTTGTCGTGGAAGAAACGGCTATTTACAAGATTGTCTGCAACGTGGAGACAATGACGGCAACCATTACAAAAACGGGAACAATCTAAGCGATGAAACGATTTCTTGTCCTTACTTCACTTTTTCTGGGCCTCGCCGTTACGGCGGGGGCCCAGAATCTTGAGACTCTTCTCCAGCGTCTGGATCAGGTGATACTGGACAAGAAAGAGTATAACCGGAAAAAGGAGGAGCGGATAGATGCTGTCCGTTCCTCCTATTCACGTATCAACCGTGAGGATCGCTATGGCGTCTATGATGCGCTGTATCGTGAATATGCGAAGTACAACCTGGATTCGGCGCTGTATTATGCCAGGAAAAAAGCCGGAATTGCAAGAAACAGGCTGGACTGGGAGACTTCGTGCATGCAACTGGCCGATATCTACACCAATGCGGGCCAGTACCAGCAGGCCGAAGATCTCCTTCAAAAGGTGACGACGCGGAGTGCAACTTACTATCATGCTCTGCATACGTTGTATTCGGCCATGGCTTCCACTTCTGTCTTTCAGGAAAGGAAAGAAGCGTATTCGGCCCTCAAGGAACAGTACAGAGATTCGCTGCTTTCTTGTTTGCCGGCGATGGATGTGGGTTATGTTTTCACCATGTCGGAGAAACTCAACGAGACCGGCCGTCATCAAGATGCCGTAGTGCTTCTGACAAACCACTACAATGACCCTCTCACGACAGACAATGACAGGGCGATCCTAGATTATTGCATGGCTACTTCCTATCGTGGGCTTGGCAACCGGGAGAAGGCCAAGTGGCACTACGCGGCGAGTGCCATCGCCGATATCAGAACTCCGGTCAGGGAATATCGTTCCTTGCAGGAACTGTCCAACATGCTTTATGAGGATGGAGACCTGTCTCGTGCATACCGCTACATCAGTTGCGCGATGGAAGATGTGAAGGCCAGTAACACCATCGTGCGCTCCATGGAGTTCTATCCTTTCCTTTCCACCATCGGCCTTGCATACGAGAAAGACATTGAACATAGAAACAGAATGCAGGCCAGCATGATGGCTGTTCTTTCCATACTGGTCATGCTCCTTATCGTGGCGGTGGTCATCTCGATGCGCCAGCATTATGAAATAAGCCGGACCAACAAGACTCTTCTTGAGGTGAACCAGCGGCTGGTGGAAGTGGGGTATCTCAAGGACGAGTATCTCTATCAATACATGGAGCAGGCGGCAAGCGGAATAGACAAGATGGAGTCTTATCGGCGGAGAATCCTGCTTTCTTACCGGAAATACGGAGCCGACCACCTGGCATCAGAACTGGAGACGTCGCTGGATGTCGAGGCCAATCTAAGGGAGTTTTACAACAACTTCGACCAGTCTTTCCTTCACATTTTTCCCAGCTTTGTGGAGGATGTGAACAATCTGCTCAAGCCCCAGAATCGTCTGGAACCCAAGCCCGGTCGCTTGATGAATACGGAACTGCGTATCCTTGCCCTGCTGCGCCTGGGCGTGACGGATAACGTGAAGATAGCACATTTCCTTCGCGCCTCCCTCTCCACCATTTACAATTACAGGTCAAAACTCAGGAATGCTGCGGTGGGAGACCAGACTTCGTTTGAAGACAGGGTTGCCAATATCGGCAGCATTAAAATCGATAACCATGAATAGAATTATAGCCGTTTTGTCCATTATGTGCCTGGTAGCCGGATGTCGCACAAAAAGTGTCATCTGGGAAACCGACGCTTTTGTACTCACCAAAGACGGTGTCGGCCTCAAGACAGAAGGCCGCTATGGTGCAAACGCACCAGATTCCAGGACCCTCGTGTCCGATTACCCGGGGGCGGATCTCGAGGAAGGGCGTTGGACGCTCTCCCGGGATTTATCGCGTTTCGCGTCATACAGCGCCCCCAGCCCTTATGAAGAAGCTATGTATAACCTGTCCCTGGAGGAAGGGGAAAATGCCGTTGAACCGGATTCCACTCTCCGTACCGGACGCGAATGGGCGGGAGTATGGACCAGGGATGTCAGTTACTCAACACTTTTGGCTATGTCCCATATTGAGACAGAGGCGGCCAAGAAGAGTCTTCTTCGCAAGATAAACGCCCGTGAACGCATTATTCAAGATACGGGTACGGGAGGAAGCTGGCCCGTCTCGACGGACCGCATCATATGGGCGGTGGCCGCTTGGGAAATATACAAGGTCACCGGCGACGAATCCTGGCTTGAGACCATATATCCGGCTATCAAAAAGAGCGTTGAGGATGATATCCTGACGATTTACGATTTAAGCACTGGACTGGTCAGGGGAGAGTCGTCTTTCCTGGACTGGCGGGAACAGGAATACCCGCTCTGGATGAATTCTACCGATATCTGTGGCAGCGAGAACCTTGGAACCAACTGTGTGCACTACCGTGCCTTGCGCATTCTTGCCCAGATGGAAAGGATGTTTGGCGGAAGTGATGCCGAGCATTACGATGCGCTGGCCGATGGCATCAAGGACGGTATCAACAAGTATCTGTGGCTGGAGGACAAGGGCTATTACGGCCAGTATCTGTATGGAAGGCAGTTCCTTTCGGTGTCTCCCCGTTCGGAGACCCTGGGAGAAGCGCTTGCTGTGCTATGGGATATCGCTTCTCCCGTGCAGGCCAGAAGAATCTGTGCTTCCATGGCCAGCCAGCCTTTCGGAACCTCCTGTTTTTTTCCCAATATCTCCGGCATTCCACCGTATCACAACGATGCCATGTGGCCATTTGTACAGGCGTTCTGGATGAAGGCCTGTGCCTATGCGGGCAACGAGAAAGGCGTTTTGCACTCCATCGCCAGTATCTGGCGCAATGCGGGCCTTTACCTTACCAACAAAGAGAACATGGTTATCTACGATGGCCGATGGCAGGGTACGGAAATCAATTCTTCCAATATGCTTTGGAGCCTTTCCGGCAACCTCAGCATCGTCTACTCAGTCCTTTTTGGAATGGATTACCAGAGGGAAGCCCTTCGTTTCTGCCCCTTTGTCCCCGAGGCGCTGAAGGGGCACCGCCGTCTCACTTCATTCCACTATAGGAAAGCCATTCTGGATATTTCGCTGGAAGGCTATGGCGATGGCATCTCGGCATTCTTCCTGGATGGGAAGCAGGCAGAGGCGCTGATTCCTTGCGACATGGAGGGAAAACACGAGGTGAAGATCGTGCTGGATGGGAGCATGCACCCCAGTCAAATCTGCCTGGTTGAGAATGCTTACTCGCCAGATACTCCTGTCTGCATCAGACGTGACAATACGCTTAACTGGGAAGAATGCAAGGGTGCCAGATCATACCGTGTCATCAAGGACGGGAAGCCCGTCTGCGAGACCAAAGAGACCTACTACCTCATGGACCAGTGCGGAGAATACCAAGTCGTCGCACTGGGAACCAGTGGCTATGAATCCTTCGCTTCCGAGCCTATAAACTATGCCATAGGAAATCTTATGGTCGTATCTCTGGAGAGCTTTGGAAAAGCGGAGAAACAGCCGTACGCCCAGTACGATGGAAACGGGTATCTCCCTCTTAGCCTTACTGAGAACCTGGAAGTGAAGATCCCTGTGCAAATTCCCACGGAAGGAGACTATTCCATCGATTTCCTGTATGCAAACGCCAATGGCCCTGTAAATACGGAAAACAAATGCGCTGTCAGAACGCTTTGGGATGGAACTACCCGCCTGGGCGCGCTTGTGATGCCCCAGTGTGGAAAGGATGCGTATGGCATCTGGACCTATACTCCGCCCCGGGTGATCCACCTGGAGGAAGGAAAGCATCTTTTCCGTGTTACCTTTCAACCGGAAAACATCAATATGAACATTGAAACCAACAGCGCCGCCATCAGCAAGATGCGGCTGATCAGAATCAACCAATAATGAGAACCAAGCTATTTCTAACCATTTCTGCCCTCCTGCTACTGGTGGCAGGAACCGCGTCGGCCCAAGCTTTGCGCGGAGTCGTGAAGGACGTTTCCGGTAATCCTGTTATCGGCGCGTATGTCCTTCCGGCGGGCAATCCCGACAAAGGTGGCGTCACCGGGATGGACGGCTCTTTTTCCCTTGATGTGGCGTCCTCTTCACTGCAAGTCTCCTGCCTTGGGTATGCAGACAAACTGGTAACGGTTGGCAGTGAATCCTTTCTGGAAATCATCCTGGAAGAGAGTTCGGCCCTTTTGGAAGAAACCGTCGTCATCGGCTATGGCTATGTGAAGAAGAGCGATCTCACAGGCGCGGTCTCCAGTGTGGGCAGCGCCGTCCTCGCCGATAAGTCTACGTCCAACGTAGGGCAGCTCCTGCAGGGCCGCATGGCCGGTGTATATATTGTAGACAGTGGCAATCCTCAGAGCAACGTCTCCATCAAGATCCGTGGTCTGGGTACCGTGAATAACTCCGATCCGCTTCTTGTCGTCGATGGCGTTCCCATGGTGAATATGGGCCTCAATGCGCTTAATACCAATGATATAGAGAGTGTTGATGTCCTTAAGGACGCATCGGCCACCGCTATTTACGGTGCCCGTGGCGCCAATGGCGTGGTCATTGTGACAACGAAGAAAGGCGCTTCCGGCGACGGCATTCTAACTGTGACCACCAATCACGGCGTGTCAGTGGCCACCAGTATCCCCAAACTTCTGGACGCGGCCGAATTCGCCGCCCTCAATAATGACATGATGACCGCTTCCGGAAATGGACTCAATCCTGACTGGACCCATCCTGCCGCTCTCGGAAAGGGAACGGACTGGCTCTCCGAGATGATTCGTCCGGCGTTTCTGCAAAAGTACGGCCTTTCCTACTCTGGAGGAAACGAGAAAAGCAGATATTATGTTTCCGGAGGATACACGCATCATAATGGTGTCGTTCGTTCCGTAGGTTATCAGAAAGCCAACTTCCAACTTAATCTTGATAATCAGATTAAACGCTGGCTTAAGCTTTCCACCAACCTGACTTTCAGTTATGATAAGAAGACCAATGGAGACTATTCCATGTCCGATATCCTGAAGTCTGTTCCGGCCCTTCCCATGTTCAAGGAAGACGGTATAACCTATAATGGACCCACCGGCAATGCTCTGTGGTGGGGAGATAAGAAGAACCAGGTGGGAACGGCAACCATAAATACAAATGTCACACAGGGTTATAACCTCCTCCTGAATGTGTCTGCAGAAATAGATCTCCCTTTGAAGGGACTCAAGTTCAAGACTGTAGAAAGCGTGGGCGCCACATTCGTCGTGTCCGAGAGTTTCCGTCCCAAGTACAACTGGGCTCCGAACCCCCTTCTGGAGTCTGAACGCTGGGCTCAGTCCAACCGTCACATGAGTTATCTGGCGGATAACTATTTTACCTATGACAACGCCTTCGGAAAGCATTCGGTGAACGTGATGGCCGGAAGCTCCTTGCAGTGGGGCGACAGCTGGTATATGAATGGACAGAAAAAGGGCTTCCTTTCCGACAGCGCCAGTCAATTCAACAACGGGACAGAGATTGAAAGCCTTAACGGCAATCGTACCGGCTGGGCTATCGCATCCTTCATGGGCCGTGCCAACTGGTCGTATGACAACCGCTACATGGTTACTGCGACGGTGAGGGCCGATGGTTCCTCGAAGTTCGGCCCGGGTCATCGTTGGGGCTTATTCCCCTCGTTCGCAGGTGCCTGGCGTGTAAGTGAAGAACCCTGGTTCCCCAGGACGCAAGCATTGAGTTATTTGAAGATGCGTCTTGGCTATGGTGTCACGGGAAACCAGGAGATTGGCGACTACAGCTTCATGTCCGTGTACAATACCGGCCAGTATTCCTTTAACGGGAACGTAGTCAATACGCTGGTGGCAAACAAACTCTCCAATCCTGACATCCACTGGGAAGAGATGCAGCAGTACAATATTGGATTCGACCTGGCCTTCCTTCAGTCCCGCTTACGCCTCAATGTGGATGCTTACATCAAGAATACCAACGGCATGTTGGTGAAGATGACCGTCCCCATCAGCACGGGTTATTCCGACACGGACGTCCCTTATACAAACCGTGGTAAGGTTCGCAACTCCGGCTTGGAGATTGTGCTGAGTTCGGACAACATCGTCCGGGACCATTTCTATTGGGGAACGGACTTCAATATTACCTTCAACAAGAACGAAATCATCTCCCTTGATACGGCCGATGCAAACTACTACAACAGCTCCGGATTTGGACAGAACTTTTGCGTGGATATGGTGGGACAACCCATCGGCGCCTTCATCGGCTGGAAAACCCTCGGCATCTTCCAGACTCAGGACGAGGTGGACAACTACGCCACCCAGGTCGGCGCCGAGCCTGGCGATATCAAGTTTACCGATATTGACGGAGGAGTAGGGAACGGCGTTATCAATGACGATGACCGTACCATCATCGGCTATGCTCAGCCGAAGTTTATCGCCTCTTTGAACAATACGCTCAAGTACAGGGATTTTGATTTTTCTTTCTTCCTGCAGGGAGTATACGGGAATTCTATCTTCAATGTGACCAAAGTGGACATGACCAGTATGTCCACCATCTGCAACCAATATGCATCCGTATTGGACAGATGGACAGGCCCCGGCACTTCCGACAGTATGCCACGCGCCGTATATGGCGACCCTAACAATAATACCCGTCCCTCGACAAGATACATTGAGGATGGGTCGTACCTTCGTTTGAAAAACCTCACCTTGGGTTATTCGCTTCCCGAGAAGGTCGCGCGCAAAGCCGGCCTCAAAGGCCTTCGCGTCTACGTTGAGGGTACCAACCTCTTCACCATTACCTCTTATTCCGGCTTCGATCCGGAGGTGGGCGTGTCTTCCATCGACTGGGGTACTTATCCAGTGACCAGAACCGTGAGCCTCGGTCTTGACCTTAAATTCTGATAAGATGAAAAAGTTGATATATACACTGCTTCTGGGTATGTGGGGACTCGTTTCGTGTGACAAGTTCCTGAATCGAATGCCCTATGATTCTGTGGGTACGGAGTCTGAACTGTCTTCCGAAGATGCCGTATCACTTGTCAATGCTGCCTATCAGCCTTTGCAGTGGCCCAAACTGTACAATATGCGCATCTGGTCTACAGATGTTGTGGCTGGCGAGAGCTCTGTGGGCGCCGGCGGTGGTACGGACGGTATTGAAACTGTGCAGCTGGCCAATTTCACGGCTGACCCTTCCAACGGCGCCGCCGTGGATATCTGGCGCTCAAATCCGGGCATTCTCAGAGCTAACCTGGCCTTGAGTGTGTTGCCGGAAACCGAGATGGACGAGTCGCTCAAGTCCCGCCTGATGGGGGAGTGTTACTTCCTCCGTGCGCACTATTACTTCCTTCTTGTGCGCTTCTTTGGCGATGTGCCCATGCGTACGAAGCCTCTTTTCGCCTCCGATGAGTTGAATATAGCCCGCACTCCCAAAGCTGAAGTCTATGAGCAAATCATCTCCGATACCCGTGAGGCTATCTCACGTCTTCCTTACAAGGCCCAGTATGGGAATGTCGATTTGGGACGTGCCTGCAAGGAGGCAGCCGAATGCATGCTGGCCAAGGTTTTCCTTACGCTTGGTATCAACTACTCAGAGGTGGTGACCCTTTGCCAGGATATCGAGAATCAGGGCTATGACCTCTCCAGGATGGCGTATGCCGATAACTGGTACAATCCCGAGACGGGTAAATTGAATCAGAATGGTCCCGAGTCCCTCTTTGAGATTCAGTATACTGGAGACCCGGCTGCCAGCACCAACTGGCTTAGTGACAATGATAACCAGTCGCAGTGGCTCAACTGCTTCATGGCTCCTCGCAACTCCAACATGGTTGGTGGTGGCGGTTACGGCTGGCAGCACGTCACTCAAGAGTTCATGGACGCTTATGAACCTGGCGATCTCCGCAAGGATGTGACGGTCTTCTATGAAGGCTGCCCCGACTTCGACGGCAAGGAGTACGATCCGGAGTGGTCCACCACCGGATACAATGTGCGCAAATGGTGTGTCCCGGTGAGCCTTAGCGATAAAGTGGACAACTGCCCGGCCAATATCATCGTATACCGTTTCGCCGATGTCCTTCTGATGAAGGCCGAGGCTCTCAACGAGCAGGGGCATCCCGATGACGCACGCATCCCTCTCAACAAGGTTCGCGCACGAGCTGGCCTGGCAGGCATTCCCACCGGTAAGACCAAAGCGCAGATGAAAGAAATTATCATTCATGAGCGCCGTATGGAACTCGCTTTTGAAGGTCACAGATGGTTCGACCTCATCCGCATCGACAATGGCGAGTACGCCGTAAAATTCCTCCGTGGAATTGGTAAGAAAAATGTTTCAGTGGGGCGTCTTCTCTATCCCGTTCCCCAGGTTGAGATAGATGCAAACCCTCTCTTTACACAAAATGAAGCGTATAAATAAACCGATAGATTATGAAAAAGACTGTATTTGCAGCAGCTGCCATGCTGCTAGTTCTCTTCGCTTGCAATAAGCCGGGAGGAGATAACAATGGAACGAACTCGTCAGAGGGAGGCACCAATACGCCTATTACTCTGAAGGCATCTACGACAACTCCCGTCATGGATCGTGACCACCAGGATGACGTGGCGCTCACCCTGACGTGGAATACAACTACCAATATGGGAACCGGCGCGCGCGTGGAGTATTCTGTCCTGATTGACCTCAAGGGCGGTTCTATGGAGAACGCTTACGAGATTGCTCTGGGCCCCAATGTAACGACCTATTCCTGCACTGCTTTGGAACTCAACAAGATTGCCAAAGAAGAACTGGGACTTGAGAATGATGCTGTCACGGAACTTGATGTCTGCATCTATGCTACCATTAAGAGTGCTGATGTAGATGATGTCATCTCCAACAAGGTCTCCATCACCGTTACTCCCTTTGAACCCAAGCCCACGGTGCTTTACCTGATCGGCAGTGCGACCGAGGCCGGATGGTCTATCGAGAATGCGCCCGAAATGACTCCTGTCGATGGTGAGGACGGCGGCTTTTCCTGGAGCGGCGAGCTCTTTGCCGGCGAACTCAAGTTCCTGGTCAGCAAGGATGACTGGGTACCTTCTTTCGGACCCGGAGAAGAAGACGGAACCCTCTCTTACCGTGACCATATGTGGGAAGACGCGGAGGGAAAACGTGTGGATGATGAGGCGCTGAAAGACCATGATACCCCCGATCCCAAGTTCATCATTGGGGAACAGGGTAACTATAAGATTGTCCTCAATATTGAGAAACTGACCATCACCATCACCAAAACTGGTGGCCCCAAGTACTTCAGTATGTACACCATCGGAACGGCTCTTGATGCTACGTGCCAGATGCTGCGTAGTGGTTACGCTTTCTTTGCCGGCATCCACCTCAAGGCTGGCAAGTTCCACTTCAATGTGCAGGCCGATGACAGCGGAGATGCGTACTATGCAGCTGCTGAGGGACAGGCCCTGACTTCAACTGCCGTCTCCCAAACTTCCAATGCCGAGTGGGAAGTAAGCGAAGGCGAGAAGGGTCTCTATCACCTTTATCTCTACGCCCGTGAGAATAAAGAGAAAGCCTTTATCATCCCCTTTACGCCCTATGAGCAAATCTGGATGATTGGCAGTGCGACGAGTGCCGGTTGGGATATTGCTAATGCCATCCCCATGACAAAAACCAGTGATTGGGTGCAGACGTGGCAGGGTACCCTCCAGGCCGGTGAACTCAAGTTTACCTGCGACCGCAGTACGGACTGGTTCGGCGCCTGGTACCTCGCGCTTACTCCCAATAAGGTTCCCAGCGGAGAGGCCGAACAAATGATTTTCATCGACAAGGCCAGCGATGCCGTTGCAGTGACCGGAATCAAGGAGTTTGACCAGAAGTGGATCATCACGGAAGAAACCGCCGGTTATTATACGATTACGCTTGATCAGCAGGCGGAGACGGTTATTATCAAAAAGAACTAATGCAACTGAAGCATTTATTTAGGAAACTTCTGCCTGCACTGGCCGGCGTCATGCTGTGCCAGTGTAAGGCAGATCCAATCCCTCCCGAGAAAGAAACGCCGGGAGAGAGTGCCATAGAGGCACAGCTCTCCCCGAACGCCATTCTTAGGAACGTTACCGTGACCACCGACAAAGCCGCTTACGCGCCCGGAGCCATCGTTACGTTCCGGGGAGACCGTGCTCAGGCGGGGCTTGCCGTCAGGTACTGGCACCTTGGGGATGTCGTTGCGGAACACCTTCTTGAAGACAGCTCGGAGTGGACATGGGCGCTCCCTTCCAAGGACTTCCAGGGCTATTATGTAGAGCTTATCGGCAAAAATGCAGAAGGGGTAGTGCGAACGGTTGGGGCGGTAGCCGTAGATGCTTCTTCAGACTGGACCCGTTTCCCGCGATATGGCTTCCTGTCAAAATTCGGGGATGTGGCGCCGTCCAAGATTGCATCCGTGATTACCAACCTTAACCGGTACCACATCAACGGGCTGCAGTATTATGACTGGATGTACGACCATCATCATCCGCTGGCCGGTACCCCGGATCATCCTGACACCGAGTGGCCCAGTATCATCGGCGACAACTGCGAGCTGGATGTCGTGAAGGGATACATTGACGAGGCCCATAGATATAATATGGCGTCCATGTTTTATGACCTTTGCTATGGTGTTTTGGAATGGGCCGAGGAGGACGGCGTGAGCCCGTCGTGGAACCTCTACAAAGATGCTGGAGCCCGTAACAGAGACTTTCATCCGCTGGGCGCACCTTTCCGCAGCAATATCTATTTGGTCAATCCCGGGAATGAAGGCTGGCTGGATTATTTCTCTGCCCGTGTCAATGAGGTTTACGAGGTCTTCGACTTTGATGGATTCCACATTGACCAGTTGGGAGACCGCGGCTCCAGATACGGAGCCGATGGCAAAAGGGTGGATGTCCCGGCTGGTTATGGCGCTTTCCTTCGGAAGATGCATGACGTAAATCCATCCAAGAAATTGGCCTTCAATGCGGTAAGCCGCTACGGCCAGTCCCGGATTGCGGAGGCTCCTTCAGATTTCCTCTATAACGAGGTGTGGACAACCGGTTTCTCGGAGATAGACAAGATTATGTCCGAGAACAAGTCTCTGGCTCCGGGAAAGAACACGGTGCTTGCAGCTTACATGAACTACAAGCAGTCGGGAACTTTCAACACGCCCGCTGTCCTTCTTGCCGATGCTGTGATTTTTGCCATGGGTGGCTCTCATCTCGAACTTGGTGAGCACATGCTATCCAACGAGTATTTCCCCAGTGCCAGTATGAAGATGTCCTCCGAGCTTCAGGACCGGCTGGTATCCTATTATGACTTTCTTGTGGGGTATGAGAATCTGCTGCGGGACGGTGGCGAGAAAAAGAATGTCACAGTGTCTTCAGATGCTGCGAAAATCGCTCCCTGGGGACCTGTGAAGGGGAGTGTCAATACCCTTGCTTACGAGGTTGACGGTAAACTTGTCATTCATCTTCTGAATTTCTCCAATGCCAGCCATCTCGACTGGAGGGATGACTCCATGAATCAAGCGGTGCCTTCACGCATTGAGAACCTGGACATTTCGCTGAGAATGTCTCGGGATGTCAAGAATGTGTGGTTCGCATCACCGGACATCGACGGCGGTGTCCCGAGGAAGGCTTCCTGGTCTGCTTCCGCCATCTCTGTCAAGATTGAAGTTCCGTCCCTGTCTTATTGGACGATGGTCGTCGTTGAATAAATTGGAAAAGAAACTGTGCATACTACTATCCTTTCTGCTCCTTTCCACTTCGTGTGGGAGAGAGCAGATTGTCGATAGTGAGTCTTTCTCGCTACCTGGTTTCAATGATTTGTTTGATGACAGCATTCTTCCCAGGCTTACGCTATCGTTGAGTGAAGATGAGTGGAACCGTCTTCTGGCTGCGTACGACAGAGATAATCACAATCACGACTATGTGAAATGTTCGTCGGTAACACTGGACAGGGGAGATGCCCTTCTTACTTCCGACGGTGCCGGATTGCGCCTTCGGGGACAGACTTCCCGGCGAAGACCGGAAAGCGAGAAAGGCAAATGGAGACGCGTTCACTTTGGCCTTCATTTCCAAAAGTTCACGGAGACGGGAGATATCGCCGGAGTAAGAAGAATAAACCTCAAGTATGCGAAGGAGGACCCTTCATACATACGGGAGCACTTCTGTTTTGACCTTCTTTCCAGATATGGTGTATGGACGGCTCCGAGGTCTTCCTGGTGCAGGCTTTCCCTTGCCATCGGCAAAGATTCGCCCATTTATTACGGGGTGTACCTCATGGTAGAATCCATAGACCGGCAGTATATCCTGCACCGGCCAGCGTTTGGAAACGCTAAAGGGTTCCTCTGGAAATGTGCCTGGGGTGCGAATCTTCGGGATACGGACGAATGGCGGTTCCATCTGGATGCCAATTCTTCCGATACTTATGCCTATGAACTGAAGGAAGAAGATCCGGAACTCTTTGCCAGTGCAAAAGCTCAGCTGAAAGACTTTATTACCAAGCTTAATTCGCTCACGGGCTCCGAATTTTACAATTGGATCCAAAAGGTGTGCGATGTTGATTTACTTCTTAGGATGTATGCCGCCAATGTGGCTCTCGGGCACTGGGATGACTATTGGAATGACATGAATAATTTTTATCTGTATTTCAATAGTCGGGACTCTGAGAACTACAAAGTCTATATGCTGCCGTATGACTATGACAATACCCTGGGTACATCTCATGTTTGCGGGGTCCAAACCGACTCCGGCCGTCAGGATCCTTTCCACTGGGGAATCGAAGAATGCGTACTCCTCACGAAGTTGTTGAGTGTCGCCGATTTCCGCCTCAAATACAAGGAGTATCTCAAGGACTTCTCGACGATAGACAATCCCTGGACGGGGCAGCTCCAGAGTGCTTCCCGGATCAGGGTGTGGCAGAGCCTTCTTGGCCCGTTCCTTCGCAACGATACGGGTGAGGATATGTCTCTCCGTGATGCTCCGGCCTCCTGGGGGAATCATCCGGAATACAGGCTGCTGGAAGACGGTCCCAACAATTGGTTCCGAGTCAAGGCCCAGTCTATTGCCAGTTTCTTGTAAGGTGTTGGTTGTCAGTGTTTTGCACGTCTGTTTTCGATCTTCTTCATCCCCTCGGATGATGCTCCCTCACCTCCTTCTGCCAGCACATACGTATCGAACCCGGCTCATGAGGCGCCTTGCCTCAGGGCCGGGTTCTTGTGTGGGGAGGGGGGAGGACTCGTACACTTAGGCTTTGGACGAGGTCCACCCAAGATTTGGACGAGGTCCAACTTTATGCCCTGGACCAGGTCCACCGAGTGTGGCTCCCAGGTGCCTAGAGGGCATAAGTGCTGGACCAGGTCCAAGGGTTAAAATGGGACCTCGTCCAAAAAGGTGCTGGACCTGGTCCACCGTGCTGCAGCGTGGCGCTTAAACATTTGAATAATCTATCCGGCAGGAGCCCTTCTCTACCCCCTCGGATGATGCTCCCTCACCTCCTTCTGCCAGGTCTTCGTGTCAATGTGCGTGTAAATCTCTGTCGTGAGGATGCTTTCGTGCCCCAGCATCTCCTGGACGATGCGGAGGTCGGCGCCGTTTTCGATGAGGTGCGTCGCGAAGGAATGCCGGAACGTGTGCGGCGAAATCTCCTTCCGGACGCCGGCCACCATGGCCTGGCTCTTCACCAGCTTGAAGATCGAAACCCGG
>JAEEGL016290960.1_pt1 | contig 17760 bp, 7 predicted proteins | sample 9134231 | NCBI WGS metagenome assembly JAEEGL01 (sample SAMN16246548, study PRJNA631951) | gut metagenome | biome: gut microbiome; feature: rumen; material: fiber-attached | host: Bos | place: Iran: Karaj | collected 2018-10 | reverse complement strand
CAAGGACAAAGTGATTGTGGTATGTCCCAAGCCAGATGGCGATAAATATCGCGATTATGTCAATCTGGATCTTTCAGAAGTTAGCGATGGTTTTGATGCAGGAATTAACTTTATGTTTTACCAATATAAAGGCGGCAAAACGACATCGCAGAAACCGAACTTGCTGCGAGTTGTCATTGATCGTTCCAAAAATTCCCATAGATACGAGATTTGTTTCATGGCTCTGACGCTCCTTGTCATAGCTGCGGCGTTCTGGGCCGCATTGAAGTATGCGATTTGATGGTTTTACAACTTAAACAACAACCAAGAAAGGAAAAACATGAACAACAAAACCCTGTTCATAGGCTGCGGCGGATCCGGTCTAAAGACGCTTTGTCGTCTCAACGAGTTGCTTTCGGGCAATCCCGCGAATCGACAAATGATGCGTGAGAATATCTCTTATCTGATGATAGACACGTCTCTTAAGGAGACGGAAACATTCAAGGAAAACATTAAGAAACACCTTGGAAACGCCGGATTGCCCTTTATCAAGGTAGTACAAGTTACGCGCAATTATTTGGCGCTGGAGGAGATTGTCAAGCCAACATTTGCAGCATTGGAGAAACGAAGCGAGGATACAAGTCTTACCGATGCAGAGCGAGAGAAGGCGGCGAAGCAGCTTGCCCGCTTGAAGGAGAATTGGTGGTATTCCCCGGTTCATAAGCCCGAGTCGGACGAATCCTGCAAGTCCTATCCGTTCGTGGCCCAGCATATTCCTGATCTTGGAGACGGTGCAGGGCAGTGCAGCCCTGTCGCGTTCCTTTCGGCATGGAATTATCTTCCCAGCCTTGAGCAGGATATCCGAGAGGTGATTGATGCTATCCAGTTGCGGAACACCGACAACCAGAAGATGCGTCTCAATGTATTCGTTGTCGCAGGTACGGCCGGCGGTACTGGGCGAGGATGTTGGGCTCCGGTGGCGTTCAAGGTCGCGCAGAGTCTGCGGAAGATGGGCTTCAATTGCAATCCTACAGGTGTGTTCTTCGATTCTTCCTGTTTCGAGAGCGTTGTGGCGGGGAGCCCGAGCGAGAAGCTCAACCTTGCTGTCAATTCGCTTACTGCGATGTCTGAACTCTCGGCGTGGATGATGCAGCCAGTAATTCGGTCTTACTATTTCTCATTGCCGAATCTGCGTGATCCCGGTATTTGCGAGGCTGGGAAGTATTGCACGACCACCGATGTCATTTCCGTTCCGGAAGACGGAGACAACGAGTTGTCGCCCGTGACGAATGCATACCTAATATTCGGCAATAATGGCGTAGCGCCGCTTGCAAACAATGATCAGTACCATGAAATGGCTGCCGCGGCTTTGTATGCCATGGTTGCCGAAGACAAGTTCATTGGCCCTGGTGCCGTCAATCATCACGAAGCGATACGAAGTTTCGGGGCGCTTACATTTGAGGTGGAGACGATTCCCATTCGACGTTACATGGAAGCGCTTGTCAGGCGTGAATACAGCAAGTCATTGTATTTGGAGGCAAAGCCGCGTCCGGAGAACAAGTCGGATGCCGTAGCGGCCTTGGAGTCTTCTTATGTGTTGGATGACGAGGCGGATCGCATAGTCGGAGTCAAGGGCAAAGATTATTCCAATCTCAAGGATGACACCAAGCCTTTCTTTGCACGTACGGGGTTCTGTGTGGATGATGAAATAATTCGTGAATCCATTACCCCCTCCAGAGAGGGTACGTTGCTTCAGCAGTTGATTGCCGAGGCGGCATCGGATGCTTATGATTGGAGTAGCGACAAGGCATTTGCGGCGCGGGAAAATGTTCTTGGTGGAATTCTTGGCAAACAGGATGTAAAGGTCGCGAATAATTATATAGCAAGATTGCTTACGCTCGAGGATTTCCCTGCAAATGCGATAGAAGAGTTCCTTCAAAAGAGGGGGCTTGACAAGGCAAGTGTTGAGAAGATGGTGAAGGATGCTGTCTTGAACGCTTTTTCTCCCGACGGCATGACTGCGTCCGTGGGGCGCGCTCAGGCTGTATTGCAGAAATTGAAGGACCGGCTTATTGCTTCTCGGAAGTATCTCGTAGGCGATGCTGATAATGGTAATGCAACGGGGGTGTCCCTTGGTCATGGGACGGTGAAGAGCATTAAGGAGTGCATTGCTTCTTTCCAGAATGATGTTATCGCACCAAGGACCAAGTGCAGTTTCTTCTCCCTCAAAAAACTCTTGAAGAAGAAGTTTTCTGGTTATGACATTACCGTCATAAAGAAGAGCCTGGGGCTCTATCTTGACTGTGCGCTATTCTTCAAGGTCCGTGAAATCCTTGCTGACAGGTTTAAGAATGCCATTGACGTTCTCGCCAAGATGGATGAGTCGCTAAAGGATCTGGTCAAGGGGCTTAAGGGAGTTCAGAAATCCTTTGACACGGAACTGTGCCGATCGTGTGGGATTGAGTCAGGCGATGTTGATGAGGCGTACCGTAAATTGTTTATTGCCTATGACCCTTCGGACTTGACGGCGGTATTCCAGGCGCTTCCCAAGATGGATGCGAATCAGAACGTCTATCGGCGCATCTTGAAGCCGATAAAATCCCGCGAGGAGGTAGTGGCTCTCGTACGTGAGAACACAAATGCCTACGAGGCACCGGTTCGTGAATGTCTTGCCAAGTACATGCGTGAGCTCATAAGGGGCGATGTCTATGTCACTCCAGAGGATGCGCAGGAGGCCATCCGGAAGGACTTTGTGGATATAATTTCGGCGAATGTGTCGCTTGAGTTCCGTAATGGCGTCGATTTCATGACGGCGCACTTCAGCTTCGAGGAAGTCCTTCGGGGCAATGTAAAAGCTTGGAACGACCTGCTTCGTGCGCGTAGGGGAAGCGAAGACGATCTTGGCGAACTCAAGGATCGTCTGCGCAAGTACGTCGGCGTCTCGGATCGTACCCTGATCAAGCTTGAGGACGGAACGCAGAGGATTGATGCCCGAACCATCTGGGATGACATCGTCGTCTCGATGGCTGGGGATTGCAAGCCTTGGATTCAGCTTAAAGAAAGTGCACGTGAAGTGTACCTCAAGACCATTGCATTGCTTCCGTGGAACATGAATGCCGAGGGCAGGGGCGGCGATCAGGGTGTCATTGATCTTGTCAACAGAGTAAAGGATCAGTTCCAGGGCAAGATACTTACTGTCCAACACACTGGTAATGGCAGTGGATTCTCGATTTCCAAGGATCGCATTGTGGTGTTTTCCGCGACGGCGGTTAATGTCGAAGGCGACGAGAATCCGTTTGATTCGATAAAGTCTCTTGATTACTACAGCAATGCTGAATTGTCTCGTCTGCTGATAATGGCTGAGGACGATAAGGACGTCAGCGGATACTACTTCCAAATCAAGAATCCTGCCGCTAAGGTTTGCTGGGGTGAACGGCGTGATTCGCACGGCTACGTTTCGCCGATCTTCATCACAAACGATGCCTTGGCGAGTACGCGGTGGCGTCCGTGGAAGAAGTGGGATGGCGGCTATGATGCTGCTAAGCAGCGTGATGCGGACGTGAAGAGCGCGATCTGCTTTGCGCTTCTTGGAACATGTAGCAAAGACGACGATATCCCAGAAGATGTAAGGAATTCGCTTGCCGAGGCCGGATGGGATATGGTCCCGATAATTGCCAAAGGCGCGAAGCAGGAGTCTTTGAAGTTTAACCGCAAATGTCGGCACGACAAGAACGCATGGAATCCTGACAGACAGGAATTTAGGACAATTGATGCTTTCATGCAATTCCTTTCAGGGGAGGGACGAGACTCCATTAAGAAAGATGGTGGAACTGCGCTTGAGAAGGACAAGAAGAATGGCGACCGTGCAAGGGTTGCAATCCTCGAGGAACTTGCGGAATTCCGCGATAACGTGGTGAAGAAAGTCGGTTCGGCTGTTATCGGTACGTTCGTAAAGGCTCTTGAGGATTGGCTCGACAAGAGGGATGACAACGCTGCTTCCAATAAGGGGACTTGGCAGGAGCTGTATGCGTTCGTCAACTCCGGTGCGTTCAAGCTTGACTGACACAAGTGCGTGAGGTGATGGAGAAGCCTTTTGTCATCATCACGCCCGAGTCTGATCGGGAAGCACTCCGCAAATGCGGGGTGCTTCCCGATCAGGTGTTTCGCACATTCGACGTTAATTCAAATGGATTGCGGAACGAAGTTGCAGGAGACGGCCTTCCGCCTGTCTATCTTTGGCCGTATGATCTTAAATATGATTGTGGTGCGGACGAAGAATCTGGAGAGTTGTACAAGCCGGATGTACCCGGACTCTTTGGCTTGAAACCTGCGGCCAACGAAGCAGAGAAACAGCATAACGAGCGATTGATCACCAGCCTGCTCGGCTGCGTGATGGTGCATGTCGTTTTTCTCGATAAACGGCGGAGCGAGAATGGGTACGTTGCGTTTGAATCATTCAAGGAGATTGTCGAATGGGGACGGTCTTTACGGCGTGCGCTGAATGTGCGATTCCGCAACGAGCAGATTCTGCAGTCCGTTGAAAGCGTGCTCGTGATCGTTGCGCGCGGTGAACAGGTTTCGTTGCGAGCTTCGGATGTGGAACAGTTCGGCAAATGCATCCAGCTGAGCCGCAGTGACGAGTATGTGCAGGATGAAGTTTTGGATTCAGCGACGAGACAGCGCAAGATATTCCGATCCTGCTACTTCCTTGACTATAACCTTTGCGTGCGAGACTCTCGCGAGCTCTACCATTCATCCTTGATCTGGGACGTCATGGTTGGACGTCTCGTCCTTGCGTTTCTGCTTTCGCGTAACGACAGGGTGTGCTGGTGGCGGGTTCCCGGCGTCAAACTTTGGCGAACGTTCGACTGTGTCTCAGAGATAGATGCAAAGTCGGACAAGCGACTTGTGGACGAAACGATGTCGCAGGCCAATCGATCGGTTCAAGACCTTGTTGCGGACGCGGACGCACTAGACGGGCTCGCTTTGATGCACGCCGTTCCGTCTGCGAAGTTTCCAATGGAGAGTAAGCCGCTGGATCCGGCAGACTCTGCGAATCCGAACTGGCGCGATGTGCCCCCGGAGGGGTGGTCCGAGTATGATACGAGGGCCTGCGTGGACAAGACCTGCGGTCGGACGAGGTGGTTGCCGGCACTTGAGGATGTCAGAAAGGCGCTCCCCGGCTGGAAAATGTCGTATGGCCGCCAAGCGGATACGCGGGATTCAAAGGCGGTTTTCAGTGCGGTTCATTCGGCACCTGGGAATCTGCTGAAAATCGTCCGTGGAATATATGCAAAACTGCAGAAGTCGTCAGTTATCGACAATCGGGATCCAAGGCGGGACTGGAGTTCACTCGTCGCGGCGGAGCAAAAGCGCGTCGACGCGAGCAAGAGCGTCAAAGAGGATGCGCCAGAATTGGAAAAGGCGCAAAGGCACTATGTGGGCTTTGGTGTGTCGGCAATCATCGTGGCCGCTGTCTGCGCGACATTAGGGGCGGCAGTGTACTATCTCGTACATACTGTATGCAGCCTTTTTGCCTTCAGGATTCCGGATTGGCTCGTGTCGCTTTTCTTCTTTGTTTTCATATTCATGGGTTCGGCGGCTGCTGCATTGCTGTTTTTCTTCTGTCATGCCCGGGCCGGGCGCCGTGCGCTGTCCGTCTTGGCGAAGGAGAGCGAGCATGTGGATGCCATGATGAAGGAAAGGGACGGAATGGCGCGTAGACTGGTTGCACACGGCATGTTGATGCGCGACAAGCTTGTCCTGCGCGCACATCGTTTTCGCGCGTGGGCGCTTTTGAAAAGGACACAGGACATCTTGCTTACCGAACTTCAGCCAGCCGTCTCCCGTAAGGGCGATGGGGAAGTCGTCGATGACGTAAGTTCCGGGCATAATGAGCAGGATAGTGTCCGGGAGACGTTCCTCAGGCGGACCCGAAATTCCTTCGGGCCTTACCGCATAACGATGGACGAGGAGTTGCGCGCGGGGCTTGACCGTTTAGTGGAGCAGTGGTGGTCGGAAAACGATGCGGGCCGCAATGTCCCAATTGCTGCCGCCCGCAGCTTTCTTGAGCTGTGGAGGGCCCTCTGCGCTGAGGATCAGGAACTTGCGGGCTATTTCCCCGCCCGCCTGTTCGCGGGAGAGATTCGCGCGTTCGTGTCACGATTCACGAATGCGGCGCGGATGGTGGCCATGGGGGCGGTGGTAGAGGATCATGTCCATGAGCTCCGTGATGGCCTTTTGGCATGGTATGAGAAGCTGCAGGGCGGCAATTACTACCTCTATGCGTCTGGTGCCGTCACTGGAGAGCATGTGAACGAGTTCGGGCTTGAGAGCGCGCGAGTGTATTTTGCCGACAGCAGCATCGTTGACATGGATGGAATATCCCGGTTGCGAGCCAGTTCCCAGGCGGACCAGTCTCGATTCTTGCCGGAGTTTAGCCCAGAGCTTAACCACACCAGATTGCTGGCCCTGTTGTTCCAAGAGATACCGGTGAAGATAGGCTCGGATGCGGAGGGGAATGAAATCGGACACCTTGTGTTTGAGGCAGTATCGGATTTGGTGGAGGATCAAAATGGCTGACTTAGGACATGGAGATCCGGTGAATCAAGGGCAGAAGGCATCCTTCGTGCAGGGGGCGCTTGGACCATGGTCGTCACACCCCGACATGCTCGCCAGACAACGCAAGATATTTCGCCTGGTCGGATATTTGCCGCTCGTCCTCGGGGTGTTGGTGGCCGTTCTCGTGTTGACAAGCTACAAGTTGTCCGACTTCGCCAATGTCCATGACATCGCGACACTTTGCGGAGCGGTGGGGAAGCTTCTTGGCAGGTGCGGATGGGCCTTGATAGTCTTACTTTGCGCGTTGTTCACGACTTGGGGATTTTCGGTAACGAGCAATATGCTTTGGGGTGCTTCGCGCAAAATATCGCTCACGCCCGCGAAAAAAGCATACGATCGCGATGCCATGCCGGTACCCTTGTCCGTCCTTGTGGTAGGCGTCTTTTTTTGGCTTGTTCCGATAGCGTTGCCTATCTTCAAGCCTATGCTGACTGCCATTGACATTCGCCTGTATTGGTTGCTGCTTGTTCTGGCGAACATTTGCTGTTTTCTTCCCTTCGTGCTGCTGAGGCTATGGTTTTCCACCGGAGACGATACAAGGCGGGACGGCAGGAACGGATGGCGCCACCCGTACAAATACCTTTTCGCGTGGGTTCTCTTCCTTGCGCTCGCCGTAATTGTCGTGTCTGTTCCAGATTTCCCGCCTTTGACGCAATTTGTGGATGGCGTCTTTGCGACGTATGTCAAGAGGAATTTCCCGTGGATGCTGAAGCTGCTGGATACGACGGTGGCTGGGCTCTTCCGTATCTTTCGTTTCGTCATCGCTCTGTATTTTGCATGGAAGAGCCTTGTGTATTTTCTGAAGTGGCGGCTGACATGGGTGCCGAGTCAATCGCAGCGAAACGACCGCAGGGCCGATGCCGACCGCGCTGCCGAGGGTGGAGATGCTGATACTTGCGATGGTGACGCCAACTCGAAGACGTCCGAGTCTGCGAGGGCATTTGTTGAGAACCTTCCGAAAGGAATATCTTCCAAGGGCGAGTTCGAGTATAGAAGCCCAGAACAGAGTTCGCCGAGCGACAATGGGGCTGATCCACTTGGTTTGCGCTTTCTCATGGTTCTGCCGGAAGGAGCATCCCCGACGAAGGCACAGCGCAACTTTTTCGATAGATTCGTTTCGTCGTACGAGGAGGCCCGAAACGGATTCCTCGACAACGAGGATCCGAGGATTCCTCCGAAACAGGCAGATTTGATCCTGCATGGCGTGGATGGAAGCGGGCGCACCACGATTCTTTTGGCCTCGGCGCTCTATGCGGCCATTGTCCGCGGGCAACGCGTACTGTATTTTGTTTCTTCCCGCAGTGATGCGGAGAGGTTGGCAGACCGTGTCAATGACCATTTGCGCCAAGCAATGGTGGATTGCTATTTCTCTGCAGGCGTCCTTAACCCAACCGATGTGGATGGTTGGCTCAATACGTATTCCCTCCGGCCAGACGACAACGGGACCGTCCATCTCGAGGGTAACGTGTCGCTGCCGCCGGATATCCTTTTCGCGACGCCGGAGATTGTAGAGCGGTGTTTCTTCTCGAGCGCCATGACACTTGACGGCGAGATGCGGGAAGCGATGCGGCGCATGCTTGTGGGTTTTAGTCTCTTCGTCGTGGACGATTTCCTTGACTATCCGGTCGCGGTCCGCTCTCATCTGGCGTTTATCGTCGACAAGTTCAAGTTGCTCCTCGCGACGGAATTCGTCGTGCCGCAGTTTGTTGTCGCCACGTCGCCGCTTGAGGCGAGGGTGTCCATCGATTTGCTCGGACAGCGTCTATTCGGATTCAACCGCTTCAATCGCAACCAGAACGTCTATGAAATGCATCCGCGTACGGTGGCTCCCTACCTGTGCGCGACCCTTGTCGTGAAGCGCGGCATGTCGCTGTTGGAGGCTGTCCGTGTGCTTCTACGGGACAGCCTCCAGAAAAATCTTCGTACGCTTTTGTATTACCGAGGCATCAGTGCGACGGAGCGGGCGAAGCTGGAAGAAGACTTTAGGAATGATGTCGTAGAGAATCGGTTGAAGGTCGTTGGACGTCTGTGCGAGCTGGACGAGAAGGGTGTGTACGACCATGTGTTCTACGTTTCGTGCGCAAGCGGGGATGTCGCAGGCGCGTTGCGGTGCAACATGGCGGAAGAAGGCACGCCGGCGTTCTTCCGGGTCAAGATGGAGGGCGAGGACGATTCGGCCGAGAAGGAAACGTTTGTGCTCCTTCCTGACGAGACAGCGGTCTCGCTGCGGGCGTTCCACCTACGCAGCGTACTCCAGTACATTCCCCGCCTCACTCCGGTAGAGGCCGGTGTTTGGAGTAGTTTCGGAATCTACAGGGATCACCCAAACGTCAAGGACATATCGGGACTCGACGAAAATGGAGTACATGTGGATGTACAGTGGTACCAGGACGACCTAGTGGGTGACGGGCGATATGCCGAAGGTCAGATATGGGCATATCTTGTGCTTGTCTCTAACGCAGCTATTGGTACGCGGGGACGGTTGATCGATTTCAATGTCATCCCCAACATGTTCGAGAGCGTTTGGACAGATGAAATCGCCATGGGGCCTTTCGGGAAGCGTCTCCTGTTGGTTGGCGATGACAAAGATGATGTCTCGCCGCAGATGGTCTCCTGGCGTGACTCGAAAAACGTAAGGATAGGCGAAACAGACCTTGCTCATTCTGAGGAAATGACCTATCAGCGGAGAGGTATTGAGCAGACTGACGATGAGGAATACATCGTTGGCGGAGTGCCGCCGCAGGAAGACATAGACGCGGACCCCAGGCGGTTCGCGATGGCGGTTACGGCCCGTTATCGTCGTGGGTCGGAGGATGACTTCCTGTTTCCGATCAGGCGGTTCTCGTGGTCTATTCCTACGCGGGACATGGAGGTGGTGGATCTAAGTCGGCTTAATGGGCTTGCGCAGTTCAAAATTCGCCTCAAGGGGGATGTCTCATATCGCGTCAACGGCCTGCTCAAGGGATTGCTCAACCTCAAGGGGCGGGAATTGGAATTCTATCCTCATAGGGAATTCGGGTATGATGCCTACATGACATGTGTCGTTTTCGATCCGACATTTAGAAAACTCAAGGCGGCTGCCCGTCCCGAAGACTATGTCAGGAAATGCATGAGTGGCACATGGGCAACGGACATGAAGGAGGGCTTTTCGCCGGCTTTGACCCATGCCTTGACGGTTGCGCTGCGTCGCCGGTTCCCAGGCTGGGCGTTCTTTGCCGTAGCGCCGGTGTTCTACATAGAAGGGCGCGAGGATAGTGTCGGTAAGGCTGTGATGTGGCTTGTGGAGCCTGCGAACAGCGGACGCACTGTAGAGCCGGTTCTCAGGGCGCTGTTTGATGACGATGCATTCTGGGCGGAAGTGATTGGACATGCCCATGCCGTACTGGAAGAATGTGGAAATCAGCTTTGGCAACTTCGCATGCGCTCCAGGCTAGCCTTTATCGATGAGGCGGAGAACGAGGATGACCTTGCGAAGGCGCTGTCGATACTAGAGTCCGTAGGGAATCGGCGCGAGGTGGATGAGGCGACTGGCGATGAAGCGGAAGATGAAGGCACTGGCGAGGAAGACGAGGATGACAGGAGTGCCGAAGATGTCGATGACGAAGCCAATAAAGACATTCCACGAAAGGAATCCTTGGATTTCTCCAAGGAGGAGAAGGAATTTGAGAGGGTTGTTCTAAAAGGGCTTGACGGATTCCAAAATACGATTGACGTGACGAATACTGCTTTTGTTTCCGCCAATAGCACGAACCCCAAGGCCGTTATTGACCTGTTTGACGATATCCTCTGGAATCATCCTGAGATATTTTATGTCTCGAAGTGCGCCAGGTTCCAATACTGGACGTCATCAAATGGGCAAATTACACGATTCGTCATTCGCGACATTCAGTATGGAATTACCAAAGCGCAGTACGCAGAGGCAAAAGCGCAGCTCGATGCATCCGTCAAAGAGGCGATGGGGAAAATCACCGGTGCAATGGGGAACGTAGAGAAAGCAAAAACCCTGCACGACTACATCATTCGCGTCTGTGATTACGATGACGATGCGGCCATGAGTGGGGACAGGTCGCCGCTTGCTCGGACGGCTTACAGTGTTTTGGTGAGGCATTCGGCCGTTTGCGAAGGATATACGATGGCGTATCGGTATCTGCTGGACAAGGTGGGCATTCGGTCCGAAGAAGTCGTTAGCCAAGCGATGAAGCATTGCTGGAACTATGTATTTCTGCGAGGCCATTGGTATCATGTTGACGTCACGTGGGATGATTTAGGTAAGGGAGATGGCGGAGCTGATGACGCCATACACAAATATTTTCTGCTAAGTGACGGTGCCATTCAAAGCCGCAAGCATCATGATTGGTCCGTCAGAGGGCTCCCGCCAGCAACGGATACTTGGTATGACAATTACAACTGGGGCGACAGCCGATCTGTGCGAGACGAAAAAGGCGATACAGGAGAGGTGACGCAAGGAGATCCCCGTGCGGTATATCCAGCGCATGTTGCATTTAAGAACATGAATTGCGGATGCAATCTCTGTTGCCGAGGCAAGATTGTGCTGCGAGTGTATTTGGTTGACGATGCCGCAAGTAGTTGGGATGAATCGGCTGCCGACAGCTTCATGAAGTCTGTGGACTCTGTGGCCGAACGTCTTGTCTCAGAGGCAAGCTCTGATGGTGTGTATGTGGAAATGTCCGCTGTGTCCTATAGAAGGAAAATATCACAAGAGGCCGTTCCCAATGATCAGGAGAATGGTTGGGTGAAAGAGGTGTTTGGCTCCGATTACCCATCTGAAATCGTCGCAGACCAGAAGAGGTTTAGGAAGGCGCTTGGATGCGATGAATCGCCGATTGTTTTTGCATTCAATAAGGATTTCCGGAGTTGTGCGTTAACAGCGACAAACCGTGGCACTTCGGAAGCTTCGCGTGCCGGGCAGGAATGGTCAATGGTCGCATTTCTTGATGGTGATTTCGAGAATACGCTGGTGCATGAACTGTTGCATTTGTTTGGTGCTGTCGATCTGTATTACCCCGAAAATCTCAAACAGGTTGGCAAGAAGTATCTTCCGGGTAGCATCATGTGCGACGGGAATGTCATTGATGACTTGACTCGGTATTTGATAGGCTGGAAGCGGCAATTACAAAGCGATTCCATGGCGTGGAAATTTCTTGAGGAGACGAAAAACATAACGGCTGAAGACGTCAGGAAGGCTAACGAAGCCGAGTGGAAGAAAAAATGGAAGTCATGAAGAAACTGGGATGTAGGCTCTGTAGCGTCAAGGCTCGGCGCTTTTGCACGAATTTGATGTTCAAGTTGGTGATTACAGGTGTCTTTCTCATCACGATGTTCGCATTGGGGTGGGTAATGCAGACGCACGAAAGCATCTTCCTCGGAACGCTCTTCTACCTTTCCGTCATGGCCAATGCGGGGTGGGGCTTTTATCTGCTTGCGCCGATCGTGCGCATACGCCTGTTCAACGCCTTGCTTTTCATGGGGCTGTTCGTGTGGGGATGCATGCTGTATTTCTGTTCGCCTGTCAGGGAGGGCAATTACGAGCAAAGCATTACCGAGCGGCAGATCGAGGCGCCGAACCGGACCGTGTCGGCGTTCTTTCCGTCGCGTGGCGGCTTTGAGGCCATAGCCAAGTCCAACAACAAGCAATTGCGCCTTCACTATTTCATTTTCCATACGGTGGTGCTGTTCTATGTGGCGCTTCTGACGTTCGCGATATTCGGGAGGGGCTTCGTCAACCGCGTGCACAAATGGCTTACGCCGTGGCGAAGGCTGAACGTGTTCTGGGGGCGTTCGGACGCCGGTCTCCTGCTGGCAAGAAACATCACGGAGACGACTGTCCGCGGGCAGGTGTTCTTCATGCTGCAGCAACGATCCGGCGACGGCGACGAGTGGCGCACGCTGACGCACGACATCGACCGGATGGACGCCATGTGGTCGTTTACGTATGACTCCAATGCCGTCGAGACCGATGTCAGCAAGGATACCCTCGCCCAGGCTAAGGGGCGGCGTCACTTCTTCATGGACGAATCCGGGCATGTAAACGTGAGCCGCGCGGATCGTCTGGTCAAGGTACTGAGGAAATGGAAGGAGATGCGCGAGACGCATGGGAAAGCCAGATGCTTCTTCGCCGCGGTACGTGCCGGCCTGCTGAAATGGTGGATGTCCGGTTGCGCCGAGAAGCCCTACTTCTACGTGCGCGTGGAGGCGTCAGCCGATGAACTCACTTATCAGACATGGGCGGCGAACGTGCGAGACGTCGTGACGCCCGTGCTCATCCGCGAGTCGCGGTTGATCGCCAAGGACTTTATCGGGAAATATCCACTTCTCACGACAATGCCCGGAATCAAGGTCGACAACGAGAAGTGCCTCGTGTCGGAGGGCAAGTTCAACATCCTGCTTGTCGGATTCGGCGCAGCAGGCCAGGACGTCCTGAACGAAATCGTATGCAATGGACAGTTCGTGCAATCCTACGACTCCAACGGGCTGCCCGTGCAGGTGCCGCTGCATGTCGACGTCGTGGAGCAGGACGGCAAGGTGATCGAGGAGTATTGCATCCGCCATCCGCTTGCCACCCAGTATCTTGTGCCAAAGGTGCAGGGGCGGGACGAATGTTTCGACGTCAATTTCGTTAACGTCCGCGTCGAGGACAAGACCTTCGACGATTGGTTCAAGGATTGCCTCTGCAAAAATGACAAGAAGAATCCGTACAACCGTATTGTCGTCTGCCTTAATGGCGACAACAATACGCTTTCCATCGCGAACAAGATTGTCGAGTTCGCGCGGCGGCAGGGCGTGGAGATCGCCCCGAACATCGTCTTTGCGCGCGTTAAGGATCCTGCACGCAACCGATATCTGCCACAGGGAAAGATCTGCACGCTCTTCACGAAGGAACAGAAACCAGACCATGACTCGCGCATCACGGTGTTTGGTGATCTTGCTGACATCTACGCCTTCAAGCGGATAAACGCCGAGATCGTCGACATGATGGCGAAGGTGCTGAACAGCCGTTATGGCGATTTCGGACGCGAGTTGGGCGATGCCAAGGTGAGGGAGGAGAAATGGGCGGCCGCGTCCTTCTTCGACCAACTGTCAAGCCGGGCTGCGGCAGAGGGACAGCGCAACATACTTCTGCTGTTGGGGCTGGATTACAGCAGGACGGGAATTCAGGGCAAGGCGGCCGCCGATCAGGACAAGGTGAAGATGCGGATTGGCGCGCTAGGAGACGGGGACAGTCCCGTTTTGAGAACCTTGGCAATCAACGAGCATTTGCGTTGGAACGCCTTCCATCTGATGATGGGGTACAGGCCGTGGAGCGTGTTAGCCGTAGACCGCAAGAATGGGCAGAACCCAGATGCAAGGACGGATCTCCCAATGCCGTGGCCGAAGAAAATACGGGCCAACCAGCTCGCGGCGATTGGCAGGCATGCGGACATCGTTCCGTTTGACACGCTGCCAGATGTCGATATGCAGATCAGGGGATGGAATACGGGGAGTGTCCCTCCTCCGTCCGAACGCGGGAAATTCGAGGGATTGAAGCCTGATTCGTCCCAGGCGTGGGATATTGCGTTCTGCCAGATCGTGGACAAGGTGGCGGAGGCGGCTGGGCTGTCGATTGTCCAACGTCGTCAGGAAGCATGACAAAGCCATGTTGTCTGCATGACAAAAAGATTGAGGGATGTCATAATGAAACTACGAAACATTGCAGGATTGATTTGCGCATTGACGCTCGCGGGCTGTTCCACGATTGATCCGCTTACGATGGAGCGGACCGCGCGCGACGAGGAAACATACCAGGCGAAAGATCCGATTTCCTTCCGGCACGACCGCAAGAAGGTCTTTATTGTCTCAAAGGTCATCGAACATCAGCGTGCACGAGAGACGAACCATGTCGCGTTCCTTGCCAAGGCGGTGCAGTCCGCGACGTCGCAGTACTTCTCAAACCTCGGCTGGTTCCGCGCGGTGGATCGACAGAACGGACTTTCAGTTGATGCAAGCAAGACGATTGAGGGCAGGGACGCCGACATCAAGGAGAATGACGTTCCGCCAGATGCAGATTTCATGCTTGTGGTCGAGTCTTCCATGGTTTTCATCGCAAAGCAGGGCTGGAAGAAGACAACTCATTCAAAGAAGGCAAGAGGCGTACAGGTGGAGTCTGATTTCCGCTTGATCGACATTCGTCTGCGGGAGATGGTTGCAGGTATTAAGTTCCGTTCCTCTGCCGAATGTGGGAAGGGGGACATCCGTACCGCCATCTCTGATGCCACGGCGATGAATGTACGCAAGTTCGCCCGAGTCGTGTCGGCACGATACCTGCCGCCTGGGAGAGTTACCGAAACGCGAGGCTCGGGACGATGCGCGCGCCTGACGATCGGCAAGAACTACATGCTGAACGCGAAAACGGATAAACAACCCGCTACGCGCGTCGACTTCTTCGTGTACGACCGCGACAAGAACGTAGTCAACGGACGCCCGGAGAAAGTCATCATCGCCCATGGCACGGTAATCACAGCCGACAAGAACGAGGCCTGGGTCGAGGTGGACGCCGATTGGATCGACAAGACCACGCACCTTGCCACGTATAAGGTGAAGAAGGGACACTATGTGAAGATTTCCGAAGAAGCAGTAGAAAACGAGACGGAGGTAGAGTGATTATGGACGAGACGAAAGATGTTGACGGGCTTTCGCAAGATAGGGCAGAAAAGAAAGACTACGAATACGATGTTTTCATTTCATACCGCCGGGAGACGGGAATCCATCTTGCCAGGACAATCAAGTACTGGTTTGAATCAAAGGGAATCAAGGCTTTTCTTGATGTCGTAGATCTGAAGTCGGGGGAATGGAGCAAGGATCTTGAAACAGCGATATTACATTCCAAGTATTTCTTTTTGCTGATGACCCAGGATGCCTTGACGGAAAACGTGTGTCAGGAAATACTATGGGCGAAGAAAACGCACGATACGAAACAGATCATTCCAGTTGCAGTAGATTTTAAATACACGGAACCAGACATCCTCAAAGGGCAACAAGGGTTTAGGCTTGACTCTAGCCCGGATAATTTCTTGGGGAGCTTGCTGCTGGTTGTACAGAAATGTATGGGAGAATTTAATTCGCGCTTGGCGAGCAAGGAAAGGAATTCTGATCAGCTTCTATCTTCAATTAGATGGTATAAGAGGAATGATGGAAAGATTGATCGAGATGAGAAAAAACTGCTTCAGGAACAAGCTAAGAGGCTCAAGGTCAGCGACACAACCCTTGACCTCTTGATGAGTCAAGTGGAGGCTGAATGGGCCGATGAATGTACATTTAGTAATGATTACATTCGACCTTATTTCAAGAATGGCAACAGGAGTATCGATAATGATGAACTGGAAAAACTACAGGGATTGGCGAGGAGCTTTAAGATTTCGCAAGATAGATTAAACGAGCTCATACTAGCCGTGCGTGAGAAAGAAACAGCTAGAAAACATCGTATCTTGCAAATAGTTGCCACCATCTTGCTCTTGGTGATTACAGGTGTTGTCGGGTGGCGCTATCGCGCTAGGGAAGAGGAGAATCAGGCTAAATTGGCTGCAGAGAGAGCCAAGATGACGGCAGAGGTGGCGCAGATAAAGGATTCTGCGGAAAGGGCTAAGGTTGATGCCGAGAAACGGGCGGCAATTGCTTCGTCTATGCGTGAGACTTCCGAGAAGAACGCGCAGCTGTCGAAGGACCGCCTACAAAGGGAACTCGACGCGGCGAATGCGGCGTTGGCAACGGCAACCGACGCCAGGGAGTCCGCAGAAAAGAAACTTGCAGCGGCGAATGCGTCGTTTGAGGCGGAACGCGCGGCTTTTGCCCAGGAACGACAGGCAATTAAAAAACAAAACGCCGTAGATTTGAAGAAAATGGAGGACCGCGCTTCTGCGGCGGAAGGGACCGCCGCCGATAAGGCGGCGGAGTTGCTGCGTGAACGCGAGAAAGTGCGGAAGCTAGAGGAAGAGAAGGCTGCTCTCCAGAAGAAATTGGATGCTGCGCAGCTTGAAGATCTTCGTAACATCTGAAGGATTCCCTTGACCGATGCTGGCACGGTGGATAACGGCTGTCATTGCTGCAATTTCCATTTACGGCTGTACGATACGGGCCGTAGGGGTCAAGCGTCCCTATGCAGATCCTTACGGGACAGTTCCGCGCATAGTGTTCTTGCCAGAGGTTGCAAATTTCCGAGATGTCGGCGGATGGCGTGCAGGTACTGCACGGGTGGTACGACAGGGGATGATCTACCGTTCGGGTTGTCTCAACGAACGGTGGCGGTGGTATAGGGTCGGGCCGGTACGCGACTTTCTTTCGGACGAGACGCGCCGTTTCCTGACGGAGGAATTGGGCATCAAGACGGAAATCGACCTCCGCAAGGAGGTGAACTGCCGGGACATGGACGGGTCGCCGCTTGGACCGTCCGTCAAGTTCGTGAACATATCCTCGAAGGCGTACGGCGATCTTGCCTCGCCCGAAGGGCGCGACGCCTTCCGTCGCGTGTTCGGGGTGTTTCTGCAGAGGGAAAACTACCCCATCTTGTTCCATTGCATTGGCGGCAATGATCGGACGGGTGCTGTCGCTTTCATCTTGAATGGCCTGTTGGGCGTCTCCGCGACAGACTTGCGGAAAGAGTGGGAGCTTTCCCGCGTGTGGAACGACCGAGATGACTTCACATACGAACAACGTCTCTCGCGTCTTGTGTCGGTCTTCGACGCATACGAAGGCAAGACGTTGAACGAGCGGATTGAGGGCTATGTCCTGTCGCTTGGCTTTACTACCGAGGACATCAGGAATTTTAGGCAGTTGATGCTGGAAGATGTCCGGCGCGATCAGCCTGCAAAGGAGAAGAGATGATGAGCCTGTACGCGAGAATCAAGAAAGTGGTCTACAACACCATCCATCCTGATACATCGAATTCGGTTGCGGCCAAGATATTCGATGTCATCATCCTGGCGCTGATCATCGCAAGCGTGGCAATCGTGTTTGCCGTGACCTTTGATTTGCCCCAAGACATGTTGGAGATGTGCCGGACGACCGAGCGGGTTATCGTGATTATATTTGCCGCAGAATATTTGCTTCGGATATGGACGGCAAACTTGCGCTATCCTGATTCGGGATGGTTTGTATCGCGCATTCGAT
>JAEEGL013869859.1_pt1 | contig 17760 bp, 14 predicted proteins | sample 9134231 | NCBI WGS metagenome assembly JAEEGL01 (sample SAMN16246548, study PRJNA631951) | gut metagenome | biome: gut microbiome; feature: rumen; material: fiber-attached | host: Bos | place: Iran: Karaj | collected 2018-10 | reverse complement strand
TTTCCGTACCAGAGAGTTTGAGCAGATGGAGCTTGAGTTCTTCTGCAAGCCCGGCACTGACATGGAGTGGTTCCAGTATTGGAGAGGCTTCTGCCGTGACTGGCTGTTCTCCCTTGGCATGAAGGAAGATGAGATCCGTCTTCGCGACCACAGCCCTGAGGAGCTTTGCTTCTACAGCAAGGGCACCACGGACATCGAGTTCCTGTTCCCCTTCGGCTGGGGCGAGCTTTGGGGCATTGCTGACAGAACGGATTACGATCTGACCCAGCATGCAAATACCTCCGGTGAGGACATGACCTATTTTGATGATGAGACCAATGAGAAATATATCCCTTACGTGGTTGAGCCTTCCCTTGGCGCAGACCGCGTAGTGCTTGCCTTCCTTTGCGCTGCATATGACGAGGAGGAGCTTGAGGGCGGCGATATGAGAACCGTACTTCATTTCCATCCCGCACTGGCACCCGTAAAGATTGGCGTGCTTCCTCTTTCCAAGAAGCTGAATGAGGGTGCAGAGAAGATTTATACCCAGCTTTGCAAGAAATATAACTGTGAGTTCGACGACAGAGGCAACATCGGTAAGAGATATCGCCGTCAGGACGAGATCGGCACTCCTTTCTGCGTAACCTATGATTTCGATTCCGAGACCGACGGCTGCGTAACCGTAAGATTCCGTGATTCCATGGAGCAGGAGCGCGTTGCCATCGCAGACTTGGATGCATACTTCGCAGACAAGTTTACGTTCTAACAACCAAAGAAAGAGGAAAACATCATGAGAAAATTTACCTCAACGGAATTGAGAAAAGCTTGGAAAGAGTTTTATATGGAGAGGGGTCATAAGGACGTTGGAGCGGTATCTTTGGTTTCGGACGGCTCCACGGGCGTTATGTTCAACGTGGCAGGAATGCAGCCGTTGATGCCTTATCTGCTTGGTGAGAAGCATCCCATGGGAACGAGACTTTGCAACGTGCAGGGCTGCGTTAGAACCAACGACATCGATTCCGTAGGCGACAAGAGCCACGGAACCTTCTTCGAGATGATGGGAAGTTGGAGCCTTGGAGATTACTTCAAGAAGGAGCGTTGTCAGTGGAGCTACGAGCTTCTGACCGGGCTCTTTGGATTTGATGCCGATCACCTTGCCGCAACCGTGTTTGCGGGAGATGAGAATGCACCCAGGGACGAAGAGGGTGCGCAGTACCGTATCGCTTCCGGCTTTAAGAAAGAGAATATTTTCTATCTTCCCGCTGAGGATAACTGGTGGGGACTCGAGTACGGTCCCTGCGGTCCTGACAGCGAGATGTTCTACGTAAAGGATGACGTGCCTCCCTGCGGCCCTGACTGTAAGCCTGGATGCCACTGCGGAAAGTACACTGAAATCGGTAATGACGTGTTCATGCAGTATGAAAAGCATCAGGATGGGCATCTTACCCCCTTAAAGCAGCAGAACGTGGATACCGGTTGGGGACTTGAGAGAATCCTTGCGTTCCTGAACGGTCTGGATGATGTTTACAAGATCGACCTGCATGCACCCGCGATCAGCTATATCGAGCAGGCAAGCGGCATCAAATATGATTCTGACGAGAAGATGACCAGATCCATGAGAATTCTTGCAGATCATACCCGTACGGCAGTGATGCTGATCGGAGATGAGAAGAAGCTTCTTCCTTCAAATGCAGGTGCAGGCTACGTGCTGCGCAGACTGATTCGTCGTGCCGTAAGACATGCTCGGGCGCTGGGGCTTAAGGAAGAGAACATCTTAAAGGTTGCAGAGACCTATATTGGAGTTTACGCAGAGAGCTATCCCCTTCTTGTACAAAACAAGGCATTTATTCTTTCCGAGCTTGGCAAGGAGATTGAGCGTTTCGAGGCGACTCTTGAAAATGGCCTGAAGGAATTCAAGAAGATTCTGGAGCAGAAACAGGCAGAAAAGAGCGATAAGATCGATGGAAAGTCTGCATTCTATCTTTATGATACCTTCGGTTTCCCGATTGAGCTGACGGTGGAGCTCGCTGAGGAAGAGGGACTTTCCGTGGATGAGTCAGGATTTGCCGCAGCCATGGAGGAGCAAAAGCAGAAGGCTCGCGAGAATCAGAACTTCTCCGCAAAGCTTTCCGCAGACGCAAATCTCTTTGAGGATCTTGGAGATGCGTTCACGACTGAATTTGTTGGCTACGACGTGATCATGAATGACACGACGATCGCTGCGATGGCATCCGGAGATGCACGCGTAAATGAGATCACTGAGGGTAATGCAGGTACTATCGTTGTTCCCGTAACGGCATTTTATGCTACCATGGGCGGCCAGAAGGGCGACTTTGGCTTGATCAAGGGCGCAAACGGCGTCTTTGAAGTGGAAGAGACCATAAAGCTTCCCGGCGGTAAGGTTGGCCACGTTGGAAAAGTCCTTACCGGAAAGATTTCCGCAGGAGATCACGTTCGCATGGAAGTGGATGCCGCTAACCGTGCAAGCACTTGCAAAAACCATACGGCGACGCACCTTCTGCAGGCAGCACTTCAGCAGGTTCTTGGCAGCGACGTTCATCAGCAGGGTTCCTATCAGGACGGCGCAAGAACCAGATTTGACTTTAGCTTCTCCCGTGCAATGACGGAAGAGGAAATCGCTAAGGTAGAAGAGATCGTCAATGCAAAGATTTTAGAGGACGTTCCCGTTGTAACGAACGTAATGAATATTGAAGAGGCAAAGAAGAGCGGTGCAATGGCACTGTTTGGCGAGAAGTACGGCGAGACCGTCCGCGTTGTGTCCGTAGGCGATTTCTCGAAAGAGTTCTGCGGCGGCACGCACGTTAAGAGAACGGGCGACATAGCTTCCTTCAAGATCCTTTCCGAGAGCGGCATCGCTGCAGGCGTAAGAAGAATTGAGGGCCTGACCAGCGCAAACGTGATCGAGCATTACAAGGCCATCGAAGAGACCTTAAAGCAGGCAGCCGCAGCTGCAAAATCCACCACGGCAAATCTGGTGGAAAAGATCCAGCATTTGCAGGCGGAGGTCAAGGCTCTTTCTTCTGAGAACGAGTCCCTGAAATCCAAGCTTGCCAAGAATTCGCTTGGCGACGTGATGGATCAGGTAAAGGAAGTAAAGGGCGTGAAGCTTCTTGCAACGAGCGTCGCAGGCGTGGATATGAACGGACTTCGCGATCTGGGAGACCAGCTGAAGGATAAGCTTGGCGAAGGTGTCATCGTGCTTCTTTCTGAGCAGGACGGCAAGGTCAACATGGTTGCCATGGCAACGGACGGCGCCGTAAAGGCCGGAGCACATGCCGGAAACCTGATCAAGGGAATCGCCGCATTGGTTGGCGGTGGCGGCGGCGGACGCCCGAACATGGCGCAAGCCGGCGGCAAGAATCCTGCAGGAATTCCCGCTGCGATTGAGGAAGCTGCAAAGGTTTTGGAAGGGCAATTATAATCTCTTCAGAAAAAACTGTTGACGAATGAAATTTTTATGATATAATGTCATTAGTGTGCGTGATAAGCGCCACAAAAAATAACCCAATCAGTCAGAAATGCTAGCGGGACTGAAGGGAGGGTCGGGTGTAGAACATGTCAAACGTAATCGTAAAAGAAAACGAGACTTTGGACAGTGCATTGCGCCGCTTCAAGAGAAGCTGTGCAAAGGCTGGTATTCAGCAGGAGATTCGTAAGCGTGAGCATTACGAGAAGCCTAGCGTGAAGCGTAAGAAGAAGTCTGAGGCTGCGAGAAAGCGCAAATATAACTAAAACTTAAAAATCAATCCCCAGCCGGTTTCGACTGGGGATTTTGATTAACAAAATCACGGCTTTTAGCCGGAAGATTCGAGGTACGAAAATGATGTGGCTGGAAGAAGCGTTAAGCATTGACTTATATCATTATTGTGCGCTTTTTGCAATCTACAGCATGATGGGCTGGCTGATCGAATCCATCTATATGTCGATCTGCAATAAGCGGGTGACGAATAGAGGGTTTGCAAGAGGACCGTTCTGTCCGATCTACGGTTTTGGTTGCATAGGCGGATATCTGATCTTTGCACCGTTCAAAGGACAGTATGTGGCAGTTTACATTGGCGGGTGCATCGTTGCAACTACTTTTGAGTTTATTGTCGGGAAAATGATGATCAAATCCCTTGGGGAACTTTGGTGGGATTACAAGGACAAACCCTTTAACTATCAAGGAATCATCTGCCTGGAGAGTACGCTTGCCTGGGGCATTTATGCACTGGTTGTCGTACATTTCCTGCACGGAACCATGATGAATTTCATTGACGCGGTTGACAAGCGTCTTGGCATTCTTTTGTTGGTTGTCATTTATTTCCTTGTCTTCATTGATTACATGGTTCAGTTTAGCCAGATCTTTGGATGGCCCAAGGTCCTTGGCGGACAGGGAATGAAGGAAAAGCCCGACATTAGCCGCGCAAATAAAGTAAATCACCCTGACGCAGAATAATCCCTTCGTTGGAAAAAGTAAATAGTGAGTCATAAATTCGGCCATGCCTTCATATTCTGAAGTAATCCAGAAAAGGAGGTATGGCCGTTTTGCGCAAATGGAATGGAAAAGGAAACAGGTTACTGGCGGGAATGATGGGTGCGTTCGTCGCGTTGTGCTTCGTCTTAAGCAATCCAACACGTTGCAAGGCGCAGATAGAACTTACGGCTCCTTCAGCCATTTTGATCGAGCGTTCCACGGGAACGGTGATCTATGAAAAGAACGCGGATGAAAAACGAAGCCCTGCAAGCATTACCAAGATTATGACGCTACTGCTTACCTTTGAGCAGATCCATGAAGGAAAAGCAGATTTGCAGGAAGAAGTAATTGTCAGTGAGCACGCTGCTTCCATGGGCGGATCTCAGGTTTATTTGGCACAGGGGGAGGTGCAAACCTTAGATACGATGATCAAATGTATCGCGGTTGCCTCGGGAAATGACGCCAGCGTTGCCGTTGCGGAGCATATCGCGGGAAGTGAGGAGGCCTTTGTCAAGATGATGAATGACAAGGCTGCGGTCTTAGGAATGACTGGGACGCATTTTCTGGATTGCTGTGGGCTGTCGGATTCGGAGAATCATTATACAACGGCGCGGGACGTGGCGATCATGTCAAGGGAATTGATCACGGAATATCCGGAAGTGTTTGATTATACAAAGATCTGGATGGAGGACGTGACTCACGTGACAAACAGGGGGAGCAGTACCTTTACGCTCAGCAGTACGAATAAGCTGTTAAAGCGATATGCATATTGCACAGGGTTGAAGACGGGCTCGACGCAAAAAGCAAAATACTGTATTTCCGCAACGGCGTCAAAGGACGGGATTGACTTGATCGCGGTGGTCCTGGGCGCGCCTGATCCTAAGGCAAGATTTTCGGAAGCCCAGACCTTGTTGACTTACGGCTATGCAAGCTGCAGGCTTTACGAGGATCAGGAACCTATTAAGCCAACTCAAATTCCGGTTAAGAATGCATTGGAAAAGGAGATTGAGATTGAGTCGGACGGTACCTTTTCTTATCTTGATCTTGAGAGCATTGACTTCGATGCGATAGAGAAGGCTTTGGAACTCCCGGAAGCGGCCCAGGCTCCCGTGACGGCAGGAGAACTGGCCGGTTACGTCGTATATTCTTATCAGGGAGCTGAGCTTGGCAGAGTACCCATAAGATATCAGACCTCCGTCGAAAGGGCAGGGTTCGGTTCTTATTTGCTCTATGCGTTTCAAAGCCTGTTGTTTCAGCAGTGAAAGGCAATGTCTTGGCAAAATACGTTTTGACCAAGGCTTGTTTTTATGATAAGATTACGAGGGAAAACTTGATTTTTGGCGGAGGACGCGCGAATCAATGGACGTGATTATCTTGGTGTTGGGCGTGCTGGTCATGATCCTTTTTTGGATCATGCTTCATGACTCGACGCATTTTGAGACAACGGAATATGTCGTGACGGACCCGCGCATTCAAAAGGACTTTAGGGCCGTGGTCCTGGCGGATCTTCACAACCAAAAATTTGGCAGGGATAATGAACTGCTGTTGAATGCGATCCGTGACGGAAAGCCGGACGTTGTTCTGATCGCTGGAGACTTGATGACGGCTAAGCCTGGAAAGGACTTTGCGCCCGCAATCGAGCTTCTTAGGGAACTGGCAAAGGATTATCCCATCTGTTACGGCGTGGGAAATCACGAGCATCGCATCCGCTTATACCGAAAAGAATACGGAGACATGGGAGCGCGTTACCGGGAGGCACTTTCGGAGATCAAAGTAAAGCTCATGAGCAATGAACGAAGGGCCTTCGGGGAATATGGCGTTGAGGTCATTGGCAGTCAGATCCACCACAAATATTATCGAAGAAAAAAGAGAACGCCCATGCGGGATACGTATCTTACGGGGGTCCTTGGCGAGCCGGACAAATCTGTCTTCACGATACTTCTGGCACATAATCCGGACTATTTTCCGGAATATGCGGCATGGGGGGCGGATCTTGTATTGTCGGGTCACGTGCATGGTGGCGTGGTAAGAATTCCCTTTTGGAATAAGGGAGTTATTTCTCCGGCCGTAAAGCTATTTCCCAAATATGACGGAGGCCTTTTTGAAGAAGGAAATTCCCACATGCTGCTTAGCAGGGGACTAGGCTGTCATACCATTCCGTTTCGCGCATTTAACCCTGGAGATTTGATCTTTTTGCAGTTTCAAAAGTCGGACAGGCAAGGCATCGAAAAGCTTTCCCGGAAATCTCCCAAGAAGAAAAAAGCACTTTGAAAAAAAGCGGATTTATGGTAAAATAATTACTGGTTTTTAAAGTTAGAGGTAAGTTGGAAAGGTACTTTTCGTTATGGCAATTTCGGTGAAACTGGAGAAGTTTGAGGGTCCGCTGGACCTTCTGCTCCATCTGATCGAAAAAAACAAAATAGACATCTATGACATTCCCATCGTAGAGATCACGGCCCAGTATCTGGATTACGTAAAACAGATGCAGGAAGAGGACATGAACGTCATGAGCGAATTTCTTGTCATGGCGGCCACGCTGATCGACATCAAGTGCAAGATGCTTCTTCCCGCGGAGGTAAATGAGGAAGGCGAGGAGGAAGATCCCAGGGCTGAATTGGTACAAAAGCTTCTGGAATACAAGATGTACAAGTACATGTCCCTGGAACTTAGGGACAGGCAGGTGGATGCTGCGAAGAACATGTATCGCAGCCAGCACGTTCCCGAGGAGGTAGCGAAATACAAGCCGCCGCTGAATTATGACGAATTGGTTGGAGACCTGAATCTTGGGAAGCTTCAGGAAATCTTCCGGAGCGTGATCAGGCGTCAGGAGGACAAGATCGACCCCATTCGTAGCCAGTACGGACGCATCGAAAAGGAAGAGATCGACATGAGCGCCAAGACGCTGTACGTAGAGGCCTATGCGAGAGAGCATAAAACCTTTAGCTTCCGAAAACTTTTGGAGAAGCAAAAGAGCCGTGCGGAGATCATCGTGACGTTCCTGATCATCCTGGAACTGATGAAAACCGGAAAGATTATGATCAGTCAGGAGAATTTATTTGACGACATCATGATCACGTCCTGTCATGACAAGAAAGCTTCGGAAGAAAATGATTAAAAAGATCGGTGGACATAAAGATGAGTGAACGAGAGGAAGAAAAGAATCAATCCGCTTTGGAAGGACAAATGGAGGAAGAAGCGTTAAATGTTGAGGAAAACGCGGAGGAGCAAAAGCCATTATCCGAGACGGAAGCGGAAGCCGTGTTTGAGGCAATACTCTTTACCATGGGAGATACCGTAGAGATCAGTAAACTTGCGGACGTCGCAAGAATGGACCTTAGATCCGCGAAAAAAATCTTAAAGAAGATGGAAGAAAAGTATCAATCAGAGGAACGCGGCATTATGCTCACGCAGTTTGAAAATGCGGTTCAGCTCTGTACGAAGCCGGAGACCTATGAGTATCTGATCAAGATAGCAAAGAATCCAAAGAAGATCGTGCTTACGGATACCGTGATCGAGACGCTTTCCATCATTGCCTACAAGCAACCCGTGACGAGACTTGACGTGGAAAACATCCGTGGCGTAAATTGCGATCATGCCATCAACAAGCTGTTGGAATATGATCTCATCACGGAACTGGGAAGGCTTGACGCACCGGGACGCCCGATCCTGTTTGGAACCACGGAGCAATTCCTTCGCACCTTTGGCGTAAAAAGCCTGGAGGAGCTTCCGGAGCTCAGCACGGTTCAGATGGAAGAGTTTAAGGCACAGGCGGAAGCAGAGGTAAAGATCCGTCTGGATTGATTGTAAGACATAAAACCGCACCCGCGTCATAAAATGTGTGGAGACACAGTTCATGGCGTGGGGTGTTTTTTGTTTCAAAGGTTTAGAAAATCAATTATGTTTTTGTCCCTGGCTTTATTGCTTCTTGCCCATGGATTTCCCAGCCTTGCGGGAGGAGAAGCGGAGCTTTCCCTGTATGCAACTTCTGCCGTCCTTTTGGACGGAGAGTCTGGAAGGGTTTTGTATGGGAAAGCGGAGAACGAACCAATGCCGAATGCAAGCACGACAAAGGTTTTGACCTGCATTCTCGTGTTGGAAAACTGCGGACTGGGCGAGAACGTCACCATATCAGACTATGCGGCTTCCATGCCGAAGGTGAAGCTAGGGGCCATGCGCGGAGAAAGCTATGGCGTGAAGCAATTATTATATTCGCTAATGTTGGAATCTCATAATGATTCCGCAGTCGCCCTGGCGGAGCACGTTGGAAAGAGGTCGGTTGCGGAATTGGCGCAAAAGGAAGAAAAGGAATTCACGAAGGAAGAGAGCCAACAGGCAGTCAAGGCCTTCGCGGATTTGATGAATCAAAAGGCCAGGGAAATTGGGTGCAAGGATGCTTATTTCATTACGCCCAACGGTCTTGACGCGGAAGAAATCGTTCGCTATGAGGATGGAAGCAATGGAGTTCTGACGCACCACGTGACGGCAACGGATCTTGCGAAGATCCTCGCCTATGCGATCTTGAAATCTCCGAAGAAAGAAGAATTTTTGGAGATCACGAGGGAACCAGATTATTCGTTTACCGCTAATAAAAGGGCGTTCTCCTTTAATAATCACAATGGTTTTCTGTCAATGATGAAGGGCGCGATCAGTGGGAAGACGGGATTTACTGGAAAAGCCGGCTATTGTTACGTTGGTGCGCTTGAGAGTGAAGGACGCGTTTTTGTCGTGGCACTGCTTGCCTGCGGTTGGCCCAATAATAGGACCTATAAATGGAAGGATACGAAAACGCTGATGAATTATGGCATGGAGAATTTCCGGCGATTGGATCTGCAAGATGAAGAGACGTTGGTTAAGGAAAATGCCTTGCCGGAAATCCGTGTCCTTGGCGGCAGGGGAACGGAGATTGACCAGCCCGTAAGCGCAAAGCTTAGAATTCTGGGAAGAACGGAAGCGCGGGAAGGACAAATGACGGCTGGAGTTCTTTTGCGCGAAGATGAAGAATTAAGTACGGAGATTTTGCTTCCAAAGGAATTAACGGCTCCCGTCAGGGAGGGGCAGATTCTTGGCGAGATCCGGTACGTTGTGGGGGATGAAACATTACAAACGGAATGCGTGATCGCTGCGGAAAACGTTGAAAGAATTGACTTCGAGTGGTGCCTTAAGCAGGTTACGCGACTATATATAGGATTAGGGAGGAAAGAGACATGGCTGAAAAACTGGTTGCAAGAAAAGACGTTCCGGTAGAACTTACCTGGAATTTGGAGGATCTTTATCCAAATGAGGAGGAAATGCTAAAGGACTTAGAAAGGGCAATGAACGTAGCTAAGCAGATTGAGGCGACTTATCGCGGAAAGCTGAATTCGCCGGAGAAGATCGCTGCCTGCGTTACGGAGTATCAGAAGGTTCATGAGACGATATATCTGGCGGAGAGTTATGCTGAGCTGGCACAGTCCGTGGATTATCAGGACCAGCATTTACAGGAATTGGCGGGGAAAGTGGGGCTGGAATGTGCAAAATATCGTGCCTGCCTTTCCTTTATTGACGTTGAGATTGGTCAGTGCGACGAAAGCATGATCCGTGAGGCAGCAAAGCTTAATGCGAGAAACGCTGGTTATCTGAAGAAAATTCTTCTGGACAAGCCGCATCAGCTGACGCCTGAGGCGGAAAAGGCATTGGCTGCCCTGGGGCAGACATTTGGGACGCCTTATGAGATCTATAACGTTGCAAAGCTCGGAGACATGACGTTCCCGGAATTTGAAGTGGACGGGAAACAATATCCCCTGGGGTATTCTCTGTTTGAAGATGATTATGAATATGAAGAGAATACGGCTGTCAGAAGAGGTGCGTTTGCGGCATTCTCGAAAAAACTGACGGACTACTTAAACGTAACCGCGACGGCATATAACGCTCAGGTAAAGTACGAAAAAACCATGGCAGACCTGCGGGGCTTCGACAGCGTGTTTGATTACCTGTTGCATGATCAGATGGTTTCCAGGGAATTGTACGACCGTCAGATCGACGTGATCATGGAACAGCTTGCTCCGCACATGCGTAAATATGCAAAGCTTCTGCAGAAGGTCCATGGCTTGGACAAGATGACCTACGCAGACTTAAAGCTCCCTCTGGATCCTGGATACAGTCCTTCCGTCACGCTTGCGGACGCAAAGGATTACGTGCTCAAGGGACTTTCCGTGATGGGTGAGGAATATGGAGCCATGCTTAAGGAGGCGCTGGAGAGCCGCTGGGTAGACTTTGCGCAGAATCTTGGAAAGTCCACGGGAGGCTTTTGCGCCAGCCCCTACGGAACCCATTCCTATATCTTGTTGAATTGGAATGGAAGAATGTCGGACGTGTTTACTTTGGCACATGAGTTGGGACATGCAGGGCATTTTAAGCTTTGTAATGCGGCGCAAAGCCTTTTTGACACGGACGTATCGAGATATTTCGTAGAATCGCCGTCCACCATGAATGAGGTGCTCATGGCGAAGTATCTGTTGAAGACGTCAGAAGATAAAAGATTCCGCCGCTGGGTGATCGCCAACATGATCGGAAATACGTATTATCACAATTTCGTAACGCATCTTTTGGAGGCGGCATACCAGAGGGAGGTCTACAAGATCATTGACCAAGGCGGTTCCGTTCAGGCGGATACGCTGAATGAGATCATGAGGTCCGTACTTACGAAGTTTTGGGGCGATGCCGTGGAATTGACGGAAGGTGCGGAGCTTACCTGGATGCGTCAGCCGCATTATTACATGGGCCTTTATTCCTATACCTACAGTGCGGGGCTGACCATAGCAACACAGGTTGCGGAGAGAATCGACGCTGAGGGAATGCCTGCCGTGGAAGACTGGAAGAGGGTGCTTACGGCGGGAGCAACGCTTGCGCCAGTGGAGTTTGCCAGGGAGGCGGGCGTTGACGTAACGACGGACGAACCTTTAAAGAAAACCATCGAGTGGATCGGTAACATGATCGACGAATTATGGAGATTGAGTTAAGACAAAAAATAACGAAAAAAAAGCAATTTGCCTCTTTGCGAATTGCTTTTTTTGTGTTATACTGAGTAGGATTTTTGAATAATGGGGGAGAATTGGTTTTTCATTTTCCCAAAGTTCAATTACGTTAGTGTTTTATTTACAATAAATGGAGGGCTGAAAGCATGAGTAACACATCGAAAGCGAGTCAAAGAATCACTGCTTTGCTCGATGACAACAGTTTCGTTGAAATCGGTGCGCTGGTGACTGCCAGGGCAACGGATTTCAATATGAAACCCACCGACGCTCCTTCGGACGGTTGCATTACCGGCTACGGAGTGATCGCAGGCAATCCCGTATACGTTTACAGCCAGGACGTTTCCGTGATGAACGGTACCCTGGGTGAAATGCATGCGAAGAAGATTGCAAATCTGTATGATCTCGCCATGAAGACCGGCGCACCCGTGATCGGACTTCTGGACAGCGCGGGAATTCGTCTCCAGGAAGGAACGGACGCACTGAACGCGTTTGGTGAGCTTTACCTGAAGCAGACCCTTGCATCCGGCGTGATCCCTCAGATTACCGCAGTTATGGGCAACTGTGGCGGCGGACTTGCCGTTCTTTCCGCAATGGCAGACTTCACCTTTATGGAAGAGAAAAGCGCAAAGCTCTTTGTGAATGCGCCTAACTGCCTTGCAGGAAACAATACCGGCAAGTGTGACACTGCTGCGGCAAAGTTCCAGTCTGAAGAAGCTGGCATCGTTGACTTTGTTGGTGATGAGGCTTCCGTGATCGCAAAGATCAGGGAGTTGGTAAGCATGCTGCCTGCAAATAATGAAGATGACTCAAGCTATCTCGAGGAATGCACGGATGACCTGAACAGGGTAAATCCTGAAATCGAAAGCTTCGTAGGAGATACCGCCGTTGCGGCCGCAATTCTCGCTGACGACAACGCTTTCTTTGAGGTGAAGGCAGATTACGAGAAGAGCATGGTAACCGGATTTATGCGCCTGAATGGCGCGACCGTTGGCGTGATCGCCAACAGAAGTGAAGTCCTTGACAGAAGCGAGATCGCTTCCGATACGGGCAAGGTAACCGAGAAGTTTGATACCGTTCTGACCAAGAAGGGATGTCTTAAGGCTGCAGAGTTCGTGAACTTCTGTGATGCATTTGAGATTCCCATTGTTACCTTGACGAACGTTACCGGTTTTGAGGCAACGACCTGCTCTGAAAAGGGCATGGCAAAGGCTGCAGCAAAGCTGACCGCAGCATTTGCTGACGCAACCGTTCCCAAGGTGAACGTGATCATCGGCAAGGCTTACGGCACCGCTTATACCGTTATGAATTCCAAGGCAACCGGCGCTGATCTGACGATCGCATGGCCTAATGCCGAGATCGGAACCATGGACAGCAAGCTTGCCGCAAAGATCATGTATGAAGGTCAAGGCGCTGACGTCATTAATGACAAGGCTGCAGCATACAAAATGCTTCAGTCCAACGTAAGGAGCGCCGCAAGAAGAGGTTACGTAGATCAGGTGGTTGAGCCCGCGCTCACCAGAAAATACGTAATCGGTGCCATTGAAATGTTGTACACCAAGACCGAAGATCGTCCTGCAAAGAAGCATCTGACGGTCTAGGAAAGGAGACTTAAGAATGAAGAAAATTGTTGCATTGCTTTGCACGCTTCTTTGCGTCTTGAGTCTTGCGGCTTGTGCGGAGACGGAAGAGGAAAAGGGAATCAAGCAGCAAGCGGTCCTGCTCCAACAAGACCGCATTACCCTTATTACCTCAGGTTTGTTTAATGAAGCCGTCAAGAACGCAGACATGCTTTCCGAACAGGACGTTTATCCCAAGTTTGTAAATTTTGGAAACGAAGAACTGGAAGCTATTTTCAATTCGGAGCAGGCATCATTCCTGATTGACGGACATGGCCTTAAAACGGTCGTTGAATCCTTTAAGCTTTCCAAACAGCAGACTGGTGCGTTAAAGGTAGATGATGCAGGAAGCATCATGCTTGGCACGGTTACGGCTGAAATCAAGGGACAGCAGATCATTGCGCATGCGGAAGTTCAGTGCGAACGCGGAAATGCAGATATTGAAATGATCTTTTCCAATGACCTTTTCTGTAGATTGGAAGGCGGTTCGCTGAATGCGAAATCTACTTTTGCAGAGTTGATGGAGAAAGCAGGATTAAATACCTTGATCGGCATGGGTACCGTATTCGCGGTACTGATCCTGATCAGTTTGATCATTGCTTTGTTTGGCTTGATCCCGAAGATCCAGGCAGCCTTTTCTGAAAAGGAAGAGGAGCCGAAAAAGCCAGAGGTTGTCAACGCTCCCGTTGTTACGCCTGCAGTCGTGGAAGAGGAAGATGATACGGAACTTGTGGCTGTCATTGCCGCTGCAATTGCAGCTTATGAGGGCAGCACGAACACGGATGGCTTTGTAGTAAGATCCATCCGCAGAAGATAATAAAATGACAGCCGCAAGAACGGCAGAAGGAGAATAAAATGAAGAATTATACCATTACCGTAAATGGAAACGTTTATGACGTTGTTGTAGAAGAAGGCGCATCCAGCGGCGCCGTTGCACCCGTTAAGGCACCCGCAGTTCCTAAGGCAGCTCCCAAGGCTCCCGCAGCTGCAGCACCCGCAGCAAGCGGCGCGGCAGGCAGCGTAAAGATCGAAGCAGGCGCAGCTGGTAAAGTATTTAAGATAGAAGGCAAGGTTGGCCAGGCAGTAAAGAAGGGCGATGCAGTCGTAATCCTTGAGGCCATGAAGATGGAGATTCCCGTTGTTGCTCCTCAGGACGGCACCATCGCAAGCATTAACGTTGGCGTTGGTGACCCTGTTGAGGCTGGTGCGCTGCTTGCAACCATGAACTAATAAGGCGCATAAGAGACAATAACAACAGGAGGTCTACAAATGGACTATATCGTTAATACGTTTAGCAATCTGATCCATCAGACAGCCTTCTTTAACCTGACTTGGGGAAACTATCTGATGATCGGCGTTGCGTGCTTTTTCCTCTACCTGGCCATCCGGCATGGGTTTGAGCCGTTGTTGCTGACACCCATTGCATTCGGCATGCTCCTGGTAAACATTTATCCTGACATTATGATGTCGATCGAGAATTCACCCAACGGCGTTGGAGGATTACTGCATTATTTCTACTTGCTTGACGAGTGGGCAATCCTTCCTTCCCTGATCTTCATGGGCGTTGGCGCGATGACGGACTTCGGTCCCCTGATCGCAAACCCCAAGAGCTTCCTCCTTGGCGCGGCAGCACAGTTCGGTATCTTTGCCGCATACTTCGGAGCGATCGCACTTGGATTTAATGACAAGGCAGCCGCAGCCATTTCCATCATTGGCGGTGCTGACGGCCCTACCTCCATTTTCCTTGCTAGTAAGCTTGGACAGACGGGACTTCTTGGACCCATTGCAGTGGCGGCATATTCCTACATGTCCCTGGTGCCCATCATTCAGCCTCCCGTAATGAAGCTCCTCACGAAGGAGAAGTGGAGACAGATCAAGATGAGCCAGCTTCGTCCCATTTCCAAGCTGGAGAGAATCCTGTTCCCCATTATCGTTACCATCGTTGTTGGTCTGATCCTTCCGACCACCGTGCCCCTGGTAGGCATGCTGATGCTTGGTAACCTGTTCCGTGAGAGTGGCGTCGTAAGACAGCTGACCGATACGGCTTCTAACGCATTGATGTACATTGTAGTTATCCTGCTTGGTACCTCCGTAGGTGCAACTACCAGCGCAGAAGCATTCCTGAACTTTGATACCTTAAAGATCGTTGCGCTTGGTCTTTGCGCATTTATCTTTGGTACGGCGGCCGGAGTGATTTTTGGCGACCTGATGATGGTGATCACCAAGGGCAAAACAAATCCCCTCATTGGATCAGCTGGCGTATCCGCAGTGCCCATGGCGGCCCGCGTATCCCAGAAGGTTGGTGCGGAAGCAGATCCCACGAACTTCCTTCTGATGCATGCAATGGGACCTAACGTTGCAGGCGTTATCGGAACGGCAGTTGCGGCCGGTACGTTCATGGCCGTGTTCGGAGTGTTCTAAATTCAAGTATGATCGTAACGCCTCTCCTTTAAGGGAGAAAAAGGTCAGCTGAGCTGACTGACGAGGCATAAAAGAAAAATGGAGGATGAAATCATGGCTGAAATCGAAAAGAAGCCTATTAAAATTACAGAGACTGTGCTGCGTGACGCGCATCAGTCACTGATCGCAACCAGAATGCCCACCGAGCTGATGCTCCCCATCGCGGAGAAGATGGATCAGGTAGGCTACCATTCCGTAGAGTGTTGGGGCGGCGCTACTTTTGACGCAGCACTTCGTTTCCTGAAGGAAGATCCCTGGGACAGACTTCGTAAGCTTCGTGACAAGTTTAAGAAGACTAAGCTGCAGATGTTGTTCCGCGGCCAGAACATCTTGGGTTACAGACCTTATGCAGATGACGTGGTAGAGTACTTCGTACAGAAGTCCATCTCCAACGGTATCGACATCATTCGTATCTTCGACTGCTTGAACGATCTGAGAAATCTGCAGGCAGCCGTAGATGCTACCAACAAGTTCAAGGTTCAGGAGGGCCGCGGCCATGCACAGGTTGCCCTTTCCTACACCCTGGGCGATGCATATACCATCGATTATTGGATGGACATGGCAAAGAAGATCGAGGAGATGGGGGCTGACTCCATCTGTATCAAGGACATGGCAGGTCTTCTCGTTCCTTACAAGGCATCTGAGATGATCGCAGCCATGAAGAGCGTAACGAATCTTCCCATCCAGTTACATACCCACTATACCTCCGGCGTGGCAGGCATGACCTACTTAAAGGCCGTAGAGGCAGGCGTTGACGTGATCGACTGTGCAATGAGCCCGTTTGCCATGGGTACTTCCCAGCCGGCAACCGAGGTTATGGTTGAGACCTTCAAGGGAACGCCTTATGATACCGGATATGATCAGAACCTTCTTGCTGAGATCGCTGATTACTTCCGTCCTTACAGAGACGAGTGCCTGAAGACGGGCCTGCTCAATCCTAAGGTAATGGGCGTTGACATTAAGACCTTGCTGTATCAGGTACCTGGCGGCATGCTTTCCAACATGGTGAGCCAGCTGAAGGAGCAGAACGCAGAAGATAAGTACTATGACGTGCTCAAGGAAATCCCCAGAGTTCGTAAGGATCTTGGTGAGCCCCCTCTGGTTACGCCTTCTTCCCAGATTGTTGGTACGCAGGCCGTGTTCAACGTATTGATGGGCGAGCGTTACAAGATGGCAACGAAGGAGACCAAGGCAGTACTTCGCGGCGAATATGGTCAGACCATCAAGCCCATGAATCAGGACGTTATCAACAAGGTTATCCCTGGCGAGAAGCGCATTACCTGCCGTCCCGCAGACCTGATTCCCAACGAGCTGGATAAGCTTGAGAGCGAGATGAAGGAATGGAAGCAGCAGGACGAGGACGTTCTGTCCTACGCATTGTTCCCTCAGGTTGCAACTGACTTCTTCAAGTATCGTCAGGCGCAGCAGGAGAAGGTTGACCAGACCGTTGCTGACACCAAGAACGGCGCATATCCCGTTTAATAGTCGCGAGTAGCGAGTTGCGAGATTACGCGTGATTTGTTCGCAAACCTGTTACGGTCCAGAGCAAAGCACAGACTGCAACGCAGTTCTCGCAGGAAGAGAATTCATACAAAATTCATTTGTCATTGGCAGTGCGAATCCGCGCTGCCAATGATTTCTTTCATTTTCCGCCCAGTGGCCGGGCTTCTAAATGCCACAAATCCATTATTTTTTATTCAATACGAGTATTTTGCGTGCCTGTAAAGGAAAATCTTCATGTAGGCAAGCGCAAAAGGTCAACATTACTTGCCTGTAAAGGGAAATTGGCTTGTAGGCAAGTGAACAAGACCGGCATTACTTGCCTGTAGAGAAAAATCTTCATGCAGGCAAGTGCAAAAGGTCAACATTACTTGCCTGTAAAGGAAATTTGGCTTGCAGGCAAGTGAACAAGACCAATGTTACTTGCCTGAGAAGGAAAATTGACATGTAGGCAAGTGAACAAGACCAATGTTACTTGCCTGAGAAGGGAAATTGGCTTGTAGGCAAGTGCAAAAGGTCAACATTACTTGCCTGTAAAGAAAAATCTTCTTGCAGGCAAGTGAACAAGATCGGCATTACTTGCCTGTAGAGAAAAATCTTCATGTAGGCAAGTGAACAAGACCAGCATTACTTGCCTGTAAAGGAAATTTGGCTTGTAGGCAAGTGCAAAAGGTCAACATTACTTGCCTGTAAAGGAAATTTGGCTTGTAGGCAAGTG
>JAEEGL013697450.1_pt1 | contig 17760 bp, 15 predicted proteins | sample 9134231 | NCBI WGS metagenome assembly JAEEGL01 (sample SAMN16246548, study PRJNA631951) | gut metagenome | biome: gut microbiome; feature: rumen; material: fiber-attached | host: Bos | place: Iran: Karaj | collected 2018-10 | reverse complement strand
GTAATTTTTTTCATAGTTCAATTTTTTAAAACATTGGTAAATAATAATTCATTTAACTATTGCTTTGCTCATGATTGTTTGATGACCTTTGCCGGTATTCCGGCTGCTACGGCGTATGCGGGCACATCATGGGTTACCACGCTATTGGCACCAATAATGGCCCCGTCGCCAATAGTCACGCCCGGCATTACACAAACGTTGTTGCCCAGCCAAACGTTGTTGCCGATAACTACGGGACCTTTGCTGTAAAGGGGGCGCTGGGTGAAGGGCAGGCTCATGTGCTCACGGGTGCTCTGGCCGTGCGAATTGTCGGTGATGAGCACATTGGTGCCCGTGAGGAGGTTGTCTCCTATGGTGATGCTGTTGACGGCCGTGATGTGTGAGTTTTCACGGATAGTACATCCATTGCCGATGACGACAGACGGATTAAACCGAAGTCCGTTATGCGTGTCCCATGCCGTCAACTGTACTCCAGGCGCTATGAATGTACCATCGCCTACTGATACATATTGGAGTCCGGCGAGTCTCATGGCTTTCCAGCCTAGATGAGAGCCTTTTCCCCAATGGGTGAAGCGGTGACGGTGGATTGCCGTGTAAAGGCGGTTGGTTATTGCCCTTGTGATGTTTCTCATAATCTAGTACATATATTTTAACCCTAATGACCCTGATATTTTTTGGCAGTCTAATGTTTTAGACGGATATACCTGTTGGCAAATCTCCGCACCATAGAACGCTCATCCTTAGACATGCCTACGACGTAGACTACGAGCATCATTACGACAGCGGCTGTGGCAAAGACGGCGACCAACCGGCCAAAGCCAGGCACCATGGTATGGTGAACGAAACCAGCCATAGCCGATGTAACCAATGCAGACAAAAGCCCAGGCAGGATGACTTCTAGCAGATAGGGAGCAAAGTGAAAGGACGGATAGAGGCGGTGAAGGATGACGAGACGGGCCAGATGAGCCAAGAGGCATGAAACAATCAACAACACGACACTGGCTGTAGCCGATGCTCCTAGACGGAAGGCAACCCAGGTGGCAGGAAGGCACATCAACAAGGTGGTATCCACGCAAAGGCTATAATATTTCACCTGTCCGGTAGACTGAACGATGGCGGTAACAGGGTTGTGCATGGAAAAGCAAACCATATATATGATGATGAGACGAGTAAAGACGACTGTCTCATCGGTGACATCGCCTAACCACCATCCGAAGACGGTGCGTAGCTCCATAATAAGCGGTATGGCCACCATTAGCAGTAAGTAGAGGATGAACTTGTTGTTGGCGGCAAACATCTTGTTGAGGAAGGCATAGCTTCTTTCAGCGTAGGCCTTCACCATAGCCGGACGGAAGGCCATGGCAACACTATTGCTGAGTGCATTGAAGGCATGAAGCACCTGCGATGCTATGGCAAAAGCCGCCGTAGCCAGAGGGCCATAGAAGATGTAGAGTAAGATGGTAATACCCTGCGTGAGGCCGGCACCTGCCAGAGCACTATAGAGTGTCCACCCGGAGAACGACAGTAGAGACTTGTAAAGGCCGCGCTCCACCAACCGTCGGTAACGGCACTCAGCATAGCGGTAGGAGGCTGAGAGGGCGTAAAATGCAAAGATGAGCACCGCTACGACGAAAAGCCCACCACTGTAGAAAATAAGACCGTCGATACCTGACATGCCGATGAGCACCACCACGAACAGACGGAGCAGACATTCTGCCAGCGAGATAAGGGCAAAAAGTCCCATCTCCTCATGGGCAAAGATAGCGGCAGTGAAGGGCAGCTGCAAAAGACCGAGCCACAGGGTGCCTAGTGAGAACTGAAACACCCAGTTGGCGGCGACGAGCCGATCAGGCGGTATGTCCATTTGCGAGTTGACAAACCACAGGCCAACGGTCTCGAAAACAAGGAAGATGACTGCCGACAGTACGAGGATGATGTTCATGCTGGCCGAGAAGATGTCTTTCAGCTGGCCGCTCTTCCCCTCGCCCAAGGCGTAGGAGTAGAAGCGCTGTATGCTTGTGGCCAATGTGACTGTGATAAAGGTGCTGGCAAGCACCACCCCTGCCACACCATTAAACGTGCCATAGTCCTCCTGCCCCAGAGCGCGAAGCAACAGCCGCACGGCATAGAGGTTGATGACCGTAATAGCCATCATTCGGCCAAACAGCATCAGACTGTTAGAGGCTATGCGCTTAGACTTGGAAGTGTTACTGTTTATCGACATTGCCACTTTTTGTTAGAACGTATAACTGTTCCGGACTTAGAATGTTGATTATTGTTGATTATGCCTTTTAGATTATATTCGTTCTCAAAACGTGACCTCATCAAATTACTATTAATTGAAGAACACGAAAGACTGCTTTCCATCCAACTTTTGCGATGCTCAAACCAATCGCTTAATTGCTGTTCAGTGATGTCTTCAGAGTCAGGGTACTTGAAGGAATAGTGCAAACTACTTGGAATACTACTCTCCACGTAAACGTCTTCGTTCCAATAGTACGGATCATATTCGACTATGAATCCCGTTTGCTTATCAACGTTTAGCCTACAGTCTGCATTTCTCTTTACTGACTCTGCAAGAACATATACGCCCCTGTAGTCTCCATTTATGACTACATTGACAAAACGCCATGCCGGAGTCCATGGCAACGCCATCATCTCGTTAATCTTCAGCCCTACCATAATGTTGAGAATAGGATACATCTCATCTGTTCTGAGTAAAACCCAGTTTTTGTCCCGATAATCTGTTTCTTTGAATGAGCGACATAGTAAGTCGGCCTTTTTCTGCAGTTTCAGTTTATATGATTTTTTTCTTTCAAAGGCGCTACAGTTTCCTCTTATCTTGATGGTCATGCCAGTTGAATCAGGGAAATATGCACCGCTATCATATATAGTGTCATTCTTGTCCATGAGTAGAAGTCGCCCCGGGACCTTCGTGGCATTGGCTATTGTGGAAAGCGGATAGCCATCCGATTGATACAGGTAGTCACAGGTGGGTTCCTCGTTGTTGTTTGTCTGTACCTCCAATACGGGAAGTCCTATAGCCCGAATATCGTTAATATCATATAATGTACTAGCAGACACAATATACGAGAAAGAACTGATGCATATACACAGGAACGTAAATAATATCTTCATGCTATATCTTTTTGAATTAAGGGGAATCGTTTGAGCAAGGCCTCGTGATACCTGAGCCAGACATAGAGGACGATGAAAACAAAAACAATGAGGTTGCTAGTGTCTGAATAAGAAAAGAGCACCATACCGCCTTGCATACAGACACAGAGCGTGAAATATAACAATAGCAGCTGGTGTAGTTTTATCGTTCCATCGCGCGGCTTTATCTCACTGAGCACCCATAAGTTGAACACTACGAAGATAAGGAAGGCCAAGATTGGGCCGAAATCAATGACGAAATCGCCAACGAAAGTTACGAAGTAGTAGTCATCGATTTTCAGATTACAATATTTGTCACGCCGCTCCATATAGTTTTTCGGGGTGTCTGACCAAATGGCGCGCTTGACCATGTTGAAAGTACGGTCGCCGTATCGTATGCCGCCTGGGTCCATGGCCGAGTTATTGAAGTAGAGGTTTGCCTGGCCTATGTACCAATACACATAGCCGCTTACGGTCTTGCTCCCTTTTCGGTCGCTGAACCGGCTAATGGTAATGGCGACAATGGGCACGGCGATGATGACGGCCATTGTGATTCCTGCCAGTTTTGCCATCCTGTTGAACCGCTCTGAGAGGTAGCGGCGAAAGAGCGAGTAACCCACAATTATCGTAAGACAAGCCTTGATGACACTACCTCGCTGGCCATTCATGATGGGGACAGCCATTCCTGCAAAAAGTGCAAAGAAGAGCGCAAGCAGGAAGATACGGTTCTTGTGCTGTTGCGTGGAGAAATAGAAAAACAAGAATGTGGAGCAGTCGAAGAAGAGATTGAACAAGACCGATGGCAGATTCCTTATCCCGCCTCCAGAATCTTCCTTTTCCGCAATCTGTTCCAGATAGGCATTCTTGCCTGCATCAGCATCGGTCAATAACTGCGTAATGCTGCCGTCGGGGGCGCTGTAGGCATTCAATAGCATGAAAACGGAACTGACAATGAGGATGATGCAAGGGATGTAGAGCGACTTGGAATGTGGGTCTTCTATCTTCTCGGCCCCACTACAATGATGGTAGATAGCTGGTGCAAGCGCAATCATCAGCATGATGTAGAGGTAGAGGAAGGGGAAGAAAGCCAGAGGGTCGTACTCATGGTTGAAGGTTTCGTCGTTGAGCGTGACGATAGAAAAGACAGCGTAGGCCATGTAGCTGCCAATAATCATGCTTCCGGCATCAATGTTCCTAAACCTACGATGATACCAAATGAATGTCACCACCCATACCAACAAGTAACCGACGACCAAGACATTGTCCGTCAGAGATGGAAAGACATCCAGAAAGATTGAACATTGACCATTGAACATTGATTATTGACAATTGGAGAATGAAGTTCTTAAGGTTTAAGAATATCCTTCAGGATATAGAGGCCGACGCAAAAACCTGCCAGTAGCACCATCGTGATGACAAAAATCATGCGCTTTGGTTTTTCGGGCCTTATGGGCATCTCAGCACCTTTCAGCACGGTAAATACTGGTGTGCGTTCCTGCACCTTTGCGCTGGCAGCCTGTAGCTGTCCCGAGAGCGACTGTAGGGCGGCATATTTCAGGTCCATCCGCTTCTCCAGATTGGACAACTTCAGCTGGAAGCGGTTCAGCACCAGCCCGGAGTTGGCATCCGACATATTGGCATACTCTTCGCAGGCCTCCTCGTAGTCACGGGTCGCCTCCTCCACGAGATTGCGATAGTATTCCTCGTCCACACGCGCCTTGTTGGTGCGGTACTGGGTGATGAACTGCTGCAGGTGAATGCTCACCGAGTCGGCCATGGTCTTGCAGATGTAGGGATCCTGGTCGTCGACGGTGACGGTGATGACACCCGTCTTCTTGTCGATGGAAATGTTCACCCGGCCACGGATGGCAGAGACCAAATCATGGTCGGTTTTTGAAAGGATATAAGGGCTGGCCTCCAGAGCCGTGCCTCCCTCGTTCTTCTCCTCGCTCTTTATCAGGCTCTTCAGCCATCCCATGACGCTACCCCACCAAGGGTAGCTTTGATGGTGGAGCAGGTAGTCGTAATAGTCTGTCTTCACGCTGCCGTCGGCCTTTCTCACCATAATGGGGAAAAGGTCAACGACAAACTTGTTGTCGTCCATCAGGTCGGGGTAAAGCATGGGGGTGATGGCATCGGTGGTGTTCACCTCAGAGAAGTCGATGCCGAAGCTGCTGGCCAGCGAACTGAGCATGCCTCCTCCGTTGGAGGTGTTTATTTCCGGAGCCAGCCGACAGCTGGTGGTGTAGGTGCGGGGTATGCAAATGATGTATAGGCACGAGAGCACGAACACCGTAGGCAACACTTTCACGAAGAGCATCTTACGCTTCCATATTTCCCGTAGCACCTGTTTTATGTCGATGGCCTTTGTTTCCATTTGAGGTTAGAGATTTTTATTTATAACGCCATTTTGCGGCTTTTATTGCGTTTTCAGCGTGTGGCAGTTTCCTAAGCCTCTCCATCTGTCGGCGATCTATGATGATTCCTTCCAGACTGTTTCCGTGGAAGGTCATCTGCTGGTCTGGCCTCTCGGTAGTCAGCCGTGAGTAGATGTTCTCAGGTGGCTCTTCCCCTTCCTTGTAGAGCATCACATTGCCGGAAACCACACAACCGTTATCGCGGGCTGACACGGGGTCTGCCCCTACACTGCTGCCTTCGAACTTGATGGGGCAATCTACAATGTTGGCTTCCATGCGGTTGTCCTCGTTGGCTCCGGGGAACTTCTTCTCGCAGTTGCGCGACTCTATGCTGTAGCTGTTCAGGATGTTCACGACGACGTTGCCGTAAACCCTGAAGTGGTTTGCACCATCGTCGCAGAAGATGCCGCGGTTGAGCAACATGCCGTCTATGTCGTGGATATAGTTGTAGCGCACGGTGACGTTCCCGTCTCTGGAACAGAGGTAGATGCCCCCCGTGTCTTGAAGCGTGTATCGCTCTTTGTGGGCAATATAGTCGGGGTCAAGCCATATCTCGTTATACTCCACGATGCCCGACGACTCGTAAGGTTTCTCTTGACCATACCACACGCCGAGACACATGGCCGAATAGCCAAAATTGAGAAACTTGTTGTGGGCGATGTAGTAGTCCTTGCCCTTGCAGTTTGCGCAGAACGTCTGCATCATGTTACCGCCCATGTTGCTGAACGTGTTTTCCGTAACACTTGTGTTCACGCAGGAGTTGGTGGCGTGAAGACCGTTGTAGCAGTTGTCTACACTGTTGTGGCTGAAAGTGATGTTGGGAGTGTGGTTAGCCCACAGCACGTTGTGCTTGATGGCCTCAAAGTGGCAATTGTTGATGTTGAAGCCTTCTGTCACTAAGCTGTCTGCCTTGATGAGAAAGTTCCCGTCGCTGTTGCCCAGGAAACGAAGGCCGGAGAGGGTAAAGGTCTTAAAGGACGCTCTGTGGCAGTTCAGGAAGCAGTTTACCCTACATTCGTGGATGACATTCTCTGTTGACCATTGGCCATTGACCATTGAACATTTATGGAAGTCATTCCCATTGGCAGGGTTGCAGAGCCTGTAGCGGATGTCCTGTCCGCCGAAAAGGTAGTCGTAGTTCACATTGATGCTACGGCGGTCTTCACGCTCCACATACTTCAGGTCTGGCACGGTGAAATAGAGATAGCCGTCCTCTGCCTTTTCCACTTTGTAGGTTCTGCTGTAGAACCATTGCGGAATGTTGATGTAGAGAATCCCTCCCCCGGCCCCTCCCCGAAGGAGAGGGGAGGAAGATGCTTGGGTTGGGACGGGCAGCCGGCATAGTTTCTTCTCTTCGTCGGCCACCTCCGCCATTCCCTCAGCATAGCGGCAATAGTCCCAGAAGTCGAAGGCTGTCAGGCTCTCCATGTCGATGAAGGCGGCATGGGGATTGAAGGTCGCTTGATAGGGGTCTCCGTTGCGATAGTCGTTGCCGGCGGCAATGAGCACCGCACCGTGACCTTCTACCCGCACGGACACATCGGGATGATTCTCGTTCCTGCGTCTCAGGTGGCTTTCATTGAAATAATAAACCCCTTTGGCAATGTCCATCACAATGTCGGTCTCGCCTTCGGCAATGGCCTTGGTCAGCATCGTGTTCATTTGTGAGAACTTCTCCTGACTGTCAATGTGGAATACAAAGGTATCAGCATTGGCCATTGACCATTGACCATTGGCCATTGACAGAAACAGCAACAGGAAAAGATTACGCATTTCACTTATCACTTACCTTATAGACTCCCCTGAAATTGGTGATGTGGTAATAGACGCTTGGCATGTAGAGTCGTATGGCACGCATGAGACAGGCCATCGGATAGCGGAGGGGCATGTTACGTCGCACAAGCAGCAGATAGTCCGAGTCACAGTGCAGGGGAGCGTTCACGTATTTCTTCCTTTCCGTGAGCGACATTCGCATCAGCTGCTGTGCTTCTTCTCTCATGGAGTAATGGTCGCGCTCGCACGCTCCACAGACAAGTGAAGTGGAATAAACGGGAAAACCATGGCGGGAGGCCATCATGCCGTAGTCTTGGTCGGCACCGCTATGGAGGAATCCCTTGTGGAATATGCCAATCTCCTCGACCACAGAGTGGTGTACCAGCAGGATATTGGCGTGTGTCATGTCGATGCGCTGCGGCGTTCCCGTAGGCTTCACCAATACTTGGCGTCCCTTGGTCTTGTTGACGAAGTTCAGCCCTCCGTAAGTTATCTCCTCACTCCTAACTCCTAACTCTATTGTCGGCTGGCAGGTAATACCCGAAGCCATGCCGTAGCGACCTGTGAGTTGGTAGCCGTAGTCGATGGCCTCGAAGAGCTGGGGGAACACATTATTATATATATAGGTGTCGTCGTTGATGAGCAGGTAATAGTCCCAAGGTGTGCCGCTGTCGATGGCGGCCTGCCATGCTTTCCTCATGCCTCCTGCCCAGTAGAGGTTGCCATCGCCCTGAACGATGTGGACTTTAGGAGTTGAGAGTTGAGAGTTGAGAGTTGAGAGTTGAGGGAACTCTTGTCTGACAGCTTCTGCGGTGCCGTCGGTGCAGCCGTCATCGGTGAGAAACACTGTGAGACTGACACTCCCTTCTGCTGCTTCAGCAGCGGCGAAGAGATGCCTGAGGCAGCTGACGGTCTTCTCCCGGCGATTATGGACGGTGAGTATGACTGCTATTGAAAATCTCATATCCACGTAATTTCATCCCCCATGCGTAGTTCTGCTTCACCATTTCCCTGCCATGTCGTCCCATTTGGATTCGCTTCTGCTTGTCTGTCATCAGCGTCACGCATCGGCTGGCAAATTCGTCGGCATCTTTGCTAATGAAGCAGTTCTGCCCGTCTTGAAGCTCGGGTATCGGAGCGGCAATAAGCGGAGTGAGGACGACGGGCACGGAGTTTGACATGGATACAAGGACCTTGTTCTGTATGCCCGCTGCTATCCGTACGGGAGCAACAGCTACGCATGCATTGGATATGAAAGCGTTCAGGTCTTTCACGTAACCCGTGACAAAAATGTTTTTTCCGTTGCCGAGTCGTGTGATTTTCTTCGGTGGTTTGTTGCCAACGATATAGAACTTTGCATTCGGCTTCTCCTTCAGTATTTTCGGGAATATCTCTTTGGCGAAATAAATGGCGGCATCTTGGTTTTGGAGAGACACCATGTTGCCTAGGAAACAGACTTTGTCGGGGTCGTAGTTCTCGCTGACCGTTTCAGGCAGTGTTACTCCATTTGTGTGAAGTACCAGCGAGGCAGAGTCCCCCTTCAGGTCTTTCTTCAGAAAGTCAATATCGGTCTGTGATACCAGTACCACTTTCGGATAGCGCCTGGCGACATTCAGCTCGTAGCGACCGATGAAATGTTTCTCTATACTGTACATGACCCGCTTCAGCAGACTGCCTTTGGCTCCTGATACCAGGTAATAGGCCTTGGTCAGCGCATCGGTCATCTCGACGATGGTGCGCTGCGTCACGTCTTCCTTCTCGATAAACGCCAGCATCCTGACCAGATGGGACACATAGAGGTCGGGGGCTTCATTCTGCACCACGCTGTGGAACAGTTTAAGGTATCTCCGTGAATAATAATAGCCGCATTGTATGGGTTTTCCCCTCAGAAGGAACAGGGCAGAATAAAGAAGCGAGTCCCATTTGCTCCTCTTGACGGTGTAAATCTTGCTGAAAATCTCCTTTGCCATCTGGGCTGACACGGGGTCGGCTCCTACAGGTGGTTCCGTCTCGGTATAGGAGACCAGAACCAGCTCATGGCCTTGCGACTTGAGGTATCTGGACACATTGCAGATACGCAACAAGTCACCGCCATTTTCCGGTAGCGGAAACCTAGGAGTGAGTATGCATATTTTCATTATTAATATAATAACGCAGTATTATCCCTTTTATTGCAAAGAGATGTTCCGTAAGGCAAAAAACTGTTTACATTGGCCTTGCTTCCACCTCATAACTCCTTTGTAGAAGCTTGCGCAGAGTGGCTACTAGACGGGACAAGAAGAAGGGGAAACTGTATTTGCCGGGCTCGCTAGAATAAATCTTAACGTATTTCATGAAAACTCTCATAGCGATTCTGCAGCGTTGCCAATAGCTTCGGTGTTTGTGCGAAGCCGAATCGGTACGATATCTCACATGGTAGACGGTGTCTTCCGATGCCAGCCCGAACCCAGAGATGCGCCATGAAATGTCAAACATGAACAGGGCGTCTTGTCCCAGCACATAATTGCTGGGAAAACGGTCGTCGCCGATGACCTTCCGCGGGATGAGTTTTCCCCATACGGCCGACAAGTAGCTCCGTGCCTCAAAGATGCTTGGTGCTGGCTTGTCTTTAAGTCGCTGGTATACCTTTGTCGTGTAATAGACCAGCTGCTGTCCGGTAGTGTCGTCTATCAGCTTCACATTCGCCAGTACCAAGCTGTTCCCGTCTTTATGGGAAAGCAGACCCTCCAGATAGTTCGTACTAACCCAGTCATCATCATCAATGAATACCAGGTAATGACCTTTTGACTCGTCGATGCCTGTGCTCCTGGCATCTGAAACGCCTTTCTTCTCTGAATATATCAGGCGCACATTCATGTCCTTACACTGACTGACGTAGGCATCTATCTGCGAATAGAAGGGTTCCCTGGGCCCGTTGAGCACTATGATGACCTCGAACATCGCGTGGTCGAGCGTCTGCGACCTGAGCTTATCGAGATTCTCAAAGATGTAGCTGCCTGGTTTGTAGGTGGGTATGATGACGGAAATTATTTTCTCCATAGATTGACAATTTTATAAACTGACGAAGCTAACTTGAAATACAGGAAGCCGGACAATGAGGTGCATTTGTGCAGGTAGACGATTGGCTTATACGTGTCGTCGGGATGATTGGGCACGCGATAGGCGTAATGAGGATTATAGAAAGACCTGGGATTCATTCCCCGTTGCGAGATGTCCCTATGCGCTTTGATGCCCTTTTTCTTGCACAGCAGGCTCAGCACCGACTGGTCTTCACGGTGCGAAACGAAGCTGTCGCCATATTGTTTCTCCACCTTGTCATACTTTCCAAGACCCTCGGGTATGAGCATGTCGGTGTTGCTGCATAAATCGAGATACTCTTTAAAGAAAGCCCTGGTAAAGGCATTTACCTTGAATAAGATAAAAGTGGCCTGAATCTGATTGGTGGGTCTAAACTCATGTGCGTCCATTATGTCGAAACAGGAGGGCTTCGTCCAGCACGACTCAATCAGCGGGATGTCTGTAACAAAAATAGGATTGTCGTCAGTGACATACTCATATAGTGGTGCAGGGTCACGCATGAAGAACGCACCAGAGTCCAAATAGAATATGTAGTCACCGTCGTTACATTCGGAGATAACCTTGTTGATGATATACGGTTTCCAGAGCCACAAGCCATTGCCGCGCTCGTAGGCAAAGATCTCTGCATGAGCACGCCGGAAGTCCTCATCGACATCTTCTGGACGGAATTCGCAGACCTTGTCAAAATGTGCGATGTGTCGGCCCGTCCAGGAACTCAGCCTTCTTGCCTTCTCAAACCTTGGGTTTGCATAGTTTATGAGTATCTTCATTTCTCTCAACTCTCAATAAAACGCCGTTCCCAGTTCACCCCTGTTTTGATCTCTCGGGCAGGTGTTCCCACGTTCAAGCTGTTCGGCGATATGTTCTTGGTAACCATCGCATTCATCCCTACTATGGCATTGTCGCCTATTGTAACACCTTTCAGCACTTTCACATTCTTTCCCAGCCACACATGCTCACCAATTCGTATGGAGGCCGATGGGTTGATGAGATTGCACTCAGAATCGAAAATGGGGTGGGTGTCAGAGTTCCAGATGTCAATATTGTCGGCCATCATCGTGTTTGCGCCAATGGTGATGGAAGTGGCTTCACCCATGCACACGATAGTGCCGCTGCCCAACGAGGAACCTTCTCCGAACTCTACAACGCAGTTGTTTCCACGTACCACAATTTCACCGTCGAAGAGTTTGGCATGACATAGGTCCAGCCGGTTGTTGTTTCCTACAATCTTGATTTTACATCTGCGCAATTCCGAAGAAGTCACAACCTCATTATTAAGCCCTTCCACTGTCAACGTCGTATATTCTATTGGCCCTCCCTCTAACATTACATGGTTCGTCTGCGGAACTTTCATGCGTAGGAGGAAACAACAGGCATGCTTCATGGAGACACCAGGAGTAAGCCAGGTACACAGTTTGTACCAGACGGTATATATGGCGACGAGAATCTTCTTCATATATCAGATTTCATTTCACAAGTCTCTTTTTCACCTTCACTAAGGCTCTTACTATTTTCCGTCGTAGGATATTAGGAATATCCAAATACGTGGAATAAAGGTAGAAACTGGCGTTCATGTCATTATCCAGATAATGAGGCTTCTTTGCGCTCATCGTCGTGTCATACAGGAATATTTCATGACCGTCAAAGTCATGAAGCACATTCAGTTCCCATGGTTTGAACTCAAGAGCGTATGAACGAACCACCTTGAAAGGCTGCTGCTCTCTTGTCAACCAGTACCGCCGCCCCATCCTGTTACCTTTTGTCCCGAACAGATCAATGCATAAGTCCTCCTCAGTCATGCCAAGGTGCTCGTACAACGATTCTGCCTCAAAAAAGCCGTCATAGCAGACAGTAGGATTCAGGTTGAACTGCTTCTTTTCACCCTGCAGCATGACGGTTTGCGTGTGTGTCTGCTTTTTGGCAGCATGTGTTCCCAGGTCGCAGAAGCAGGTGGAAAGCGAAGTATAGGGATAAACGAAACTCTTGTTCTCCTCAATGCAATATCTGATGTGGTATTTCAGCCAAGAGGACTTTGGCCATGTGCATACGTTTGTAGGCAAGTTTGGCAGTTCGCCAAACTCATCAGCATGTGACTCGTACCAAGACTTGAAGCTAAACCACTGTTCGCGCATCCACACCTGCCCCCAGGAAACGGCAGACTTCAGCAGGAACACGTCGCTGTCAGTACGCAAAGGCATGAACGGCAGCTTACAATTATAGTTCAAAGGGAAATTATACAGGCTGATGCCCGCGATGTCCATATCGTCACACCATTTCTCCACACACTCCTGTACATAGTAATAAAAGCTGGGTGCAACAAAGATATCGTCCTCCAGCACTACAACGGCATCGAACTCCTCCAGATAGTCGCCTATGCTCAGTATGTGCGCCCTCAGACCCAGGTTCTCCTTATGTTTCACCACGCGCTTCTCGCCGTGCCGCCAGGTAAAACCATCGGCATACTCCTCAACAGCCGTTGTGTCGCTCTTGTCAATGCTGATAATCAGTGTCACGGGCACAGGGTAATATGCCTTATCAAGAGAGGACAGCAACCTCGCCAACGAGTCCTTCCGGTTATAGCAGACAGCACAGACAGCAATAATTTTTTCCATCGTAGTTTCTTAATAGCGTGCAAAGGTAAACATTTTTTCAGACCCAGACAAATGTCCCTGCTATTTTATTACATTCAGTTGTTTTTTGTTGGTCATAATTTGTTAGTCATGAAGCCACTAGACTTTTTCTTAATAATCCCCAGTCTGGTATTTATCGTTTGAAGGATAAATTGGTATTCTTTATTTTTGGAAATGGAAGAAAGCGTGATATAGACCGTCAGACCAATAGCGATTTGAGTAATAAGCAAAAGTAAATCATTGCTGATAAACACTCTGACGGAGAGCATGGCGAGAACCATGACGGCTACCATGAGCAGGGGGCTGGCGACATCAATAAGCTGCTCACGGAAAGAATAGTCTATAAGCTTCTTGTTGGGCCAGGCATTGACGTAGGTAAAGAGCGTTGCCAGGACGGCCATGTTGATGACGATGGCCTCCACGCTGATCCACATCACGGCGAGGAACGACAGTAGCTCTATTGTCTTCTTCAGAACCTCCAGCTTCAGGAAGATGTCGCTACGGCCTATAGCCTTGATGACCTGTATGTTAGCTGTATGAATGGGGTGGAACAGGTATACAATGCAAAACCACTGGAGCAGTGTGACGCAGGGAAGCCATTTGTCGGTGAGCAGCAAACGAACGAGTGGCTCGGCAACAGTTGCAAGACCAAGCATAACGGGGAATACGACGTAGGCGCTGAACCTGATGGAGAGGCGCGCCGTAGCCTTGACTTTTTCCAGGTCGTTCTGGTCCATGGAAATCTTTGGGAAAAGCACAGCACCTATTGATGAGTTGATGTTTGTAATGACAAGGCTAGGGTAGGTGCGCCCCTTGGTGTAGAACCCTAAATCCCTAGCAGTATACATTTTTCCGATGACGAGTGCCCACATCTCAGTGTATACACTGATTAGGAAGTAGCTGGCAAAAATGTTTATCCCATAGCGCAGCAATCCCTTCAGCCGCTCAAAGGAAAAGGCTAGTAGTGGTCTTTTTCGGGTCATCATGTAAAGGACTACAAGCTCGATGAACGCCGCTATAATGCCTTGCCAAACCAATGCCCATACGCCATAGCCACTGTAGGCCATGTACAATCCTACGGCTCCTGAAATGACAGTCGCCCAGGTCGTGGCAAAGAAAAACTTCTTGAACATCATCCGCTTTGCCACGTATGCTTGCTGCACAGAGTTCATGCTGTATATGACGACCTGCAGCCCAAGAACGCGCAAAATGGATGTCAGTTCTTCATACCCTTCACCATAGAACGCTGCAATATATGGGGCACAGAAAAAGAGCAGGGCATAAATGACCAGGGAAAAAGTAACACTGAAATACAGAACCGTACTGAAATCAAGTGCATCGGCATTCTTCTTCTGGATGAGGGCATTGTTGAATCCCCCATCTATGATGACGTAGGACAAGGCAATGAATACCATCACCATACCCACAAGCCCATAATCACTGGGGTCAAGGATACGAGCTAGGATGATGGAGATGACCAGTTTTATGAGTTGTGAAAGAGTCCTTTCAGAAAACTTCCAGACAAGGTTGTTTAACAAACTACGGCTGTTGCTCATCACGTATTTCTTCTATTACTTGTTTCCAAGCCTTTGCCCATCTCTCGTGCGAGAAACACCGTCGCACCGTCTCGTAGCCTGTTGTGGCCATTCGCTGACGCTCCTCTGGGTTTTCTATGAGATAGTTGATGGCGGCATACAACTCATCTGCATCGCCGGCAGAAGTCATCATGCCGTTATATTTGTTCAAGACAATGTTTGTCATCCCTCCGACATCGGTGCATACAACGGCACAACCCGAAGCCATGGCCTCCAGCAGAGACAGCGAGGTGCCTTCAGAGGCAAGGGTGGGCACCACGGCAATATGCTTGTCGGCGTGAATCCTGAGGCTGTCTTCACTGTCGTAGCTTATGAACTCCACATGGTCATATTTGTCCAGCATACCGTGCATGTATCCAGCTTCCGGCCCTGTGCCAGCTATCGTGATGTGTATGTCAGGATGATTTAGTAGCAGTCGCTCGGCCACATCGGCAAAGACCTTAGGGCCACGGACGGGAGCCATGCGCCGTGCAAAGATGATGTTAACCATGGTCTCGTCCTTCTTCAGCATCTGGGGTGGAACGACGGAGAAGTTGGGGATGACAGTATGCTGGATAAGGGTATACGTGGCTGTGGCCCTGTGCCAGTTGACGAAGTTGTAGTCAACACAGACCAGCCGCCCCACCTTGCTTACCCGTTGAATGGTCTTCCAGGCCAGGTAGCACTTGCCGAGGTAATGCCTGAAATACCTTAGGCGACCACACTTCTCGAATGGCTCATCCCACGATATGCCGTGCTGTATGGCCACACTACGACAGGGGTACTGCTGCGTGATGAACGACTCACAGCCATAGACCAACAGGTCGCAGACCATATCAATCTGCTGAAGCATTTTCGCCTGAAGGGCCCGAGAGATGACAAGACGCTTGCAGGATGATGACACTGCTATCCCATAGACATCAAACTGGTTCATGTCTTTATGGAAGTCCTTATCCGACCGCTGATAGATAGTAACTGCATAACCAGCATCCCTCAGTAGTGGGATGAGATTCGTGATGTAGGTCTGGATGCCGCCTATTGACATTCTTTCACCGTCAGGGGTGAGGTAATTGTTATATATAATATGTGCGCGCATAATCTTTCAAATTTTCACCTCCTCAATCTGCATAGTTTCCTTTACTTCCTTAATACACACGCCAATGAGCATGAAGAAGAATGTATCCATGACAAAGGTGCTGCTCAGCATAAGCTTTATGATGCTGAGGGAGAAAAGCAGCAGGATAAATGTCCTGACGGTTGTTCCCCTGGCTATGTAGAACGCAAATGCCACTAATGACGTGAGAGCAAAGAGCAACAGCGACCCCACGGAATAGCCGAAGGTACAGAAGAAGTCGAGCGGAAGGAAATGAGGGTAGACAATGCCGTAGTTGCCGCTTCCAAACAGGCCGAGGCCGAAGAAGTGCTCGCCCCGCTCAAGCACCCCGTATAGTATTTCACGCAGGTCGCCACGGTAGGTGTCGTTGCCCAGGTCGCCAAAGACTATTTTCTCCATGATGCGCGTGCTCAGGTTCAGGCCCAGGAAGGTCTGCGCCAGGAAGAGGGCTATCTCACGGAGAAAAACAAGGGTTAGCACGCCTAGAGCTACGATGGCTCCCTTCACGTAGAGGGCACCTCGGAAATTCATGAAGAAGAGGAAATAGACAAAGCCGAAGAAACCTAGACACACTAATGGGCCGCGTGAGCCGCAGGAGAGGAGAAAGAGCACGCCCCAAAAAAACATCACGGCCTTCCATATCCTGAACTGACGCAGTGTCGCCCATAGCAACATTGTCACATGAGGCAAAGACTGGTAGGCACGGTACATGTTGTCGGAGCCAGCCACCTCGGCCATGTCCTTATTCGCAGGGGCATATACTAGGAAATAGAACAAATCCATGAGGATGCAGGCTGCGGACAATAGCACAAAGACGTTGAAAAAACTGTCAATGTCTATCAGCCGGCCTATAAAGTAGAAAGGGAACACGCAGCAAAGGCACTGGAACACATGTTCGTTGAGGAAGGGCGTATTCTCGGGGTAGCCCACGTAGCACCACCCATAGTAGAACGCGCAGACGAAGTAGAACAGATAGTCGGCCAGGCAGAACTTCTTAACCAGGGCAGGGAGAGCCATCAGCAGGGGTACGATATAGATGGCTCCCATCGTCAGCTCAGCATAGTCGCCCAGCAGCGGCATCCGATTGATGATGCCCTTCGAGTAGCCTACAAGAGCAGATGCCCACACGATGCAAATCAACACCGTGACCATCGTCTCACTACCCAGTGAGAGACTTATTCTTCGTTGGCCTAGGACTATATCCATTCAGAAACCAGGTTGGTTAGGTTTACAAACTCTGCAATCGTCAGCTGTTCCGGCCGTCGGGTCATCATGTCCAGCTGGAAGAAGTCGTCAGGAGGCATACACTCCCCTCCCCTTATAGGGGAGGGGAAGGGGTGGGGTAAAAGCTGGCGCAACGACACCCTCAGCATCTTGCGCCGCTGTCCGAAGGTGGCCTTCACCACTCGACGGAAGAGCTGTTCGTCGCAGCCAAGGTCAGTGACGTTATTGCGTGTAAGCCGTATGACGGCACTCTTCACCTTTGGCGGAGGGTTGAACACCGAAGGCTCCACGGTGAAAAGATACTCCACGTCGTACCACGCCTGCATCAGTACCGACAGTATGCCATATTGCTTGTTGCCCGGCTTGGCGGCCATGCGCAGGGCCACCTCGTGCTGTATCATGCCTGTGCAGCAGGGGATGAGGTTGCGGTTGTCGAGCATCTTGAAGAATATCTGCGAAGAGATGTCGTAAGGGTAGTTACCTGTAAGCACGAACTGCCTGCCTCCAAACACCTCGTTCAGGTTCATGCGCAGGAAGTCGCCCTCGATGATTCTTAACTCCCCTCCCCTCGAGAGGGGCAGGGGGTGGGTCTTCAGGTACTCCACCGACTCCTTGTCAATCTCCACGGTGGCCAGTTCCCTTGGCTTCTTTGCCAGGAACTGCGTGAGCACGCCCATGCCCGGTCCCACCTCCAGTACGGGGATGTCTGCACAGGCATCCACCGTGTCGGCGATGCGCCGTGCTATGCCCAGGTCGGTGAGGAAGTGCTGACCCAGGTTCTTCTTCGGTCTTAC
>JAEEGL013254758.1_pt1 | contig 17760 bp, 16 predicted proteins | sample 9134231 | NCBI WGS metagenome assembly JAEEGL01 (sample SAMN16246548, study PRJNA631951) | gut metagenome | biome: gut microbiome; feature: rumen; material: fiber-attached | host: Bos | place: Iran: Karaj | collected 2018-10 | reverse complement strand
CGCGCCGCACATGGGGTTGTTGGAGTAGACAAAGGTGGCGTCCAGGCGGACGTTCGGGCAGTCATAGGGACCCACGCAGTGAACCGGGAAACGGCCGATACCGGCGGGGCCGTAGGAGCCGTAGGCGCCGGCGTCGCAGGTCAGCCAGTACTGCGCCGCGACCAGCTTGCCGTCTTTGGTGGCGCCGGTCTTCACGCGGGTGGTGATGGGGTGGCGCTTGGAAGAGACCAGGGTGGACTCCACGCGGCCGCGCACCATCTTCACGGGGCGCTTGGTGTAGTGGGCCAGCAGGGCGATGTGCAGCTGGACGCCGATGTCCAGCTTGCCGCCGAAGCCGCCGCCGGTGGCGGGCTGGATGCAGCGGACGTGGTTCTGCGGCACGCCCAGCATCGCCGCGACCTCGTTGCGGTCGTAGTGGGCGTTCTGGGTGGAGGCGATCACGGTCATGATGCCCTTCTCGTCGTAGTAGGCAATGCCGGCGTCGGGCTCGATGAACATGTGGGAGAGGACGTGCGTGGCGTAGGTGTTCTCCACGATGACGTCGCACTTGTCCCACGCTTCATCCACGTTGCCGAACTCGAGGTGCTTCTTGGCGTGCACGTTGGTGGTGCCGTGGACGCATACAGCGCCTTCGGCCAGGGCGGACTCGTAGCTGTTGATCACGGGCAGCTCTTCATACTCCACCTCGATCAGGTGCAGGGCCTCTTCCACGATCTCCGGGGTCTCCGCGGCGACTACGCAGATGGCGTCGCCGTAGCGGCGGACCTTGTCGTCCACCAGGCAGGGCTCGTCCTTCACGATGATGCCGAAGCGGTTCTTGCCGGGGATGGCGGTGTAGTCCAGTACGGCGGCTACGCCGGGCAGGGCCCGGGCCTTTTCCATATTGAGCTTCTTGATGATGGCGTGGGGCACGGTGCTGCGGTACACGCCGCCGTAGAGCATGTTGGGCATGTAGTAGTCGGCGGCAAACTTGGCACGGCCGAGCGCCTTGTCCAGAGCGTCTACCTTGGGATGGTCGCGGCCGAGGATGGCCACATCTCTCATTTCAGCCATGCTTTACGCCTCCTCTCCGCGCATGCGCGCCGCGGCCAGAAGGACCGCCTCGTTGATCTTGGCATAGCCGGTGCAGCGGCACAGGTTGCCGCTCATGGCCAGCTTGACCTCGTCCATGGTGGGGTTCTGGTTGTGCTTGAGCAGCGCCTCGGCGGTGAGGATCATGCCGGGGATGCAGAAGCCGCACTGGATGGCGCCGGCGTCGATGAACGCCTGCTGCACCACGTCGGGCTTGCCGTCGATGCTCACGCCCTCGAGCGTGACGATGTCGGCGCCCTCAGCCTGGCCGGCCAGGATGCAGCAGCTGGTGACGGGCTCGCCGTTGAAGATAACGGTGCAGGCGCCGCATTCGCCCTCGCTGCAGCCTTCCTTCACGCTGGTGAGGCCAAGGTTGTTGCGCAGCACGTCGAGCAGGCGCTTGTTCGGCTCGGTCTCCACGGAGACAGCCTTGCCGTTCACGGTGAAGTTCACGGTGATGTTTTTCATTCCTGCACCTCCTCAAGGCCGAGCTTGCGCAGGACGTCGGCATACACGTGCTTGTAAACGCCCTGGGCGCCTTCCTTCTTGTAGAACACGGACCAGGGGCGGGACTTGTTGGCCTCCAGGATCTGGTCGTGCATGATGGGGAGGGTCTTCAGCATGTTTTCGTAGGTAAGCTTCTTGCCCACCAGCAGTTCTTCGCAGGTGGGGAAAGGCATGGGATAACGGCCCAGGGCGCCTGCGCGCATCCGGGCGTAGGTGCAGATGCCGTTGTCGTCCACAGAGACGACCATGGCCCCGCCGATCACGCTGATGGCCAGCGCGCGGCGCCGCCCCAGCTTATAGAAAGAGGTGGCGGTGTGCTTGGTGTCGGGCAGCGGGAAGGAGACTTCGGTCATCAGTTCGTCTCCCTGCAGGATGTTCCTGCGGTCTTTGCCCTGGCCGGCGAGGAATTCGTCCAGCTTGATGGTGCGCTCTCCCCGCTGAAGGCTCCGGATGGTGACGTCGGCATCCAGCGCCACGCAGGCAGCCAGGCCGTCGCCCGCCACGGAGGACTGGCAGATGTTCCCGCCGAGGGTCCCCAGATTGCGGATCTGGGGCGAGCCCACCTGGCGGCACGCGTCGTAAAGGACGTGCACCTTTTCCTTGATGGTCTCGTTCGCTGCGACTGCGGCGTGAGTGGTCATGGCGCCGATGCGGACGATGCCGTCTTCGACCTTGATGTACTGAAGCTCCGGGATATGCTTCAGGTCGATGACGACCGCCGGCTGCGTCTTCCACTCGTTCAGTTCAAGGGTGAGGTCCGTTCCGCCGGCGATGACGGAAGCAGTCTCCTTGTACTGATCCAGCAGCTCGAGCGCTTCGACCACGGTGGTGGGCGCGAAGAAGTCAAATGGTCTCATGCGCGGTTGTTCCCCCTTACTGTTATTCCCCGCGGGGCGGGCCCCTTATTCCCCGCCCCGCAGGGGCTGTTTACTTTTTTGATCTCAAACGGAATACCGGTCCCGGCTCACTCGAGTTCGCCGCGGATCTCCACGCCCATCAGCTTCTCCCAAAGCTTGATGACCGCAGACATGTCTTCCATGCCGTAGCCGGCGGCGCGGGCCTGTTCGTACACGGCGGTGCAGGTGGCGCTCATCGGGATGGGCATCTTCACGCCGCGGGCCGCTTCCTGCGCCAGGGTCAGGTCCTTGTACTGCACGTCCATGGCGAAGCCGGGCTCGAACTTGTCGGGCATGATGAACTTCTTCATCTTGGCGTCCACTACGTAGCTGTTGCCGGAAGAGGTGGAGATGACGTCATACATGGTCTTGTTGTCCAGGCCGAGCTTGGCGCCCAGCACCAGAGCTTCGGCCAGAGAGGCCATGTTGGCGCCCAGCAGCATGTTGTTGACGATCTTCATCGCGTCGCCCATGCCGACGCCGCCGATATGCATGATGCGCTTGCCGATGGCTTCCAGAACGGGACGGGCTTTCTCGAAGGTCTCTTCGTCGGCGCCGCACATGATGGTGAGGGTGCCGTTCTTCGCGCCGATGGTACCGCCGGAGACCGGGGCGTCCATGTACTTCACACCGTATTTCTCGGCGGCCTTGGCCATCTTCTGGGTGGTGCCGGGAGCGACGGAGGACATGTCAACGATGATGGTGCCGGGCTTGCAGGCGGCGAGAACGCCGTTCGCGCCGAGCATGACGGCCTCAACGATCGCGCCGTTGGGGAGCATGGTGAAGCCGATGTCCATCTTGGCGGCGACTTCCTGGTTGTTGGCGCAGCCGATAGCGCCCTCTTCGACCTTCTGGGCTACCAGATCGGGAACGAGATCGCTGACGTACGTCTCAAATCCCTTTTTGATCACGTTGCTGGCCATATGGCCGCCCATGCGCCCGAGGCCGATAAATCCTACTTTCATGTGAACCAGTCTCCTTTTCCTTTTTACATATATTATATAGCTTTCGCTGAGAAAACCTTTTGCGCGTCCTCCGGGAACCAGATCCTTTTACCCTGGACGTCCGCAGCCAGGCAGAGCAGGTTCCCCCGGGAGATCTGTCTTTCCCCTTCCCGGCGGATCTGTTCGAGCCCCTGCAGGACCTCGCCCTCTTCGAGGACGTCCGTACCGGTAACTACGGAAAGATCGGCGATGTCGCTCCCCGGATCGATGACTCCCGCCGGGAGAGTATGCACCCGCGGAGAGTCGACGTAGGAGCAGTTGGCGATGTGCGTGGCGCAGGCGTCCGCCAGGGCGCAGCGCCGGGAAAAGACCGTCACGGCCCGGGCGATGCCCCGTGTAAGGCTCCGGCCGCCCATGCCGCTGGTGCATACGCCGCCGATGCCGTCCTCCGCGCGGATCGTGACCACCTCGGTGATCCCGCCGCCGAGATCCGGGAGGATCCCCATGCGGAGCGACTGCCCCGGCCCCAGCCGGAAGGCCACGTCCCCGCCGTTGTTCACGGCCACGAAGTCCGCGCCGCGGGCGTACAGCCAGTCCGCTGCCGTATCCGCCACCGTGCCCGCCACCGCCGCCATCGGCGTGAGTGTGGGCTCCCCGGTGGCCAGGACGGCCTCGGCCATCACCAGCGGAAGTCCTTCCAGGCCGGAGAAATCTCCGTCCTTCGGGTATTTCCGGAGTTCCGGCAGCGAAGCGGCGATCTCGCCGAGCGCGTCACGCACCACGGGGAACACCGCCGCCGCCAGCTCGGGAAGGGGCTCCCCTTCCCGGCGGGCGGTAACGACCATGGAAGCCGGCCCGTAGTCGATGAATACGCTGCCGTCCTCCAGGGTCCGAAGGTACTCCTCCATCACTTCTTCTGGTATTCGGGGAAGTCCTCCACGTTCTTGATGTGGTTCATATGGCCGCCGATGGCCTCGTAGTCCTCAAGGGTCATGGTGTACTCGACCGGCGCCACGGTGGCGGGAGTCGGCACCCACGTGAAGGCCTTGTTGACCACCTTGGCGGTGTCGACCATGAAGTTGATGCCGCCGCCCGGATAGATGAAGGCCTCGGCGCCGCCGATGGTCATGTGCGCCTTGCCGGAATGCACCGCCTCGGTGATGGCGATGGGCTTGTGGCAGACGCCGCCGCGGGCGGAACCGCCGGTGCCGCCGCAGTAGAGGACGCTGGTGGTGGAGGGCTGGCAGTTCTTCTTGATGGAGTCGACCACCCGCTGAGCCTTCTCGGTCATCGGGATCTCCTTGACGTCGCCGTCTTCCTGGACCTCGAAGAGCGCGCCGACTTCGCCGGTGGTGTTGGTGACCAGGATGGTCATGCCCGCGTGCGCGAGGGACATGTCAACGCTCTTAATGGCGTCGCGCGGGGTCTTGAGCACGGTGCCGCCGATGCCGTCGCCGTGGCCGCCGAAATACCGGCCCACGGTGCTCTTGGTGGCGTTCGGCACCACGCCGGACCAGGTCATGCCCACTTCCTTGCCCGCAAGATGCTCGCTGAACAGGCCGGTGACATGGTGGTCGATGACGATGCATTCATCCACGCATTCCTTCATCACGTCCGCGAGCAGACCGATGGTGGCGCTGCCGCAGCCGATGCGCATGGTGGTCTCCTGCACGCCGTTGATGATGGGCGCCTTGCCCTGCTGGCAGACGATCTTGATGTTCTTCTTCTTGCCGTCGCCGGCGTCGGTCTTCACAGTGAGCTCCACTTCCTCGCCGTTGGCCAGCGCGCAGACGGTGCGGGCGGTGGCGAAGCCTGCGTCGCCGCTGCCGGTGAGGTGGTTCGCGCCGCCGATGTAGATCATCTTGGAGCCGTACTCCTCGGTCTGGACCATGCCCACAGCCTTGTTCTCGCAGTAGACCTGATCGCCCTCTTCGCCGATGTAGGTGTTGGTGTCCAGCTTCACGAGCACGCCGGAGTAGCTCAGCGGCGCCTCGGTGACGGTGGTGACGACGTCCACGCCGTCTCTCTTGGACTTCACGATGTGCGGGGCCGGGCGGATGCACGGATAGTTGGTGCCGGCGCCGACGGCCGTGATGAGCGGCGTGCGGATCTTCTCGTCGACATAGGTCTGCGGAAGGCCGGTGACTACCAGCTCACGGTTGCGCACGAGCCGGCCGCCTTCGTTGGTGTAGCGCTTGCAGGCGCCCGTGGAGCCCACGGGGACCTTGCACTGGATGGAACAGGAACCGCACTGTACGAACCCTTCGGTGACCTCGCGCCCGTCGATGGCCTTGAAGGGGCACACCCGCTTACAGACGTTGCACTCCACGCACATGTCCGTGATGGTGACGACCTTTTTCTTATCCTCTCCGGTCTCTACTTTGATCGCGCCGATGGGGCAGTTTTTCACGCAGATCTGACACTTCTTGCATACGTCCTGGTTGATTTTCAGCATGGCGACCTCTCCTTGTTTGAATGGTTAAAATGACAGCAAAGTCAGGCGGACAGAATCCGCCAGAATCTCTTCCTATAAGATACCCCAAGTCTATTCACTTTTCAAATATATTATTTATATCATGCCCACGGAATCCATATGATTTCAATAAATGTAGTACAACTTTTCGCCGAATTTTTCCTCCTGTTTTTGTGCATACTGTACTAATCCTTATAGAAAAACGAAGTCCTTGCATTTTCCGGCGGCCTGCGTCATAATGACAGCAAAAGAAATCGGTATACATAACACAAATAACTGCAGGAGAAGCGGGATGGAGAACGAAGCAAAAAAATACGCTGTGGGCTGTGTGATCCTTGCCGCCGGGCTGGGCCGCCGCTTCGGCGGCGGGAAACTGGAGGCCCGGTTTCGGGGCTCTCCTCTCTACGCGCTCGCCTTCCGCACCGTACCGCTGGAGAAGCTGTCCGCCGCGGCCGTCGTCTCCGGCAGCGAAGAGATCCTCGCGGCCGCGGAAGCGGCGGGGTTCCTGCCTGTGAGGAACGATCGTCCGGAGGACGGCATCAGCCGCAGCATCCGTCTGGGCCTTTCCGCGCTGGGCGGCGTGGACGCGGCGCTTTTCCTCGTTGCGGACCAGCCGCTGCTCACCCGGGCGACCGTGGAGAGGGTCCTGTCCGCCGGCGAGGCCGGTCCGGGGCGCATCGTCGCGCCTGTCCGTTCCGACGGGCAGCCGGGCAATCCCTGTCTCTTCCCCGCCGCGTTTTTCCCCGAGCTCCTGGCGCTGGAAGGGGACCGCGGCGGAAAGCGCGTGATCGCCGCGCACCCGGAGGCCTTTCTCGCTGTCCCGGCGCCGGACGCCGAGCTCGCCGACGCCGACTCGCGCGAAGCGCTCGCCGAGCTCGAGGGAGAATAGTATCAGATACAATGGACCAGGGGACGGTTTCCCGTCCCCTGGTCCATTTGTTTTCCGTATATGGGTTTACACGATGCCCTGATGCAGCATGGCGTCGGAGATCTTCAGGAAGCTGGCGATGTTCGCGCCGACCACCAGGTTGCCGGGCTGGTCGGCCTCGACGGAGGCGTCGTAGGCAGCCTTGAAGATGCCGCGCATGATGTTGTGCAGGCGTTCGTCCACTTCCTCGAAGGTCCAGCTCAGCCGCAGGCTGTTCTGGCTCATCTCGAGCGCGGAGGTGGACACGCCGCCGGCGTTGGCCGCCTTGGCCGGGCTGACGGGGATGCCCGCTTCCTGGAAGAGCTCAACGGCCTCCAGCGTGCAGGGCATGTTCGCGCCTTCGGTCACCGCGATGGTGCCGCCGGCGATGATCTTCTTGGCCTCTTCCACGTCGATCTCGTTCTGGGTGGCGCAGGGGATGGCCACGTCGCAGGCCACGTCCCAGATGTTGCGGCAGCCCTCGGTGTAGACCGCGCCGGGGACCTCGTCGGCGTAAACGCGGATGCGCGCGCGGCGTTTCTGCTTGATGTCCTTGATCTTGTCCAGATCGATGCCGTTCGCATCGTACACGTAGCCGTTGGAGTCGGACATCGCAACGACCTTGGCGCCCAGCTGCATGGCCTTCTCGGCGCAGTAGGTAGCCACGTTGCCGCTGCCGGAGATGACCACGGTCTTGCCCTGGAAGGAGGTGTTGCAAAGGGTGCGCAGCACTTCCTCGGTGAAGTAGCAGATGCCGTAGCCGGTGGCCTCGGTGCGCACCAGGGAGCCGCCGTAGCTGAGGTGCTTGCCGGTGAGAGTGGCGGCGTCGAACTGGTTGGTGATGCGCTTCATCTGGCCGAACATATAGCCGATCTCGCGGCTGCCCACGCCGATGTCTCCGGCAGGGCCGTCGGTGAACTGGCCGATGTGACGGTAGAGCTCGGTGATGAAGGCCTGGCAGAAGCGCATGATCTCAGCCTCGGACTTGCCGTGAGGATCGAAGTCGGAGCCACCCTTGCCGCCGCCGATGGGCAGCGTGGTCAGGCCGTTCTTCAGGTTCATTTCAAACGCCAGGAACTTCATGACGGACTCGTTCACCGAGGGATGGAAGCGGAGGCCGCCCTTGTACGGACCGATGGCGGAACTGAACTGCACGCGGTAGCCGCGGTTCACCTGCACCTTGCCGGCGTCGTCCACCCAGGTGACGCGGAAGCTGATGATACGGTCAGGTTCCACGAAACGCTCCAGGATGCCGTTCTCTTCCCATTCAGGGTGCTTGTCCACGATGCTCTCCAGGCTCTCCAGGAACTCACGGATGGTCTGGTGGAACTCCGGGGAGTTGGGGTCTCTGGCCAGGACCTGGTCGTAGACCTTCTGAAGGTAGGCGTTTTTCATGTTTTTTCACTCCTTATATTAATGCTTTTTGCTTCTTCCTATTTATGCGCGAAGATGATGAACTGCTCGGCGGAAGTAACGCCGCTGGCCTCGTACTCCTTTTTGAGCCACGCGGCCTTGGCAGCCATCGCGGCGTATTCGGCGCGGCCTTCATACTTCGTGAGCGCGGCAGGCACCGCAGCGATGCGGTCGCGGATCTTAGCCACGGCCTTCTCCTCGTTCACGTAGTCGCAGAACATCTTCTCCACATGGAGACCGGCGTTCTCGACAAGCGCGAGGATCTGCGCTTTGGAATACGTATTGTGGTGATATACGCCGTCAAGCGTGTTCATGTCGCAGTCGAGGTCGTGCAGGATCCAGTGTGTGAGGCCTGGGGCGGGCTGTCCGTCGCTGTACATCTCGCTGATGACCAGCAGCCCGTCGGCCTTGACCACGCGGCGCATCTCGGAAAACAGTGCCGCCAGATCCGGGATATGGTGCAGAGAATTGGCCACGGCCACCACGTCGAAGCTCTCGTCCGGGAAGTCCATAGCGCAGGCGTCGCCCACCACGAACTCCACCGGGAGGCCGGCGCATTTCTCGCGCCCCTTGTCGAACATCTTGTCTGTGATGTCCAGCGCTACTGCCCCGTTGCAGGCGCCGAGGCCGAGCAGCATCTCTTTGGCAAAGCCGCCGTCCCGCGTTGCTATATCAAGGATCCTGTCCGCCCGGACAGAAGAGAGTTCCCTGCGAAGCTTGTCCATTCCATCCTCCAAATAAAACATCCCCGTTTACGAGGAATTTTGCAACATTATATCCCCTGAAATTTCATATTGCAACCCTCTTTTTCCTATTCAAAAAGCTTTGTGCTATCTTACAAAAAAGCCGCATATCCGGCGGTTTATTTTCCGGAACAATGGTTATTTTCACAAAAGTGCTTCCTCTTCCTCGCGTCTGTTCCCCGAAAAAGCCGCCATATGTTCCGGTTCTAGTCGATCAATATGAATCTAATCCTGCATTTTTCAGCAGTTCGTTCGGTGTATCTGCCGTTTTCTCCTGCAGGCGGAGCGGACGAAAACGGTTGAATTATCCCGTTTTCCCATTGTATAATAATATGGAACGAACGGGAGGAGGTGCGGCGGATGAGGATCTTGAAAAAGGCGGCCGCAGCGGCGCTCGCGCTGCTGCTGGCGCTGTTTCTCTGCGCGCCGGCGTTTGCGGCGGCCCCGCCGGAGATCACGCGCCATCCTCTGGACGTGAACGTCTCCGAAGGCGGCAGCGCGGAGTTCTCCGCCGAGGCGGAGGGCTGGGTCTGGTGCGCCTGGCGCTTCCTCAGTCCCGACGGGAAGGAAACGCTGGTCTTTGACACGGTCCGCGCCCGCTTCCCCACGCTGACCGTCAGCGGCGGCAACGAAACGGTCCTTCGGCTGGAGAACGTGCCGCTGGCCATGAACGGCTGGAAGGCAGTGTGCCTCTTCAGCGCCAACGGCGGGCAGTGGTCGTTCACGGACGAGGCGGTGATCACGGTGAACCCGGCAGGCGCAACTCCGCCGCCCGTAACGGCGGCCGCCGCCCCGGAACAGGAAGAGGCGTCCACGCCCGAGCCGGAGCCGGCCTCCTCTCCTGCGCCGACGCCTGAACCGGCGCCGCCCGCTGACCCGGAGCCGGAGCCGGAAAGCGCTCCGGAGCCCGGGCCGTCCCGGCCGAACGCCCGGGCATGGATCGTTCCTGTGCTCTGCGTTACAGCGGCAGGGACCGCCCTGTTCCTGCTGAAAAAGAAGAAGCGCCCCGCGGAGCCGGCCGCGCCCGCAGCTTTCCTGGACGAGGGCGCCAAGGAACCGGGCCGCGAGGATCCGGCCGATGAAAACGACGTGCCGTAAGCACGGGAGGCATACGATATGGGACTGTTCGACAGGAAATACTGCGACATCTGCGGCGGGAAGATCGGCGTGCTCGGCAACCGCAGGCTCAGCGACGGGAACCTCTGTAAGGACTGCGCCGCGCTTCTCTCGCCCTGGTTCACCGAACGACGGGCGAGCACCGTGGAAGACATACGCTCGCATCTGGCCTATCGTGAGGCCAACCGCGAGGCGGCGGCGTATTTTCGCGCCTCGCGCACCTTCGGCTCGGGCACGAAGCTCTACATCGACGAAGGCGCCGGGTCCTTCGCCGTCACCTCGGCAAAAGACCCGGCTGCGGACAACGCCGACATCATCGGTCTCGCCTCGCTGACTGACTGCGCTGTCGACATCCGGGAGACGCGCAGTGAACTGCGGCGCAAAGGCCCCGACGGGAAGACCGTCCGTTACGATCCGCCCCGCTGGGAATACGCCTATGACTTCGACGTCGTCCTCTCGGTGGACCATCCCTGGATCTCGGAGATCCGCTTCCGGCTGAATCCCTCGCGTGTTGAGGTCGGCGAGCACCGGATCGGCACCGTGGTCCCGCCGCGGCCGCATCCCGCGCACAGACCCGGCTCCGCCGCATGGGCAGGCCTCCGCGCCGCGGTCCGCCCCGGTGCGGTGGTGAGCAGTCCTGAATACGATCTCTATTACAACGAGGCCATGGAGCTGCGCGAGACGATGCTGTCTTTACGCGACCGCTTCCGCGGCCTGCAGGAAGAAGAGCTCCGCCCGGAGGAGGCGCCTGCCGCAGAAGCTCCTGCTGCCGGCGCAGCGCCGGCAGAGAGCGGGCAGGAAGCAGCCGCCCCGCGTTTCTGCCCGTGGTGCGGCGCCCCCGTCTCACCGCCCGGCGCCGCGTTCTGCTCTTCCTGCGGGAAAAAGCTGGTTTCCTGACCCTCACGTTAAAAGAGCCGGGGCGGACCGATCAGGTCCGCCCCGGCTCTTTTTGCGGTCTCCGGTCACGGCGCGGCGGGGAAGGTCACGGTGAAGAGGGAGCCCTTTCCCGGCTCGCTCTCAACCCGGATGGAGGCGCCATGGGTAAGCACGGCATGCTTTACGATGCTCAGGCCGAGCCCCGTGCCGCCCACCTCCTTGGACCGGCTCTTGTCCACGCGGTAAAAGCGCTCGAAGATCCGCTCCTGGTCCTCCGGGGGGATGCCTACGCCCTCGTCCTTTACCGACAGTACGACGCTGTCCCCTTCCCGGCGCACCCGCACGTCCACCGCGCCGCCCGGGAAGGAGTATTTCACCGCGTTGATGCACAGGTTGTACACCAGGCTGTAGAGCACCTTCGGGATACCCATGATCTCGGCGCGCTCCCCTTCCAGGGTCAGGCTGACGTCCGTTTCGTCCGCGGTATGCTCCAGACTGTCCACCGCGTTCTGCGCGATGCGGAACAGGTCTGTGCGCTCGTGCTCCACACCGACGGAGCCTCCGTCAAGGCTGGTCAGGTCGAGGATGTCTTCCACGAGCGACGTCATGCGCTGGGACTCCGAGCGGATCTGCCCGGCGAATTTCCGGGCGTCTTCCTCTTTCACGAGGCCGTTCTCCAGCAGCTCCGCGTACCCGGAGATGATGTGGAGCGGCGTTTTAAGTTCGTGCGAAGCGTTGGCGGTGAACTCCTGCCGGATCCGCGAGGTCTTTTCCAGTTCCTCTCTGTCCTTCCGGATCTGCCGGTGCTGTGCGTCCAGCCGGCTGAGAAGCGGCCGGATCTCGGCGTACACCTGTTCGCCGGAATCGCTCATAGGGTCGTCCAGGTCTATGCTGTTGATCGGGCGCACGATGCGCGAAGAGACCCCCCAGGCGATAAGTACCGACAGGAGCAGCGCCGCCAGCGCCGCGCCGAGGATCGGGAACAAAAAGCGCCTCACCAGGTTCCAGACCGTTGCCTGCGTGATCGAAAGGCGCAGGATCGTGCCGTCGCCGAGGCGCTGCGCGGTGTAGAGCTGGCGCTCGTAGAGTGTGGCGGAATAGCGGCTGCTCTCGCCGTAGCCGGTGGAGAGGGCGTCCCGGATCTCTTCGCGCTCGAGGTGGTTTTCCATTGCCGCCAGGTTCGCCTCGTTATCGAAGAGGATGACGCCGTCCGCCGTGATCCACGTCACGCGGAAATCCACGTCCCCCAGCTGTTCCAGAAAATCCACGCCGTTGAAATTCACGCCTTCGGTGGCCAGGCGCGTTTCGTTGCGCAGCTGCCCGAACTGCTCCTCCGTATAGTGGCTGTAGAGCGAACTGACCACGATCGCCAGCGTGACCGCGAGCGTCAGCATGGCCATCAGCCACATGGAGATGGAGATCTTTTTCCTCACGGCGTCACTCCATGCGGTAACCCACGCCGCGGACCGTCTGGATCAGGTCCCCGCTCTCGCGGAGTTTCGTGCGCAGCGTCCCGATGTGCACGTCCACGGTGCGTGTCTCCGCCACGTGGTCGGAATCCCACACAAGGTCCAGCAGCTGGTTGCGTGTGAAGACGATGCCAATGTTCTCCATGAACACGCGGAGCATCTCATACTCCTTGAGCGTGAGCACCAGCTTCTCCGAGCCGATGAACACCACGTGCCTGGCGGTGTCGAGCGTTATGTTCCGGTACTTCAGCACGGTCCGGTCCTCCTGATGCTCCGTCCGACGCAGGACCGCTTTGATCCGGGAGATCATTTCCATCATGCCGAAAGGCTTGCACAGGTAGTCGTCCGCCCCGAGGTCCAGGCCCATGACCTTGTCGTATTCGCTCCCCTTCGCTGTGGCGAGGATGACGGGCACGCTCTCCGTTGCCGGCGATTCGCGCAGCTTCTTGAGGGTGGTGAGGCCGTCCTCCCCGGGCAGCATGATGTCCAGCAGCACCAGCCGGGGCACGCACACGCGCACCTCTTTCCAGAAAGAGGCGGCTTCGGAAAAGCCTTTTGCTTCGTACCCCGCCATTCGCAGGGTGTAGATCATCAGATCTCGGATGCTGTCTTCATCTTCCACACAGTAGATCATGGCGGGACTCCCTCCGATGAAATGCGCGCCTCAGACAGGCCGGCCGGTGTGTTCTCTTTGATCCCCGAAGTGCAAAGGATGCGGAAAGGCCGGACGGCTCATTCGTCCAGGACCGGCAGTTCGATGACGAGCGACTCGAACGGGCGCAGGCCGTATTCCAGGCGGTATTCGTAGCCGTCGCAGATCTCCTTCTTCGCCGTGATGGGCGGCAGGTCGCCCACCTCGCCGGGGCTTCCGCCGCCGGGGAGACTGTCATAGGTGCTGAACAGCCGCCGATACAGCCCCGCCACGGGCACGCCGCAGGCGTAGTCCCCGTGGGCCGCCGGAGAGAAGTTGCAGATCACCAGCAGCGCGCCGCGGTAGTTCCAGGGATTGCGGCGGATGTAGGCGATGATGTTCCGGGAAGCGTCGTTCCGGTTCACCCACTCGAAGGTGGTGCGGTTGCGCGTATCGCTGTACAGGCAGGGGTAGGCCCGGTAGAGCCCCAGAAGGTTCCGCACGCACTGCATCACGTCCCGGTGGCCCATATCGTCCGCCAGAGCCCAGTTGACGGCGCGCGCCTCGGACCATTCCTGGTCCTCGGCCAGTTCCTGCCCCATGAACAGCAGCTTCTTGCCCGGGAAGGTGAACAGGTAGGTGTACAGGGATTTCAGCCCGCCAAATCGGTCCTCCAGGCTGCCGGGAGCCTTGTCCAGCATGGAGTGCTTCAGATGGACCACCTCATCGTGCGAGAGCACCAGCACGTAGTTCTCATTGAAGGCGTACTCCGAGGCGTGGGTGAGCTCGCCATGATGCCAGCGGCGGTAGATCGGGTCTTTGCCGATATACTTCAGCGTCTCGTTCATCCAGCCCATGTTCCACTTGAGCAGGAAGCCGAGTCCCCCCTCCTCCACCGGCTCGGTGACGCCCGCCAGGATGGAGGAGTCCTCGGCGATCATATAGGCCTGCGTCTCCTCGGTGAGGGCGTAGTTCACCTGCTTGAGGAAGTCGGTGCTCTCCAGGTTCTGGTTCCCGCCGTACATGTTCGGCCGCCACTCACGCCGGCCGAAGCTCGTATATAGCATCGCGGCCACGGCGTCCACGCGCAGGGCGTCCATGTGGAACTCCCGCACCCAGTACATCGCGCTGGAGATCAGGAACGAGCGGACCTCCGGCCGGCCGTGGTCGAAGGCCTTGGTGCCCCACTCGGGGTACTCGGCGCGAAGCGGATCCGGAGACTCATAGAGGGGCGTGCCGTCAAAGTTCTCCAGCCCGAAGCTGTCCTTGGGGAAATGGGCAGGGACCCAGTCCAGGATCACGGCGATGCCGCGCCGGTGCATCACGTCCACGAAATACCGCAGATCGTCCGGGGCGCCGTAGCGGCTGGTGGGAGCGAAGAAGCCTGTCACCTGGTAGCCCCAGGACCCGTCGAAGGGGTGTTCGCAGATGCCGATGAGCTCCACATGTGTGTAGCCCATGAATTCCAGATACTCACCCAGCTGGTCCGCCAGTTCACGGTAGTTCATGAACCCGTCGCGGTCTTCCGGGCCGCGGTAGTATTTCTTCCAGGAGCCCAGGTGCACCTCGTAAATGGCCATCGGCCGGTCGAGCACCTTCGAGCGGTCGACCGCTGCCATATATTCGTCGTCTTCCCAGGCATAGCCTCCCTCGGCGCACACCACCGATCCGTTCGCAGGGCGCTTTTCGAACAGGAAGCCGTAAGGATCGGACTTGTAGCGCTTGACGCCGTCCGCCCCGGTGACGATGAAGCGGTAGACCTCCCCCGGCCCCACGTCCGGCATGAAGCGCTCCCAGATCCCGTCCTCGCTGCGGTGCATCCAGCCGTAATCCTCGTTCCAGCCGGTGCGGCCCAGGATCACCGAAACAGACCGTGCGTTGGGCGCCCACACGGCAAAACGCGTGCCGGCCACCCCTTCCTCCGACGTGGGATGGGCGCCAAGCTTTTTGTACGCCTCGTAATGCGTCCCCTGATGGAAAAGGAAACTGTCGTATTCCGTAAAACGGATCTTGCCGCTGTTTTCCGCCATGCTGCATGCTCCTCCCGTAACGAAGTGAGATCTTATATAATAATATCAAAGAATCACCGGCAAGGCAAGGGACGCTCCCGCCGGATCGTCAAAAAGCGGCGTCCGCGTCAGCGCTTCCCGTCTGCACATGAAAAGGCCCGCCGAATACGGCGGGCCTTTTTCTGCGTCATGTCTCTGCGGTCTGCTTCCGGGCAGGCGCATGCCTGCCCTTCCCGGCGTCCGGCGCAGCGGCGGTCTTCTGCCGCATCCTGCCCGGCTCGGCTTCGGCGCTTTCGGGAAGCATCCGTTCAGCGCGGCGCGCTTTCCGCCAGCGGTAGAACGCCAGGAATTCAGCCAGTGCGGCCAGCGGCAGGGCTGCCAGCACATCCACGGCGGAGTGCTGCTTCACGAACGTCGTGGACACGCTGATGAGCACTGCGAGGAACACCACGAACACCTTCCAGGCGCGGGAGGAACCGCGATACTTCAGCCAGCCGGACATCAGGCCCATGGAATAAGCCACGTGGAGCGACGGGCATACGCCGGTGCTGGTGTCAAACCAGTAGATGAATGCCATCAGGCGGGTAAGGAGATTGTCCCGCACGAAGCTGTCCGGCCGAAGATCCTGCCGTGACGGCCATACGATGTAGATGAACATAGCCACGAGCTGGGTCACGATGATGTACCAGGAGACGTGCCGGAACATATCCGGGTCGTACAGCAGGAAATACAGAAGCGTCCCCACGACGAATATATACCACAGGCAGTACGGGATCAGAAAGACCTCGTTGAAAGGGATCAAGTCGTCCAGCCAGCAGTGCACGGGCGTGCATCGCTCCGCCGGGATCAGGTTCTCCGTGAGAAGATACAGGATCATATAAACGATCCAGCCGGCCAGCAGCTTCACATGCGAGAAGCGCGGCTCATTGATGCGGGAAAAACGAAATTCCCGGTAATCCACCACAGGTCGTTTCATGGTTTATTATCCTCCGGGGCACGGTTTGTGTGATAATCTTTCTTAGGCAGGTTGGGATATGGCACCACCACGTGTTCAGGCAGCTCCTCCGCCATGCGGGTGATCTCTTCCATCAGGGCGCGAATGACGCGTCCGCGCTCCTCCTCGATCGGCGCAGCCGGGTCGAAGCGCACCGGTTCGCCGAAGACGACCGTCTTCAGCCGCGGGGCGATGTAGCAGGGAACAAACGGGAGCGCCTTCCCCTTGCGGCGGCTGTACAGGCGCGCCACGTCCGTGAAGCGGTCCTGGAACTGCCACAGGATGTGGTTATAGGGCTCTTCCTTCTCCGGAAAGATCACCACGTCCTCGCCGGCCTCCAGCGTGTTCACGCTCTGCCGGAAGGTGCCCAGCACACGCTGGTCGCGGTAAACGCCGATCGTGTGCGCGTTGTTGAAGATCGCCACCGCCAGCGGCGCGATGAGATACGACGCCAGCCGGAAGAACCAGCGGTTCCACCAGGGCTTATGGCTCCAGAAATCTTTGAAGGCGTAGTCCGGCACCTCGCGCAGGTGCATCATTTCGCCGATGCACCAGGTACGGCAGGCCCGCGGCGGGAACAGTTCGAAAATGATGGGGCCGTTCATCTGGCAGTGGTTGGCGACGATCACCGCCGGCTCCGGCGGGAGCTTCTCCGTGCCGGTGAGCTTTGGGGGCGCGTATACCAGCCGCACGAGCCGGCACGCCAAACGATAGGCCCAGTAACCTTTGCTTCGCATCCTTCTGTCTTCTGTCCTCCCGGACTCACAGATGTCCGGCGCTCCCGCCGGTCAGTCCCCAGTCGGAGGCAAGCTTCTCCAGCAGTTCGAGCAGCCGGGCACGCTCTTCGGCCGCCAGGGCGGAGAAAAGCGTCTCCTGCTCCAGGCGGCGCCCGGCGCGAAGTTCCTCGCTGCGGGCCGCCCCCGCTTCCGTGAGGGACACGCAGCTTTGCCGGCGGTCCTCTGCGCTCGGGACACGCTCGATGAGTCCCGCCTGCTCCAGTTTCCGCAGCACCTCGCTCGAGCTGCCCGGGCGGATCCCGAGCCGCATCGTGAGTTCCCTCTGCAGCATCACGCCCGAAGCGGCGAGCGTCTCCAGGACGCGGTTCTGGCAGGATTTCTCTCCGTAGATCACCTGCCGCACGCGGCCGAGCTCCTGCAGCAGCTGTTCCAGCCGCGCTTCGACATGCATCGCCGCGTACGCGGCGCCGGCTTCCTCGGCCATGCGGTCCCGTCCCCTTTCATTTCTTAAGGTACCTTGATGTTATAGCGCTTTGATGACGGTATGTCAAGAGCGGCGCCACAGCCGGATCTTGAACTTTTTTTGAATTTTCGTCCTGTCCCTCTTGCTGAAACAGGCGGATGTGATACTATGGGAAAAACGGCACCATCATTCAATACAGGAGGATATCTCATGATCATCGTTTATTCATCCAATACGGGCCATACCGCCCAGTACGCTTCCCTGCTGAGTCAGGAACTCGGCATCCCCGCGTACGAACTCTCCAAGGCGCCCGCCGCCACCCGCGGCATGGACGCCGTCTATCTCGGCTGGATCATGGCAGGGAACGTGGTCGGCTATCGTACGGCGGCTGCCCGCTACAACGTCCGCGCCGTCGTGGCCAGCGGCATGACCCCCGAGTCGGACAAGCAGACCGGCGCGGTAGCCGAGAAGGTCAAGGCGCCGCTCGGCGTGCCCGTGTTCTACGTCCAGG
>JAEEGL013057914.1_pt1 | contig 17761 bp, 10 predicted proteins | sample 9134231 | NCBI WGS metagenome assembly JAEEGL01 (sample SAMN16246548, study PRJNA631951) | gut metagenome | biome: gut microbiome; feature: rumen; material: fiber-attached | host: Bos | place: Iran: Karaj | collected 2018-10 | reverse complement strand
GTGGGCCATCGATGGCTTCAGCGAGAAAAATTTTGGAGGTTTGTTCAAACTGGAAAGTCAAGAAACCGAGGATGACGAGACCACGTATTACATGACTCTTACCTCTACCATCTTAAGCGGCGGTAGTGGTACAAGTGCCGATCCACTCATCATTGCTACAGCCAATGACCTGAAGAACTTTGCTTCATACATCAGAGAATCTGTCATTCCTAATACCTCTTTTGCCAAGCTCAGCGATGATATTGGCGAAAACGGACTTGACTGTAGCACGCTGGAGTTTGAGCCGATAGGTTATGGCAGCACTTACTTCTTGGGAACATTCGACGGTAATCATAAGACGATTAAGAATCTGACTGTCGATGATAATGCAGGAGATTGTGTAGGCTTCATCAGAATCCTGGGTGAAGGCGGTGTTATAAAAGACCTGACCTTTGATAACCTTACATTGAGCGGCGGTAACAGTTCTTCTAATAGTATCGGTGGTCTGGTAGGTTACCTTAATGGAGGTACCATCAATAACTGTACTGTCCAAAACAGTAATATTTCTTGCAAGAAGGACAGCGAGAATACTTCGAATAACAGCCAGAATCCTACTGTCGGAGGTATCGCAGGTCAGGCTGCTGGTACTATTACCAACTGTACCCTTCTGAACAGTGCTGTGAAAGCCGAAACATTTGATACCTGGGCTTCTGGTGCAAATGCCAACGCCGGTGGTATTGTAGGTAATGTTTCCGGTGGTACTATCAGTGACTGCCAGGTAAAGGGCACGTCAACAGTTCTTGCCAGTTATGGTGAATATTCGGCAAGTATTGCTGCAGGTGCTTTGTTTGCAAAATACAGTGAGGCACAACTGTCTAACAACATCTATGAATATACGGTGACAGTAACGGAAAAGGTGTATGTAGAAAAGGTTTATGTAGATAATCCAGAACTTCAAACTCAAGAACTTCAAACTGCCAACAAGTCTGGCTATACGCAGCGTGCTATTGGTGGACAGAGATGGAATGGGCAAACGGAAGAAAACGAAGCCATTCCTGATGTCGCTAACAACAACGGTGCCGTGATGTACACCCAGACGGTGACGCTGCCTGAGGAGTCAGAGCAGGCCACGGTGATTGGCGAGGATAATACCTATTATGATACGGCTGTTATCAGCGACGCACTGGCGTATCTCGTGGCTCCCGGACAGACAGTGACACTGAACGCCAATCCGGGTAACGGCTATGCCATTGCTTCATTGACCGCAACCAACACTACCACGAGCGCTGCGATAACCACGAGCTCTGAAAAGTTGGACGATAACACTATACAATACACGTTTGCAATGCCTGATGCTCCGGTTACTATTGCCCTGGAAACGGTACAAACCATTGGAATCAGAATTGCTGGCGTGGAAGTGACGGAGTTGAACGAAACAGATGTCCTGGGCGACGGCAAAGTGTCGTTTACACCAGCTGTTCCAGCAACTGAAACTACGCCCGCTGTTCCAGCTACGTTGACGCTGAACGGTGCAACCATCAACGGAGGTGTCTATGTCTATGGCGAATCGCTGGGTCAACTTGTTGTTCATCTGAACGGTCAGAACATCATCGATGGTGGTTATGTCTCGAATGACGAAAACGGCGACTGGGCCTTTGCCACGAGTGTCCAAAATGCTAAGCTGACAATTGCTACCGATGAGGCAAATCCTGGTCAGTTGCTGCTAAGGAGTTCATATGTTAATGAATGGGGAAATCCCGAATATTATTCTGGATGGTATCCTACGTTTACGAACGGATTGGTTGAAAGTCAAAACTATACTGACAAAAAGGTGCTGATAGCCCAAGGTCCGGTGATGACACCTGGCGAAGGCATTTACTGGCCTGACCAGCAGTACACCATCAGCGGTCGTGAGGGTGCTGTCATCAAGTATTCAGACAGTTTTGGACATTTTTCTGAGACGACCTATAACGGGGCATTCACGATGCCAGAAACAGGAAACTACAATGTGAATTTCTGGCAGGAGATTACTGCTGACGGGACGACATTCAAACCGACGGTGGCTAATTCCTATCGCGTTTACACCATGCCGGCGTTTAGCTTAGCATCCGGTTCGTATGCCGGCGCTCAGAACATCACATTGTCCAACCTGCCTGCCAACCTGCCTACCGGTGAGGAATATTATCCGCAGGTGTGGTATTACAAGGGTGACAACACGAACGACTCTGTTCGCATCACTTCTGTCGAGCAGATGATAACGGTTTCTGAATCTACCAAGGTCTGCGTATATATTCTTGACGAAGACTCCGGCAAGGTGCTGAAGAGTAAGCCTGTCGAGGCAGAGTATGTCATCCTGCCCGATATAGCAAATGCCGTCATTGCCAGTCTGGAAGACTCCGTCTATACAGGAAAGCCCATCGTTCCTGAATTCATTGTGAAGGCTTCTGCTGATGCTGAAGGTAATTTGACTGAAGGTACGGATTACACAGTAAGCTATAAGCAGGATGAGACCACAGTGGAGTCGATGATTAATGTCGGCACATACACTATAGTCATTACCGGCATTGGTGCATGGGGCGGAACCAAGGAGGTAACCTTTAGCATTTCCCAGGCTACGCCGACCATTACCTTCGCACAGGAGCGCTACTCTGCTGTTTTGGGTGAGGAGTTCACATCGCCGGCAACTGTAGATGACTGGACAGTCACTCCTTGGGCTTCGTCGAATGAAGACGTGGCAACGGTGGAAGAAGGCGTGATAACCATTGTGGGTGTCGGAACGACAGAGATTACTGTCTTCTACGCTGGCGATGAGAACTATCTCAGCACAACGGCCACCTACCAGCTCGTCGTATCGCGTACCCTTGAGGTGGCCTTCGTAGGCAGCAATTCCTGGGCTTCGTATTATGCCACAGAGAACCTGGCACTTCCCGAGGGTCTGACGGCATACATTGTGAGCGATGTCAATGAGACGAGTGGGGTAGTGACCGTAACGTCAGTCGGCTACATTCCTGCCAACAACGGTGTGCTGCTGCAGCGTGCCGACGGTGCTGCTGCCAGCGGCTATGTGGCTGCACCTTATGACGGTACGACATCTACGTTCACCAACCTGCTGCAGGGTTCGGCAAGCGAGGTCGCTGTCAGCAGTCTGGGCAGCAGTCCTGTCTATGTGCTCTATAACGATAAGTTCAAGAGGGCTACGGGCGGAACCATTCCCGGACGCCGAGCCTATCTGCCTTTGGCAGTTACGAGTGCCGGTGCTCCGCAGCTGATGACGCTGAGCGTCGTTGATAACTTCAACACAGCAGTCAGCACAGTGGCCGTTGACGACAACGACGGCAGCTGGTACACACTCGACGGCCTCAAACTGGGCGGCAAGCCGCAGCGTAAGGGCATCTATATCAAGAATGGCAAAAAAGTATTTTACAACAAAAAATAAGGAGAAAACTAAATTATGAAACACAATATGAAGTATATGATTTCCCTGGTGTTCGTGCTCTTGTTTGCACAAGGTGCATGGGCAGACCCAGCCGTAACAATCATCAAGCAACTGAATGGTGCGGCTGTTACAACCACTTCGCCTGGAGAGGTGACGTCCGAAATAGAAGACGGCGTTTGTACGCTGACGGTGACGCCAGCATCTGGCAGATACGTCACCAAGGACAACATCACCGCCTATTCCGTGGTGTCGGGTAATGTGGCACAGGCTCCCAGAAGGCGCTCGCCCAGTATTGACAACGACCCCATAGAAATCAGGAATGCCGCTGACAATACCGACCCCACCGGTGTAACTTCTTATGAGCTGACCATGCCTGCCGACGGCAGCGACGTGGAGGTGACGGTCGATTTCCAGTCGTACCAGATGTACAGCCTCTATATTGGCAATACGCAGGTGACGGAGCTGAATGCCGGTGCTATTCAGAATGCAGACACAGAGTACATCAGTGTGGCAGAAGGCGGTTCGGTGACCTTCGACGTTGAGACCTCTACGCTGACACTGGATAATGCCACTTTGAAGCATGGTATCATTAGCAGTCTGGCCAACCTGACGATTCAGTTCAAGGGAACCAACAAGATCAATACCGATGGTCAGAGTAGCACTTATTCTGTTCAGCAAGCAGCCCCCAACAATGCCATTTCAACAACAGTCGGAACGGCAACCCTCACTTTTAAGAAGGACGGCAACAGCTCGGTAGAACTGTTTGGTAAGACCACCGCATACTATTCTGTCATCTCCGGCTTCGCTTCCATCAGCTACAGCAGTGGCGACAGCCAGTGTTATCTGCACACGTCAGCTCCTTCCTGTTATGATGCGACAGACAAATACCTGGCAAACAACTATGATAGAGGCAGCATTACGAATGCTACCGTTTCTGGCGAGACGTCCTATCCGTTGTGGCTTGTCAACTCCTCTGACCAAGGTACGCAGGTGACATCGACGAACGTCACAGCGTCGGTCATTGCAAAAGGAACCGTCACCTTCAGTCCTTCCAATAATACCTTGAGTCTCAATGGTGTTGAGATGGAGGGTAAGATTATAAGCGGCCTGGGCAATCTGACGATTGACATCACCGGCGCCAACTACATCGCCACTGAGGATAGTGGCTCGGTTGTACGTTCTGTTAACGCTGGAACGCTGACCATCAAGAAGACGGGTGATAATGCCTCGCTGCAACTGACTTGTGCTGATGACATGAATTCATTCCCTGTCATCCAAGGCTTTAAATCACTTAATTACGACGGTTTGAACCTCGATGCAGAGGACGGTGCCACTTATGGCGAGTACATCGTATATGATTATGAAGGTGACGAAGAGGATGAGAAACTGTATGGCCTCTATAATCCCAACAAGACAGAGGGCTATGATAAGCGCATCACCTCTGCAACGTTCACCACAGCCGAACTGTATCCGCTGTGGATAGGCGGTACACGAGTGACGAGCGATAATGCATCGAATGTGCTGGGTAACAATACGGTAAGCTTCGACGTAGAAAACAATATCCTAACGCTGAACGGCGCTACTATCGAGGGTGGTGTAGTAAGCAATCTGGAGGGCGGCCTGACCGTTCACCTGCTGGGCGCGAACACCATTGACGGCGGATATGAAAGCGAAGACTTGAATGGTGAATATGCCTTTAGAAGTGGAGTGGAAGAGGTAACGCTGACCTTTACTACCGATGATGCAACGCCCGGCCAGCTGCTTCTGAAGAATCAATATCGCAACGCGAATGGCTATGCCCGGTATTACGACGACAATTGGAGCCGTGACTATCAGAACGGACTGGTAGAGGGCTATAGCAGTGACGAGAAGCACCTGATAGCCAAAGCTCCTGTGGTGACACCTGCCTCCGGTCTCTACTGGCCTGACCAGACATATACCATTACGGGCAACGGAAATGGAGCCATCAAATACTCAGACGGCATGAACCATTTCAGCGAGACCACCTACGAGGCTCCGTTTATGATGGCAACCGCAGGCAGCTATTTGCTGAGTGTTACCCGGACAGTAACATGCGATGAGTCTTCATTCACCATTGGTAATGGTGGCGAGGTATATATCGTCCACAGCAAGCCCGGCTTTAGCGTGGAAGCTGGAACACATAATGGCGCTCAGAATATTACATTGACCAATCTGCCGGCAGACCTGTCTGCTGACGAAAACGGGTATCCTCAAATGTGGTATTACTTGGATGATAATGATGAGAATCCTGTACGATACACTTCTGCTGAACAGGAGATTACTGTGACAGCGTCCACCAAGGTTTGTGTATTTATTCTCGACGAGGATTCTGGTAAGGTCGTTAAGAGTGACACTGTCCAGGCAGAGTACGTCATCCTTCAGGAACCTGGCTATCACTTCTCTGATTCAGAGTCTGGCCAGAGCTACTATTCCAACGGTTCTACCGTTTATAACTTGTATTACGGTGAGGAGAACACGCTGCCTTGGCTGATTAACGTTCCTGACGGAATGGCCATTACCTATGCCAGTGAGGACGAGGATGTTGCCACCATCAACCCGTCGGGCGAGATTACGCTGACGGGTGCCGGTCATGTGTGGATTACGGCTTCCAATGCGGCTACTGACGAGTATCAGGCCCATACGGAGCGCATCCGACTGGAGATTAAACCTACTGATCCGCAGGTTTCTTTGGCAGAGGGCGTTTACTTTACCGGTCAGAAACTGACGCTGACACCTACCGTACCCAATGGTACTATATACTATTCTTACGGTTACAACGGTGAGAAGATGGAGTACACCGATGGCGAGGAGATTGAACTGCCTGAAGGCACCTATGACTTCTATACCTATACGCGCTGCGTGACGGAGGCTGACAATTCGGATACGGACTACATGCAGTCATACGGAAACAACCACAGGTACTACTACGTCTTTGATGTGCCAGTCATCAGCAAGGATGCCGGTACCTACAACGGTCCGTTAGAGGTCGATATTACAGAACTGCCGGAAAACGCTTCGGCAAGTGCCTACTATTATTTCGATAATGACGAGGAACATGCCACGCAGTATGATGCAGAAAACAAGATTACTGTTACTGCCAGCAAGACACTGAAGGTATATCTGTTTGTGGAAGGTGACTCCGGCAAGAAGCACAAGAGCGAGGTGATAGAGCGTGTCTATTCCATCCGTCAGGACGCTGGCCTGGCTTATCTGCAGAATGGCGAACAGGTAGTAGTTGCTGTCTATACCATCGGCGGCGCTGATAATCTGGAGTTGCCCACATTGCAGAATGAGAACGAACTGGCAATCACATACAGCAGCTCGAACACGGCAGTAGCTACCGTCAACAACGAGGGTGAGGTGACGATTGTAGGAATGGGTGAAACCACCATCACGGCAACCTCTGCCCAGACGGAGACGGTGTCGGCCGGTGAGGCTTCCTATCCGCTGACCGTCCTCAAGGACCTGAGCCACGAAAGCATCACGGTGACTGTGGCCGAAGCTGCCTATAATATGGGTGAGGATGTTGAGCCGGAGGTAACGGTGATGGATGGTGATACGGACATTACCGAATATGTCATGGTTGAATACGCTAACAATACTCAAGTCGGTTCGCAGGCCACGGTGACCATCACACCGAGCGACGATCTTGATGTGAACTACTACGTCGGCTCGACATCAGCGACGTTCACCATCAGCAACCGCACGCTGACGGTGGGCGAGGACATGTCGTTCGCCAGCGGTCAGACGTGGGCTACCTACTATAACACCGAGGAAAGCCTGAACCTGCCCGCAGGTGTTGCTGCCTACGTGGTGACCAGCATCGAGGGGAACACATTGAACCTCAGAGCCCTCAACTACGTGCCGAAGAATGTGCCCGTACTGCTGAATCAGACCAATGAGGCGGTAGTTGGCTACAATGACTTCGACAACAACGCACTGATAGGTACTGTCCAGGCAACCGCTGTCAGCAGCATCAACGACGGAACGGTCTATGTGCTCTACAACGGCATGTTCGTGAAGTCAACATCTGGTAACATTCCTGCCAACAGGGCCTATCTGGTGCTGGGCACTGCCAACAATGGTCCGGAGGCTCCTTCATTCCTGTTGTTCAACATCGAATCGACGGGTATGCAGATGGTGGTCAGCGATTCTTCCGCTGAGGGTAACTGGTACGACCTGAACGGTCGCAAGCTCTCTGCGAAACCGACTGCTAAGGGACTTTATATCCATAATGGTAAAAAGAAGGTGGTGAAGTAAGTTGCTATTGATTATTTACATTTGACTATTGAGATATGAAACAGTATATGAAGAATTTCATGATGGTAGCTGTCTTGTTGCTGACGGCAACAGGACTGCGGGCTTCCAACGAGGTGACAATCATCAAGAACGGTGATGGTACGGCTACTTCGAAAGTAGAAGGCTCAACGTGTACGCTGACGGTGACGCCTGCCAGTGACGAGTATGTGACCGCCAGCAACATCACCGCTGTCAAGATAGTGGGCGGTGGCATGGCGCAGGCTCCGGGACGGCGGGTGCCGGGGGTGGACAATATCCCTATCACGGTAAATGCCGTAGATACTGACGCCGACCCCAGCGGAGTCACCACCTATATCTTTGAAATGCCTGGTGACGGATATGACGTAGAGGTGACCATCGACTTCCAGCAGCGCATGGACATCGCCAATGCCACGGTGGCACTGTCGCAAAACAATTGTTTCTACGACGGCAGCCCCCAGACGCCGACAGTAACCGTCACAATGGATGACACCGTGCTGAAGGAATCGGACTTCACTGTGGCTTATACCAATAATGTGAATGTCGGTACAGCCACCGTGACGCTGGAAGGCAAGCGTACCTATATGGGTACTACTTCGGCACAGTTTACCATCAGCTATTTCGTTTACGATCTGAAGGTTGCGGGAACGTCGGTGTCAGACGAAAACTGCCAGGACGTGCTGGGTGATGGTAAGGTGTCCTTTGACCCTGAGACGAACACCCTGACGCTGAACGGCATCACGGCTACAGCAACCAGCATGTCGTACATTGAAAGCGAAATGGAAAGCCTAAACATCGCATTGTACGGTAGCAATACCATCAACATTGCGGGAGAGGCAATGCCTGTCGTAAAAACTACTAATTATGACGCAACGCTGGCCATTCAGAAGGCATCGACGGACGGGCTCCTGACTATCAACAGTGCAGAGAGTTTCGCTGAAGGTTTCGCCTCCGTCACATACGATGACGGCCTCAAGTTACAGGTGCTGAACGGAAGCTGTCTGGTCAGCAGTAACTTGGTCACATACGGTGTCACCATTACGCCAATGGAAGGCCAGCCCGTAATCGTTACTGTTGGTAACCAGGTGGACGTGCTGGGCGATGGCTCAGTGAGTTTTGATGGCGACACCAATCTGAAACTGAAACAGGCTAACCTGAAAGGTATTACCCTTAGCAGTGACTACGCCAAAAGCGAACTGAATATTTTCTTGGAGGGAAATAGTACCATAGAGAATAATAATGCTGCGTCATACGCTGTCAAGTGTGAGGCAGCGTCGCCTGTTGCCCTGGCGCTTAAGACAAACCCGAATTCACCCGGAAAAATGATTTACCTCAACTCGTCAAGGTCGTTAGGGGATTATGATGAAGCCTTCTACGGCTTTGGGAATTGTTATCTGTTCAGTGATCTGGTGGCGGAACTGTCTTCCGTAGGTCTTACGTTATTTGTTCCACTGCCTCCCGCAGTCACTGACGCGTCTGGCGGTGATGAGGAAAGCTCTGCAACCGTGATTAACTATGGTGATGCGAGCTCGGCAGTCAATAACGAACAGCTGGTGAATGTTAGTATTCAGTCCGTGCTTTACACGCTGGTGGATACACAGACCCCTGGAGCCAATGACGACGGTTTCGAAGAAGGGCATATTGATGAAGAGGGAGTTGTGGCTGATATTGTGGTCATCAACTCTACTACGACCGATAACGATGTGAAGACTGTGTCGGAGACGGTTTCTTCTGGTAATCTGAACCCCGGTAGTACTGATTTTGCTGAGAATTTCAAAGGACTGACGTTCAAGTTGCCGAAAGGTGAGGGTAACATCTTCCTGAAAAATGTCATTACTGATGAACAGCACGCCCTGAAGGTGATGATTGGTACTGAGATCAGTGACGATAATCCCAAGTCGTTTACAACGAATGGCAAATACGAGGATTATACCCTGAACTACAGCGTAAGCGAAGACTGTTATGTCTATATCTATGTGGTGGAACTGCCGAACCCGGCTCATGCCATGATGATGGCATCGCGCCGCATCGGCCCGAAGGGTACCGTCTCTGGCGGCCTTGGCGGTCTGGCTATCTCGGCTAAGGAGATTAAGGTGGATACTTCGAAGGAAGTGAGCAGTACGGTCGTTGCTAATGCTCTGGCAGGTAATACCGTCACCGTGAAAGACCTGACAATGAAGTCCATAGCCAAAGGAGCATTCAACAGCTTGTTGGGCAAGGAACTGGCATACATAGACCTCTCTGCAACCAGCATCACGGGGGTGAAGGTGAGCCGTTCAGAAGGAGCCTTCAAGGGTATCAGTGAGAATACATTCATCTACATGCCTGTGGGCAACTCATCATCGGAGCCGAACGTTGTGATTGGAAATACCTGTGCCAATATGCAGATGGACGGCAATGGGAATAAGCCGTTCAAAGTGGCCAAAAACTTCACGGCAACCAAGGCAACGCTGAACCGTACCTTCACCAAGGGCAAGCGTTCCACTATCTATCTGCCTTACGCCATCGACCAGTCAACGGCTAACTCGTTAGGTTCGTTCTATTCATTTACGGGCATTTCGGGTACGACGGTGAACATGACCAAGGTGACTACGGGTGGTCTGAAAGCCAATACACCGTATATCTACGTGCCGGGTAATGGACTTACCAATGTGACAGTGAACGCTGCTGCAGTGAAGATGGAAGCTACGAAGCCCATCAACTTTGTGGGTACCTACGATAAACTGTTATGGCCCGTGAATCAGTCGAACGTCTATTGTTTCGTAGGCGAGGAGAAAGGCGGCTTCCAAATCGGTATGTTTGCCCGCATGGGTGCCGGCTCGTGGGTACCGCCCTTCCGTGCCTATATGCTCAAGCCGGCTGTGTCGGCTCCTGAACTGGACATTTGCTGGATAGAGAATGATGACGAGCAGGAAGTCAACGGCATCAAGGATGTCACCGTCTCTGCCGACGAACTGAAAGGCAGAGTGACCAGCGGATGGTACACGGTGAATGGCGTGAAGCTGGAAGGAATGCCTGCCCAGAAGGGACTCTTTATTCACAATGGTAAGAAAGTTGCGAAATAATCAAAAGATATAGGTCAAATGAAAAAGAAATATATAGTGCCTCAGGCACAACTCATCAGCATCCGACAGACAGGAAACCTGTTGGTGACCAGCGGCGACATCTATAATGGAGGAGCCAACGTGCCAGACATGTTGGACTTTGCAGAATTCCAGGAAGAAAGAGAAAATCTGTTGAACAGCTATTTTAATACCGACAACGACATAGAAGTATGGTAAGCGAAGCGTTGTCAACACAATTGAACAAAAGCCAATGCGAGGCCGTCACCTGGTGTGACGGCCCGCAGTTGGTCATTGCGGGAGCCGGTTCAGGAAAGACCCGCGTGCTGACGTATAAGATTGCCTACCTGCTGGAACAGGGCTATCAGCCATGGAACATATTGGCGCTGACATTTACCAACAAGGCCGCCCGCGAGATGAAGGAACGTATCGCAAGGCTGGTGGGTCCTGAGCAGGCTGCCGGCCTGCAGATGGGTACGTTCCACTCGGTGTTTGCACGCATCCTTCGTGTGGAAGCAGAATCCATCGGCTTCTCGTCGAACTACACCATCTACGACCAGTCGGACTCGCGGTCGCTGGTGAAGAGCATCATCAAGGAAATGCAGCTCGACGAGAAGGTGTATAAGCCCGCAGCAGTTGCTGACCGTATCTCGATGGCGAAGAATCACCTGCTGCTGCCTTCGCAGTATCAGGTCAGTGCATGGGCCAAGGACGATGCTACTCAGAAACGCCCTCAGGTCTCTAATATATATATAAGGTATGTAGAGCGTTGCCGGCAGGCCAATGCGATGGACTTTGACGACTTGCTTGTACAGACCTTCCTGCTGCTCAGGAACAATGACGAGATCAGACGGAAATACATCGACCGCTTCCGCTACGTGCTGGTCGATGAGTATCAGGACACCAACTTCGTACAGCAGGCTATCGTGCTGCAGCTGACACAGGAGCATGGCAAGGTGTGTGTGGTGGGTGACGATGCGCAGAGCATCTATAGTTTTCGCGGTGCCAATATTGACAACATTCTGGATTTCCAGAAAAACTACGAGGGGTCACGACTCTATAAGCTCGAACAGAACTACCGTTCTACACAACGTATTGTGCAGGCTGCCAACAGCCTGATCAGCAAGAACGCACGGCAGATTCACAAGGATGTGTTCAGCGAGAACGAACAAGGCGACTTCCTGACGTTGAAACCGGCATATAGTGACAAGGAAGAGGCTATCATCGTGTGTAACGACATTCGGCGTATAAGTCGGCAGGAACACTGTGAATACAGTGACTTTGCCATTCTGTATAGAACCAATGCGCAGAGCCGCTCGTTTGAGGAGCAGATGCGCAAAGACGGCATTCCTTATAGGATTTACGGTGGCCTGAGCTTCTACCAGCGCAAGGAAATCAAGGACGTGATAGCCTATTTCCGTGTGGTGGCCAACCCGAAGGACGAGGAAGCGCTGCGACGCATCATCAACTATCCGGCACGAGGCATTGGAGATACTACGGTGGGCAAGATAGCCGAGACGGCCAATATGCACGGTGTCAGTCTGTGGGAAGTCATCAAACAGCCCATCGTATTCGGTCTCTCACTGGCCAAGGGTACGCAGACCAAACTGGAAGGGTTTACCATGCTTGTAGAGGGCTGGATGCAACGGCTCGACAAGGAGGATGCCTATACCTTAGGACACAGCATCATCATGGAGAGCGGTATCAGCCGCGACATCTACAGTTCCAGCAATCCTGAAGACCTCTCACGACAGGAGAACTTAGAGGAATTCCTGAGCGGTATGCAGGACTTCGTGGAGAGTCGTAAGGAAGAAGGACAAGAGCAGGAGACGGCACTTACTGACTTCCTGCAGGAAGTAGCTCTGCTCACTGACTTGGACAGTGAGGAGAGTGGGGAACTGCCCAAGGTGACGCTGATGACCATCCACTCTGCCAAGGGACTGGAATTTCCCACCGTTTTCGTGGTAGGTCTGGAGGAGAACATCTTCCCGTCACCGATGTGTGCTGAGAGCATGCGAGGCTTGGAGGAGGAGCGCCGACTGCTCTATGTGGCTATCACACGAGCCGAGAAGCACTGTATCCTGACCTGTGCACAGAACCGTTTCCGCTTCGGAAAAATGGAATACGATACGCCATCGCGCTTCATCCGCGACATCGACCCCAGACTGCTGAGGGTGGAAGGCGGTAGCGCCAGCCAGAACAGCTATACCGGTCAATCCAGGTATTCTGGAGGTTCTAGGTTTTCTAGTGATTCTAGGTCTTCTAGTGATTCTAGGTTTTCTAGTAGTTCTAGATTTTCTGGTCCGTCCAGGATGCAGAATCCGAGGCCGGTGGCTACGCAGTTCGTGGCAGACCCGAAGCCTCGGCTGATGCCTCTCCGTCAGGAGGCACCTGCGCCGCAGTCATCGATTGGCGACATTGGGTTGCGTGAAGGAAACATCATCGAGCACCAGCGCTTTGGTATCGGCACCGTCATCAGAATGGAGGGGAGTGGTGAGAATGCCAAAGCTACCGTTGAGTTCCGGAATGCCGGCACAAAACAGCTGTTGCTGAAATTTGCGAAATATACGATTGTAGGCTAAACGCCAAAAATTATAACGCCTCATCTTCCGGACGTTGCGGAAGATGGGGCGCTTGTTTTGGAAGATGGCGCTTCTTGCGAAGCCACGCGGCTTTGCGGGCTTCATAGTCCTCATAATGGTATTCCAAGAAGTTATCAGCCATCGTTTTATTGTTTCTTGTTATAGATGACGCTGATTTTGACGGGCGTGTGCTTGTTCTCACTGCCACCTACCAGGCGGATGCTGGTGATGTCCATCGCATTGTTTACACCGGCTACTGTGGCTGACGTGCTATAGGCGGTAGAGCCGACAGTAGTGACGACAACAGGAATCAGCACGGCCTTGTTCCAGTTGGGCGTTGCATAACGGTGATTCCACATGTCATTGATGAGCGTAGAGATGTTGTTGAAGGTGTAGGTGTTGTTCTTGCTACTGTAGCTGGCAATGAAAGATGTGGTGTTGTCAGGCAACTGGCGGTTCTCGAAGAACGAGTAGAGACTGTCGCGTTCTACCAGCAGCAGATTGGTTGGCTCCACCAGTACATAGTCGCTGTTTTCGTTAGCCTCTCTCATGCGCTGGAAGATGATGCGTGCCGAGGTGATGGTATCGTTCACGTGTTCGTCGTTACGGTTACGTCCCAGTTTGATGTCTTCCACAGGCAGTTCCACCTCGGTAAAGATGCCAGCAGGCGTCTTCAGGTATGTGCAGCTGTTGTCGGCCACCAGTTTCTGGATAGTCGCCTTGTCGTTGCTGATATGGGTTGTCTGCACCACTTCCTCGGTAGAGGAGATGGTCGTAATACCTATCTTATGGGTGCTGTCCTTTTCATTATGGATGTACACCATGAGCTGTGTGCTGTGGATCTCGGACATCAACCCATTGCCGTCGATGGACTTCACATAGAAGCCTGGGCACAGATGGTGGGTGAAGTTGACGGAATTCTTGAAATATTCCGGGTGCTTATAGTAGTTCTGCAGAATGTAGCTGCCGTAGTTGTTGAAGGTGTTTCCCTGACGGTCGGTATAGGGCTTGTTCAGGGGAATCATGATGTCCTCGTAATAGTTGACGTTTCTCCTGACGTTACGAAGACTGTCGCTAAGCATCAGGTTAGAGATGGAGTAGAGCTTGTTCTGGCGGATTCCGTCAGGACGCAGGTAGCCCGCAACCTCAGGGTCGAAGTTGGAGTAGTACTGCCGGTTCTCCTGAATGGGGGTGGCCAGTTCGCTGAGCTGTAACTTCATGGCAGCCAAAGAGTCGCCCTGATAGGCACCGATGACAATCTTGATAAAGCATGAGTCGGCAATGGGATTGTTGTTGGCATCACGGCCGCCAATTGTTGAGTCTTTAGGGAATAACAATGAGAAATTCTTCTCCACAATGTTGAATTGCGTTGAATAATCGCAAGTGATATAGGAACCCGTCTCAGGGTCGCGGATGCAGCCCAGATAGCTGGTGGCACTACGTGCCAGCACCGAATCGGCAATAATGGAGCGGGTGCCTACTGAGAAAGTATCGGTGACGATGGTGAATTTGTCGGATTGGTCGGTCAGCGAGTTACCCATCATCACAGTGTTTTCATCACACGAAGAGATTGCAAGCGTCAGCATTGCAATCCCTGCCAGTAATTGTGTTTTCTTCATTGAAGTCTTGTTTGTCTTAATGCAATATATTGAATGATGCAATATGTTCTAATTACAGCTTCTCGTACAGTTCCTCGTAGGCGGCTCCGAAATCATCACCCTGATAGTCGAGGGTTTCCTTGCCGTTCTCTCTGGCGTATGCCAGCAGGGCAGGGTCTGTGTCGGGACGGGCTGCTACGACGCCGTCGCTATAGTCGATGGCCAGTTTGGCCAACTCCTGGAAGTCAAAGTCATCCTTATACTTCTTCAACAGTGATGCCTTGGCATCGCGGAACTCGATGCAGCGCTTGAAATTGCTGCTCAACGGATTCGTCAGGTCATCGGTAAACAGCGAGGTAACCACCTTCGTGTCGGCAAATGACGGCTCGTCGTGGTAAGCGGTCTTGATATAGAGGGGAATGACGGCTCCCATCCATCCCTGCACGTGGATGATGTCAGGCACCCAGCGGAGTTTCTTGACAGTTTCCAGCACTCCACGGGCGAAGAAGATGGAGCGTTCGCCGTTGTCGGCAAAGTCCTTTCCCTGTTCGTCACGGGTCATGTAGCGTCTGGAGAAGTATTCCTCGTTGTCGATGAAATACACTTGTACACGGGTCTGTACAATGGTGGCCACCTTGATAATCAACGGATGATCTGTATCGTCAATAATCAAGTTCATGCCAGACAGGCGTATCACCTCGTGCAACTGCCCGCGGCGTTCGTTAATGACTCCCCACTTAGGCATGAAAGTGCGTATCTCGTGCCCCAGGTCCTGGATGACTTGTGGTAAGCTCTTACCCATCAGCGAGAGGTCGTTGTCGGGTACATAAGGAGTAATCTCCTGATTGATGAACAGTATCTTTTTTGCCATATATGGTGAGTTTTATAGTGCAAAGTTACAAAAAATATTTCACAAAAAGGGCAACAGTGTGCGTATTTAAGGATTTTTAGCCCCTTATTTGGTATATTTTTAAGATATTTTTTTCTTATTTGATAAAAATGTTGTTATTTTGCACCCCGAAATGAAAGTATTCGATAAGATTGTCGATCTTCAGAACCAATTGTTCGAAGACCGCAAAAAAGGAAAACAGATAGGCCTCGTGCCTACGATGGGAGCACTCCACGAGGGACATGCCTCGTTGGTGCGTCGAAGTGTACATGAGAATGATGTCACCGTTGTTTCGGTGTTTGTCAATCCCACGCAGTTTAACGACAAAAATGACTTAAAGAACTATCCACGCACACTGGATGCCGACTGCAAACTGCTTGACGAATGTGGTGCCGATTATGTGTTGGCTCCCTCTGTCGAGGAAATGTATCCCACACCTGATACGCGTCAGTTTGAATACCCTCCGGTATCTACCGTCATGGAAGGTGCCCACCGTCCAGGCCATTTCAACGGAGTGTGTCAGGTAGTCAGCCGCCTGTTCTATATCGTCAAGCCCGACAGGGCCTACTTCGGCGAGAAAGACTGGCAGCAGATAGCCGTGGTGAAGGCGATGATCAGACACCTGGGCATTCCCGTGCAGATTGTGGAGTGTGACATCGTCCGCGATGCCGACGGACTTGCCAAAAGTTCACGCAACACGCTGTTAGCCCCAGATGAACGTGCCATTGCCCCCAACATCTATAAGGCGCTGAAAAAGAGTATTGAGTATGCTAAGTCTCATACTGTGCAAGAGACTCATGATCAAGTGGTTAGCGAGATTAACAGTATCGACGGTTTAGACGTCGAATATTTCTCAATTGTTGATGGTAACACGCTGCAGGACATCGCATCATGGGATGATACTCCATACGTGGTAGGCTGCATCACCGTCTATTGTGGCAAGACACCTATCCGTCTCATTGACCATATAAAATACAAGGAATCATGATGATAGAAGTAATGAAGTCGAAGCTGCACTGTGTGACAGTGACAGAGGCGAATCTGAACTACATGGGTAGTATCACCATCGACGAAGACCTGATGGATGCTGCCAACCTGATAGCCGGCGAGAAGGTGCAGGTGCTCGACAACAACAATGGCGAGCGCTTTGAGACCTATATAATAAAAGGTGAACGCGGCTCAGGGTGTATCTGCTTGAACGGTGCTGCGGCCCGAAGGGTTCAGGTGGGTGACGTCATCATTATCATCTCTTATGCCCACATGGACTTCGAGGAAGCAAAGAGTTTCAAGCCGTCTGTGGTGTTTCCAAAGGAAGGTAACAAGGTTTAACCAAAAAATAAGGCCGCTCAATTGAGCGGCCTTTAATGTTATTCAATCACTACCAGGGGATCGTCTTCCATGACGCTCTGTCCTGGCTTCACCAAAATGGCGGCAACCTTGCCGTCCTTTTCAGCCTCGATGTTGTTGGCCATCTTCATAGCCTCCAGTACGAGCAGCGTATCTCCGGCTTTCACCTCGTCACCAACGTTGACCTCAATAGAGGTGATGACGCCTGGCAGGGGAGCCTTGATGGCATTGTTGGTGTTGACGTTGGCTGTGTTGGCAGCAGGAGCATCGTTGTCAGAAGAGGCGGCAGCAGGTTTGCCCAGCACGACCTTTTTCTGTTCGGGTTCAGGCTCTGCCTCCATTTCTACTTTGTATTCCTCACCGTTGACCGTGATGGTTGCTACATTCTCTACAATATCACCGATGGCCACCTCATACTGGTTACCATTGATGGTGTACTTATATTCTTTCTTCATGATGATTGCGTTTTAAGGATGTTCTGTCATCGTCAGAGCGTAGCCGTTCCACTGAGTCTGCTTCTCGGCAATCGTGATAATGCCGGGTTCCTTGTCGTGGACGTTGTTGCCCTT
>JAEEGL016232772.1_pt1 | contig 17762 bp, 13 predicted proteins | sample 9134231 | NCBI WGS metagenome assembly JAEEGL01 (sample SAMN16246548, study PRJNA631951) | gut metagenome | biome: gut microbiome; feature: rumen; material: fiber-attached | host: Bos | place: Iran: Karaj | collected 2018-10 | reverse complement strand
GCTGATTATCGGTATTCTGGGCATCTATTTCTTCTCGGGTGCCACGACCATGAACGTCAACGAGATTGCTGCCATGCATAACATTCCAGTCGACATTCAGAAGGTGTTCTTCCCCTTCATCTTCATCGGCTTTGGTGTGCTGGGAGCCCTGTTCCCGTTCCACACATGGTCGCCCGACGGTCATGCTTCGGCGCCTACTGCCGTGTCAATGCTTCACGCCGGTGTGCTGATGAAACTCGGTGGCTACGGCTGTTTCCGTGTGGCCATGTTCCTGCTGCCTGACGCAGCCCAGGAGTTGTCATGGATATTCCTTATCCTGACTACTATTTCGGTGGTCTACGGTGCCCTTTCGGCCTGTGTGCAGACCGACCTGAAGTACATCAATGCCTATTCGTCGGTGTCTCACTGCGGACTGGTGCTCTTCGCTCTGCTGATGATGTCGCAGACGGCCGTTACCGGTGCTATTCTGCAGATGTTGTCACACGGTCTGATGACGGCCCTCTTCTTTGCCCTCATCGGTATGATTTATGGTCGTACGCATACCCGCGACATCCGTGAGCTGGCTGGTCTGATGAAGATTATGCCGTTCCTCGCCGTGGGCTACGTCATTGCTGGTCTCGCCAACCTCGGACTTCCCGGCTTCTCGGGCTTCATTGCTGAGATGACCATCTTCGTTGGTGCCTTCGGTGCCGAGCCGCTGAGTGGCGACCCGAACACCAGCTTCCGCATGGTGGCCACGATCATCGCCTGTACGTCGATTGTCGTGACGGCCGTCTACATTCTCCGTGTTGTCGGTAAGATTCTCTATGGCGAAGTCGAGAACAAGCACTTCCTGGAACTCACCGACGCTACGTGGGACGAGCGTGTCGCCGTCATCTGCCTCATCTTCTGTGTGGCAGGCCTTGGCTGCGCACCGTTCCTGTTCAGCGACATGATATCTCCGGCAGCCGGCAGTATTCTGAAGTCCATTGGTGTAATGTAATTGAAAGGAGGACAAAGATATGAATTACGGACAATTCCTGAATATGATTCCTGAGGCTACGCTGGTAGCCATTCTGCTCATCATCTTCTGTGCTGACTTCTGTCTGCACAAGAGCGAGCGTAAGTCGGGTGTGCTCTACATCCTGACTGCTGTGCTGCTGGCTCTTCAGCTGGTGCCCTGCCTGCTGTCACAGCCTGCTGAGGCTTTCGGAGGACTCTATGTAGCCTCCTCCCTGGCCAACGTGATGAAGACCATCCTCACGGCCGGTACGCTGATCGTCGTCATTATGGCCCAGGCTTGGCTCAACAACAATCAGAAGTATGCCGGCGAGTTCTATATGCTCGTCGTCTCGACGCTGCTCGGCATGTACATGATGATTTCGAGCGGTAACTTCCTGATGTTCTTCCTCGGCCTGGAGACGGCCTCTGTGCCGATGGCCTGTCTGGTGGCTTTCGACCGTCTGAAGAAAGACTCTGCCGAAGCAGCTGCCAAGTATATCCTGACGGCTACGTTCTCGAGCGGTGTGATGCTCTACGGCATCTCGTTCCTCTACGGTGCCACGGGCACGCTTTACTTCGACGATATGGCTCAGCGCCTGTCGCAGAGCGCATTCTATACCGCCGACTGGGGCTTGTGCATCGCCGGTCTGGTGTTCTTCTTCAGCGGCTTGGGCTTCAAGCTTTCGCTGGTGCCCTTCCACTTATGGACGGCTGACACCTACCAGGGTGCCCCGACGCCGGTTACCGGTTATCTGAGCGTGGTCTCTAAGGGAGCTGCCGCTCTGGCGCTGTGCATCATCCTGTCGAAGGTGTTTGGCTCCATGTTTGAGGCGTGGCAGATGCTCCTTGGCGTAGTTATCGTGCTGACCATCACCGTGGGCAACCTCTTCGCCATTCGCCAGTCGGAGCTGAAGCGCTTCATGGCCTTCTCCAGCATTTCGCAGGCGGGCTACATCATGCTTGCCGTCTTGGGCAATACCGAGATGGGTGCTGCTGCGCTGACTTACTATGTGCTGGTCTACGTTGCCGCCAACATGGCTGTCTTCACCGTTATCAACGTTGTGGAACGCAACGGTGGCAACACGCAGATGGCCTGCTACAATGGCTTCTACCAGACCAATCCGAAGCTCTCGCTGCTGATGACGCTGGCTCTGTTCTCGCTGGCTGGCATTCCGCCGTTTGCCGGTATGTTCTCGAAGTTCTTCGTCTTCATGGCTGCTGCTGGCGAGGGCTCGTTCCTGGCTTACTTCGTGGTGTTCATTGCGTTGATCAATACGGTCGTGTCCTTGTACTACTACCTGCTTATTGTCAAGGCCATGTATATCACGAAGACCGAAACGCCGCTGCCCACGTTCCGTAGCGACTGCAATACGCGCCTGGCCTTGGCGCTGTGTACCGCAGGTGTCGTCGCTTTCGGCGTCGTCTCGTGTGTCTACAGCTGGATAGCCAACGCTGCCCTTTGAACTGATATCTGACGATTGTCTTCCGTGAAGACTATAGTTAGTTTGATATGTATGCTTGCCACCGTGCAGCCTGCTCTTTCTCAGGAACAGGCCGACACGGTGGCAAGTGATTCTGTCAAGCCCCGTGCCTGGCTTGCCGCCATCGAGAACGTGGCTATTACCGGCGCTATTATGGGCTATAATAATTCGGTGCTTAGCTCATCGCCTTTCTCGAAGATAACTTTCGAATCGATGGAGCGCAACCTAAAGGAGTTTGACTGGTGGTGGGACGAGGATTACATGTACACCAACACTATCGAACATCCCTATCACGGTGCCATCTACTATCTCACGGCACGCGAGAACGGACAAGGCATTGGCGTTTCGTCGCTCTTCGCCCTTGGAGGTAGTCTCATCTGGGAGCTCCTTGGCGAGGCGGAGTTGCCGTCATACAACGACATGTTGACTACGCCCATTGGCGGCATCACCCTCGGCGAACCGCTACACCGTGTCAGCCGTGCTATCGTCGACGACCGTGCCAGCGGTTTGGAGCGTGTGGGGCGTGAGGTGCTAGCCTTCGTCGTTAATCCGATGTGTGGACTGAACCGTCTGCTGCGTGGCGACAGCTGGCGTGTGCGCGGTGGTAGCAAGCACGACCATCTGCTTTCGTCGACGTTGTCGGCGGGTTACCGTCACATGACTGTGCGTGAACAGCCGAACGTCACAACTGCCTATGTACACTGGAACACTACCTACGGCGACATCATGGGTGCCGAAGGTAATGGTTTGTTCGACTATTTCGACCTTAGCTTCACCGCCGCCCTCGGCAGTCATCAGACGCTGTTGAACTACGCACGTGTAACCAGCCAGCTGTGGCGTAGCGACGGTGCGCAACACGGCACGACGGAGCGCACGTGGGGTATCTACAATCACTTCTATCATCTCTATGCTGAACCCGACTATGCTACGGGCGACTCTCGTAAGTTCCGCAATTGCGTGGGCTATTCCGAGGTGGGCGCTGTTGGTCCCGGCTTTTCCTACCGCTTGGTAAAGCCCCGTCTCCGATGGGAGCAGCAGTTTTTTCTGAATGGTATCCTCATAGGAACGACGCCCATGAAGCTTGTGAACCGTGAGCACCGTAAGGTGGGCTACAGCTGGGGTAGCGGCTATGGTGCTAAGATCTTCTCCCGTCTCAATGTCGGCGAGTGGCTCGATGCTTCGCTCGACGTGGACTATTCCCAGCTCTTCACCTGGATAGGCTACGACTGCAAGGGCGATGTGGATTTGAAGAAGGTGCGCAAGAGCGATATCCAGGGCGAGGCCGGTAATGCGCTAACGCTGATTGCCACCCCTTCCGTCCGTCTGTGGCCTTGCCGCCGCTTAGGTATTGAGCTGCGTGGCCGCTACGTGTGGCACAAGCTCAACTATCTGTATCACCAGCATACAACGAAGGATTATGCTGAGGTTTTGGCGGGTGCTGTCGTAAATTTGTAAAAAATTGGACGAAAAATTTGCTTTTATCCAACATCTTTTGTACCTTTGCCCTCAGTAATAAAACACTGTTAACGACTCTGAAACATGTCTAATCCTATTAGTAAGTTAAAAAACTGGTATCTCAGCCGTACTTCGCTGCCATATTGGGGAATGTTTCTGATTGACAGTTTCATCATCTTCCTTTCCGGCATTTTCGTCTATTGGGTGTTCCATCGCGGCTATCAGACGCTGATGCACTTCGACAGTCTGTCTTGCGTCATGTTCCTGTATATGGCGTTGAGCTGGGTGGGTATGCGTCTGTTCCACACCTATTCAGGCATCGTGCGTTACTCGTCGTTTGTCGACTTGATGCGTGTGGGCTATGCCAATTTGGTGTCGCTGGCGCTGGTTGTTATTGCCCATTATGTCTTAACGCGTTTCCCGCTGTTCCTGTCAGAGCAGTTTCGTCTGGTTTATATCTTCCTGATATTTGGCTTGGCCACGCTGGTGATGTGGGGTGTGCGCATTCTGGTGAAGAATTTCTACGAAGTGATTTCCAATAGTAAGAAGACATTACGCACGCTCATCTACGGCTCCATGAGTGATGGTGCCGCCCTGGCCAAGATTGTACGCACGGAGAGTTACCGCCAGTTCGTTGTCAGGGGCTTTCTGACCATCGACCCTCACGATTCCCATGACCGCATCATGGGCGAGCATATCTACGATGCTGAGCACGATGACCTGTACTCGATTATCACGCGAAAATCTATTGAGGCCGTGCTGGTGTCCTCGGAGCGTGCTACCGAGTTCCGTGCCGACCAGGATTTGCAGGACATCTTGATCAATGCTGGTGTCCGTATCTACATGGTACCTTCGCCGTCTCAGGAATTGTCCGAAGTGAACCTGTCTCAGCTGAAGGAGGTGAGTGTTGAAGATTTGTTGCCGCGCGACGAGATCAAGGTCGACATGCATTCCATCGCCCAGCAGCTGACGGGCAAGAAAGTCCTGATTACGGGCGCCGCCGGTTCCATCGGTTCCGAGCTTGTACGTCAGGTGGCCATGTTCCGCCCAGCGGCGATGATGCTCATCGACCAGGCAGAGACGCCGTGCCATGACATCCGCCTGATGATGGCCAAGCGCTTCCCGGCGGTTCAGGCATCGGTCGTTGTCACCAATGTGTCCCATGCCCGCCGCATGGAGAAGATCTTTAGCGAGTTCCTTCCCGACTACGTGTTCCACGCCGCTGCCTACAAGCATGTGCCGATGATGGAGTACAATCCGAGCGCTGCCGTCATTAACAACATCTTCGGTACGCAGGTGCTGGCTGACCTCAGCATGAAGTACGGCGTCAAGAAGTTCGTGATGGTATCCACCGACAAGGCCGTGAACCCCACCAACGTGATGGGCTGCTCGAAGCGCATCTGCGAGATTTACGTACAGACGCTCAACCAGCACTTGCGCAGTCAGGGCAACGACACCACGAAGTTCGTGACCACGCGCTTCGGCAATGTCTTGGGCTCCAACGGCAGCGTCATTCCTCTGTTCCGCGAGCAGATTAAGGCTGGCGGTCCGGTGACGGTGACCCATCCCAACATCGTGCGCTACTTCATGCTCATTCCCGAGGCCTGTAAACTGGTGTTGGAGGCTGGCACGAAGGGTGACGGTGGCGAGATATTCGTCTTCGACATGGGGCGTCCCGTGCGCATAGCCGACCTGGCCCAGCGCATGATTCGTCTGAGTGGTGCTCGCGACGTGAAGATAGAGTATACGGGACTGCGTGAGGGCGAGAAGCTCTACGAGGAGGTGCTCAGCGACCAGGAGATTACCAAGCCGTCGTTCCATGAGAAGATTCGTATAGCTGAGGTGCGACAGTATGACTACGCCCAGGTGAGGAACGACATTGTCGACCTTGTTGAGCTGGCGCAGGAGTATGACGACATGGCGACGGTGAAGAAGATGAAGGAGATGGTGCCCGAGTACAAGTCGAACAACTCCATTTACGAACAACTAGACCAGCATGACTGATTATCAGTATCATATCTTTTCTCCTTATCGTGTGTGCCCTCTGGGTGCCCACGTCGACCACCAGCATGGCTTGGTGACGGGTTTTGCCATCAACAAAGGTGTCGACCTTTGGTTCAATGTGCGTGAGGACGACCGTGTGAACCTCTCTTCGCTGACGTTCGAGGGCGATGTGTCGTTTCAGGTCAATGCGCCGTCGCAGGTGCGCCAGCATCACTGGGGCGACTATGCCCGTGGTGCGAAGTATGCCCTTCGCAAGCGCTTTGAGCTGCGACATGGCATCGACGGCGTCATCCAGGGCTCGTTGCCCGTGGGTGGTCTGTCGTCGAGCGCCGCCGTGCTCATTGCCTATGTCATGGCACTGTCCAAGGCCAACGACATCGTCCTGCAGCCGTTCGAAGTGGCTAAGATCGCATCCGAGGCCGAGCGCGAGTATATCGGCCTGAACAACGGTCTTCTCGACCAGGCGTGTATCGCCTTGGGGCGCAAGGACGGCCTGCTCTTCCTCGACTGCGACAGCAACGACTACCGTGTCATCCGCCGTCACCCGCAGATGCCGCCGTTCTCCATTGGCATCTTCTTCTCCGGACTGACGCGTTCGCTGGTCAACAGCGACTACAACCTGCGCGTCTATGAGTGTAAGACGGCAGCCTGGAATATGCTGGCTTATATGGATCAGCCGTTGCGCACGTTCGATAAGACGTTCCTGCGCGACATTCCCAAGACGACCTACGACAAGACGAAGAGCGCCATGCCGCAGCGTTTTGCCCGCCGTGCCGAGCACTTCTACTCCGAGTACCGCCGTGTGCGCCAGGGCGTGACGGCGTGGGAGACGGGCAACCTGAAGCTGTTCGGCAAGCTGAGCTTCGCCTCCTGTGAGTCGAGCATCCACAATTACGAGTGTGGCTCTCCTGAGCTCATCGCCATCTATGACATCATGCGCTCGCTCCCTGGTGTCTACGGCGGCCGTTTCTCGGGTGCCGGCTTCAAGGGTGCCTGTATCGCTCTTGTCGACCCAGCATACAGGGACCAGATTGAGAAGGTGCTGACGGAGCGCTATCTGGAGCAGTTCCCCGAGTACGAGCAGACATTCCAGGTGTTCTGGGTGGAGCCCGACGACGGTGCTCGTTTTGTTGAGAACTAAGGTCAAAGGACTAAGGTCAAAAATCCTTTGACCGTAAAGCGTTCTGAAGAATGAAGAATATTGTTATAGCGGCAGGCTACGCCACACGGCTGGGCGAGCTGACGCGCAATTTCCCGAAGCCGTTGCTCAAGATAGGCCGTAGTACCATCCTTGGGCGTATGCTCGACGACATCGACCGTATTTCGGACATCGACGAGCATATCATCATCACCAACCATAAGTTTGCCCCCATCTTCGACCAGTGGCGGCAAGAGCAGCACTACACGAAGCCTATTACGATTGTCGACGACGGGACGGAGAGCAACGAGACACGCCTGGGTGCCGTCTGCGACCTGCTCTATGCGATGGAGCAGCTGTCGCTTGACGATGACCTGCTGGTGGTGGCTGCCGACAACCTGCTGTTCTTCTCGTTCCAGGAGTTCGTGGATTTCGCTAAGTCGAAGGCCACGTCGTGCATCATGTGCCACGAGCAACCCTCCATCGAGCGCCTGCAGCGCACCGGTGTCGTCGAGGTGGACAGTCAGTGGCGCGTCCTCGGCATGGAGGAGAAGCCGCAGGAGCCAAAGAGCCACTGGGCGGTGCCGCCGTTCTATATCTATCTGAAGAAGGACCTCCCCTTGGTTCGCCACGCCGTTGCCGACGGCTGTGGCAAGGATGCTCCGGGCAACCTGGCCCACTACATGGTGGAGCATACCGTGATGCACGCCTGGCCCATGTCGGCCGGCCGTTTCGATATCGGCAGTCTTGATACGTATTACGAAGCCTGCGAGTTAGCGAAAACAGGTAAAATATAATTTTGGATGTCGAGCGTAAGCAGACTCGACGAAGTCAAGCAGAAGAGAAATATGGAAAGGATTGATTTAGACAACAAGACCATCCTCGTGACCGGCGCTGCCGGCTTTATCGGTGCCAACCTCGTGAAGCGTCTGTTCAGCGACGTCAAGGGTGCCACCATCGTGGGTATCGACAACATGAACGACTACTATGACGTATCGTTGAAGAACTACCGCCTGAAGGAGCTCGACGCTCTTTCGGCTACCAGCACCTGCAAATGGGCATTCGTGCGGGGCGATATTGCCTCCAAGGAGACCATCGACGGTCTGTTCGCCCACTATCACTTCGACGTGGTGGTGAACCTGGCTGCGCAGGCCGGTGTGCGCTATTCCATCACCAATCCCGATGCCTACATCCAGTCCAACCTCATCGGCTTCTACAACATCCTCGAGGCCTGTCGTCATTCCTACGACGGGGGCGCTACCGGCGTGGCCCACTTGGTCTATGCCAGCAGCTCCAGCGTCTATGGCGGCAACAAGAAGGTGCCCTTCTCGACCGACGACCGCGTAGACAATCCCGTGTCGCTCTATGCCGCCACGAAGAAGTCGAACGAGCTCATGGCCCACGCCTACTCGAAGCTCTACAACATCCCGTCGACGGGCCTGCGCTTCTTCACCGTCTATGGCCCTGCCGGCCGTCCCGACATGGCCTACTTCGGCTTCACCAACAAGCTGCTCAAGGGCGAGACCATCCAGATATTCAACTACGGCAACTGTCGCCGCGACTTCACCTATGTCGACGACATCGTCGAGGGCGTTGTTCGCGTCATGCAGGGTGCTCCCGAGAAACGGGTGGGCGACGACGGTCTGCCCCTGCCGCCCTATGCCGTCTACAACATTGGTGGCGGCCAGCCCGAGAGTCTGCTCGACTTCGTCCAGACGCTGCAGGAGGAGCTGGTGCGTGCCCAGGTGCTGCCCGAGGACTACGACTTCGAGGCCCACAAGCAGCTGGTGCCCATGCAGCCTGGCGACGTGCCTACGACCTATGCCGATGCCGCTGCCCTGGAGCGCGACTTCGGCTTCACGCCGCGCATCACGCTCCGCGAGGGGTTGCGCCGGTTTGCAGAGTGGTATCGTGAGTATTATTTCTAACTTTGTAGGAATGAAGAAGATTTGTATTGTGGCCGGCGCGCGTCCCAACTTCGTGAAGGTGGCACCACTGTTGCGCGCTTTCGACAAGGCCGCTGGCGCCGAGTGCACGCTGATATATGCCGGACGCGAGGACGACACGACGCTCGAGGCGTCGCTGTTCGACGACCTCCAGATGCGTCGTCCCGACGTGTTCCTGGGTGTCGACAGCCAGAGTCTGAACGAGATTACGGCGCAGGTCATGGGCGCCCTCGATGCCTATCTGGAGCAGCATCCCACCGATGTTGTCATCGTCGTCGACGACCTCGCCTCGACGATGGCCGCCGCCATCACGGCCAAGAAGCGCGGCATTCGCGTGGCTCATCTCGTGGCTGGCACGCGCTCCTTCGACATCGCGATGCCCAAGGAGATCAACCGTCTGGTCATCGACGCCCTGAGCGACTACCTGTTCACGGCCGGCGTCAAGTCGAACAGCGTGGCTACGCGCGAGCAGCAGTCGGAGACGGCTCAGACCTACATGGTGGGCAATATCCTGATGGACACGCTGCGCTACAACCTGCCGCGATTCTGCCAGCCCTCCATCCCCGTCGCCGGTGGCCGCTACCTCGTGCTGACGCTGAACCGCCGGGCGCTGCTCAGCGACGAGGCACAACTCCGACAGATGCTGCAGACGCTCCATGATGAGACGGCCGACATGCCCATCGTCGCACCGCTGCGCGGCCTGGCTCTCGGCGTCGTCGTGCGCCTGCTGACGGAGCTGGGCTTCTCCTCGTCGAAGTTCATGGTTCAGAACTCAATGCCTTACCTGGAGTTCGGCTGGCTCACGGCCCATGCCTGCGGCATCATCACCGACTCCGGCAACGTGGCCGAGGAGGCAACGTTCAACGGTGTGCCCTGCATCACGCTCAACGACTATACCGAGCATCAGGAGACCGTCAGCGTGGGCACCAACGTCCTCGTGGGCAGCGACGCGGCGAAGCTCTCGGCCGCCCTCGCCAGCATGGTTCGTGGAGAGTGGAAAAAAGCAGCGCTCCCAGACCGTTGGGACGGCAGGAGCGCTGAGCGTATCGTTCAGATTCTTCTTAATCAGTAACTATTCCTTCGGCTCAAGGATGATGAGCATTACTAAACCTTCGGCGCTGCCCTTGGTCAGGGTGTACTCCGTGCCCTTGGTCAAGGCAATCCTCTCCAGCTGATAGTACTTACCCTCGGTGTTCTCGGTGCCGCCGACGGTGGTCAGCTCACCGTTGAGCTTGAAGTTGCGGCCGTCCTTTGCCGTACCCATAATGACGGTCATGTAGCAGTCCGATGGTGCCGTGAACTTGATGTAGCCAGTGCTGTTCAGCTTGATACCCTTCTTATAGGCCACGCCGTTGTAGGTGATGTTGCCGTCGCCGTAGCCGTTTACCGTGAACATCGGGTCTGATGGGCTGCCGTTGAACGAGTAGAGCGTAGCGCCCGTGAGGGATGTCGGCTCGTCGCCACCCTGTTCTCCGCCTTGCTCACCACCTTGTTCTCCACCTTGCTCGCCACCTTGCTCGCCACCTTGCTCACCGCCCTGTTCGCCACCGCTGGCCGTCTCGTCGCCGAAGATGCCTACCAGCGTGGTCTTGTAGCCCGTCACCTTCGCCTTCAGAGCGGTGTTGACAGCGTCGAGGGCGTCGTCGGCAGCCGTGAACTGCCACTGCAGGTCGCCGTGGCCCATGCGTCCCGCGCCGTACCATCCCGTCACGATTTCGGGCACGTCCTCGGCGGCATCGGGCTGGTAGCTGTACATCAGGCTGGCGTCGGTGTCGAAGTTGTTGTAGGTATAGCCGCCGACGACACTCTTGTAGGTTGCCGGCACCTTCTCGTCGCGGGTAGTGGCGACGTAGGCATCAAACTCCGTAGCACTCTTGGTGTGGGGGATGAAGGTCGTCAGCGACTTGCCCGTCAGCACGTTGCCATAGGCCTTGATCATACCGCCTTCGTGGTCGTCGGCAAAGCCATCGCGGCCGTCGGTGCCCTGCTCTGAGATGAGCATCGGGTTCTTGGTGTTGCGGAAGTAGTTGCTCTCCACGAAGATGTTGGCACCCTTCACGGCGCCCACGCCGATCTTGGCCACACCGTCGAAGTAGTTGTTCCACACGTGGACACTCATGGTGCGAACGCGCGGGTGGCGCGAGTCACTGTGGTCAAACCAGTTGTGGTGGTAGCAGAGGTAGTTGGGACCGCTCTCGCTCTTCATGCCGCAGAGCGACGACTTGCCGTTGTCCCAGAAGTGGTTGTACGCGAACGTGCAGTAGCGCGAATTGTCCTTGACGTCGAGCGAGCCGTCGCCCTTGGTCTTGTCCGACGCACCGCCGGGGGCGCCGTAGAAGATGTCCACGTGGTGTATCCATGCGTGCTGGGCACCCTTCAGCTGTATGCCGTCCTCCTTGTAGTTGATGACGCCCAGGTTGCGCATCTCCATGCTCGTGCCCTTGTAGAACGTCATGCCGAAGCCGTTGAGCGTGGCGTCGTCGCCGATGCCCTCCAGCGTCACGTGCATCTGGGTGTCGTCGCCGTTGCCCTTCAGCTGCAGGCCGTCTTGGTCGCTCTTCAGCTGGTCGCTGCTGACGTCGCTCTTCCTGATTTCGCCGACGATGCGCACGGCCAGTGGCGTCACGTCCTGTCCTTTCTGCTTGGCCTCGAAGATTGCGCCCAGTCCGGTGAACGTCTGCGTCTTGCCCTTCTTGGCGTCGGTCACCATCTCCAGCGTCACGGTGTTGAAGTTGTCCTTCGTCACGTAGAGCACCTTGGCTCCCTGCTTCAGCGTACCGTCGTTGTTGTAGGCGCCAACGCCAGCCGTCGTGTTGAAGTGGGCGAAGCCAGCGCGGTTGTGGCTTCTCACCTCCAGACTGCCGACGCTGCTCCCCTTGGCCGTCAGCTCGTTGCCGGCAGCATCCACGGGAATGACCTTCAGCTCGTACGAGCCGGCCTTCAGCCCCACGGCGTCGGCGCGGCCGTAGCTGCCGTAGTTGCGCACCAGCTGGCGGTCAATCTTTGTGAAGTCCGTGTACTGTCCGCCCTTGACGTAGACGTTGTACGTCTTGGCGCCGTCCAGCAGTTCCCACTTGGCATAGAGGCTCTCCAGCCATCCCTTCGACTCTGTAATCTTCAGTTCGCCGTTCACGATCTCGCCGGGTGTCGGGTCGTCGCCAGGCACTACTTGTTGCTGTTTCTTCTCGAAGTGAATGCGCAGCACGTTGCTGTAGCTGTCGGTGCCCACGGTCACCCGTCCCTGCGCGTCGATGTTGATGCCGTCAATGGCAGTCGTGTTGTACACCTTCTGCGTGTTGTCGCTGAGTGTCATGATGGCTTTGTTGTAGTCGTTGCCCGTCGTCTGCTGGGCATTGCCGCTGACCATTGCCAGCAGCATAGCTATAGTGAGTAGTAGTTGTTTCATTTTCTCAATGCTAAGGAACTTCAATCTTCAATTTTAACTTCGTTGACTTTTGTCACGACTCGGCATAGTTCAAGCAAGCTTGACTCTGCTCTCGCTGCTCCAAAAGTTCAATTTTCAATTTTCAATCTTCAATCTTCAAAACTTTAACCACTTTCGTACCTTTCTTCATGATGTAGCCGCCCTTCTTCGGCGCCTTCTTCAGCTGGCGGCCGTTAAGGTCGAAGTAGGCGAGGGGAGCGTCCTTCGGCTCCGTCTCCAGTGCTTTCAGCGCGTCGACCACGGTGAATGTGATGACCACGTCCTCCATGTCCACGGCCTGTGTCGTACCATTGGCCAGGTGCAGCACCACCTGGTCGCCGTCAAAGGTCAGCCGGGTCACCGTCTCCGTCAGCTGCTGCTGGCCTACGGTCACCACCTGCTTGTTGTCTGCCTGTGCTGGTGTTGAAAGTGTCAGCAGCGCAATGGCTGCTGACACGGTGATTTGTTTCTTGATCATGTCTCTTCAGTAGTTATTATTCTGAGCGCAAAGTTACGAAAATAATCTGAGAACACCATCACTACTCACGTCGAATTTTCACGTAAACGTTTAAGCCCATCCCCTGCGTCCGAACTTTTTTTGACGTTTTTTGAAAAAAATGGCCAAAGATGATACAACTTATCGTTATTTTTCCTAAATTTGCAGGCATAAGTACGAAAAACGTTTTCCAAAATAACTATAGTATTAACTTTAAACTAAACAAGCGTATGAAAAAGATCTTGATGATTGCTTGCATGATGATTGCCAGCATGTCGGCTTTTGCACAGCAGGGTAAGTGCACCTTCGGTATCAATGGTGACTACATGGTTGACGATCCCAACAACCTTGGCTTCGGTGTCAACATGGGCTATGAGCTCATCGACAACCTGCGCGGCGTGGCAGAGTTCAACTATTTCCTGAAGAAGGACAACGTGAGCTACTGGAACGTTGAGCTGAACGCCGAGTACCTGTTCAAGTTCGGCTCTCTCGCCGTTTATCCGCTGGCTGGTGTCGACCTGCTCGGCTGGAAGGTTGACTACATGGGTCAGAGCACCAACGACTCGAAGCTGGGTCTGAACCTCGGCGCCGGTGTGGAGTATCAGCTCTCGCCGAGTCTCGCCTTGAAGGCAGAGTACAACTACAAGACGCAGTCCGACGGCTACAGCCTCCTGAAGGTTGGCGTTGTCATCCCGTTCTAAGCAGTCACTCGTGATTATAACCAGGGCGCCGCTTGTCAGCTGACAGGCGGCGCTCCTTCGTTTCCGTGCACAAAAGGGATATTCTCAGATGAAAAGGTCAACGTTTCCAGTACGAAGTCCACTAACCCGGGAAAAGAGACAACAAAAGCAGGAAAGCAGACAACCTAATCAGAGAGATAAGTCAACAAAATCAGTATAATAAACAGTAATTAACAAAACAGAAACAAATCAAGGCTCTGAGGGAGTCAACACTATACAGGGAAAGACAGGGAGCGTGCGGAATGTGTAGTATCTATCTCAAAAAACCTCACGGCAGGAATCGCTCCCATCGTGAGGTTTCTTCGGTAAATACTATTAGTAATTATAATTACTAATTAGTAATTATGGTTTCCTGCGTGCAGCCTCCGTCTCTTCGCGCTTGGCCTTGTAGTAGCGGTCCACGAAGTCGACTTGCTCGCGGTTGGGACGCATGATGAGCGAGGCACCGTTGGCGAACTGCATGGTGGTGGGCTTCGCGTCGTCGAAGGTGGGCCAGTAGGGCAGGCCCTTGGCGTTGGGATTGCCGGTCTTGGCGAAGTTCACCCAATACTGCTGGATAATCTCGGCGACAGCGGCCTCGGCGGGGTACTTGTCGGGCTGTGTTAGGAAATGGCCGTTGAGGTAGAGGATGTCATCGGCATGGGCGACGCCACGGCGGCGCTTGTCCTGCGAGAAACTCATCGTAGATGGCTGCGCAAGGTAGGCGGCATAAGCGGGGCTCTTGCCAGTCTTGGCCTGGAGGCTCACCCATGCGTAGGAGGGCCATGCGAAGCCCATGTCGCGGAAGGCGTCGCCGAAGCCGTGCCAGGCCTCGTCGTCGGTGTTGCCGGGATAGACCTTCAGCGCCTCGTCGGCCCATGAGCCGAAGATGGCATCGACGTTTTTCTTGAAGTTCTCGGCGGTCATGTTGCCGGGGTCGAAGAGGGCGCCCTCGTCGGAGTTGGTCATGACGATGACGGGGACATCGTTGTACTCGCCGCGCTCGTAGAGGCGGTACTGGTCATCGCAGATGACGTAGCCGTCGACGCAGGGCCAGAAGCCGGCGAAGCCGACGTTACCGTCGCAGAGGGCCATGGCGTCCATCTTGCGCAGCTGCTTGATGTTCTTCTTCTTCAGGTGCTTTTGGAAGTCGAGCCCCTGCTGCTCGGCACCTTTCTGCGAGGCGTCGAGGCCGAGTGAGCGCGGCTTGTCGCTCCACGGTGCGAAGGAGCCGCCGCTCTGGCTGATGCAGCGGTGGAAGAGTCCCTTGGCCAGGGGTGATGCGCAGAGGATGCTGCAGCTGATGGCGCCTGCTGACTCGCCGAAGATGGTGACGTTCGTGGGATCGCCGCCGAAGCTGCTAATGTTGCGCTGTACCCATTGCAGGGCGAAGATTTGGTCGAGAATGCCGTAGTTACCGGAGTGTCCGTTGGGATCTTCCTTCGTCAGCTCGGGATGTGCCATGAAGCCTAGGGCGCCGGTGCGGTACTCCACGCTGACGATGACTACGCCGCGCAGGGCGAGGTGACGCCAGAGGTCGCCGCCGTACCACTCCGTCTGGAAGCCGCCGCCGTGAATCCACACCATCACCGGCAAACGGTCGGCGGACGACTTAGCGGGTGTGGCGATGCCCAGGTAGAGGCAGTCCTCGCTCATCGTATCGGCCTTGCGGTCAGGACGTGTGGGCTGCGGGGGCAGGGGACCGAAGGTGTCGCAGAGCCTGACGCCCTCCCATGCCTTGGCCGGCTGGGGCGCCTTCCAGCGCAGCTCGCCGACGGGAGGTGCGGCGTAGGGTATGGCTTTGTAGACGGCGATGCTCTCGTCGGTCACGCCTTCGACGTCGCCCGTTTCCACGTGCGTTCTCAACAATGGCTGTCCCAGCATATCGGCTGTCAGACCCATGAGTCCGAAGACCAGTAAGAATAAGTATTTCTTCATAAGCTTTTAGAGATTGGTTAGCGTTAGTAGTTTCTTTTGAAAGAATCCCGACAGTCGGTGGCTGCCGGGATTCTATGGGTATGGTTGTACGGGGATGGGGGACTACTCGATGACGACGAGAGCCTCATCCTCCATGACGCTCTGGCCTACCTGTACGCAGATGGCGGTAACCTTGCCGCTCTTCTCGGCCTGCAGGTTGTTGGCCATCTTCATGGCTTCGAGTACGACGACGTTGTCGCCGGCGCTGACCTCCTGGCCCACCTCGACAAGGATGTCGGTGATGACGCCGGGCAGGGGTGCCTTCAGGGCGTTAGCCTTGTTGGCGGGTGCGCCTGCTTTGTCAGCAGCGGCGGAACTGTCGCTCGCAGCTGCTGCAGCGGGACGCACCACGGGCTTCTTCTTCTCGGGTTCGGCCTCGCGTTCCATTTCCACCTTGTACTCCTCGCCGTTGACGGTGAGTGTGGCTATGTTGTCGGTAATGTCGCCGATGGTTACCTCGTACTTGTTTCCGTTGATGGTATACTTGTACTGTTTCATTTTCGATGTGTCGTGATTTAGGGGCGTGCTGTCATTGAGAGGCAGGCAAGGTTCCACGTCGTCTGGTGCTCGGCAATGGTAATCTTGCCGGTCTCGATGTCGTGGACGTTGTTGCCCAGGTGCTCGTGGAGTGCCAGAGCGATGGCAGCATAAACTTCGTTATTGTTCATTGTCAATTATCAATTATCAATTGTCAATCGTCAATCGTCAATCGTCAATTACATCGGGATGTTACCGTGCTTCTTGGCGGGCAGGGCGTCGCGCTTGGTGGCGAGCTGTGCCAGACCGCGGCAGATGCGGAAACGGGTGTTGCGCGGCTCGATGACGTCGTCGATGTAGCCGTACTTGGCTGCCTGATAAGGATTGGCGAAGAGCTCGTTGTACTCGTCCTCCTTCTCGGCGATGAATGCCTTGACATCCTCGCCGGCCTCTTTCTTGGCCTTGGCCTCCTTGGCGTAGAGCACGGCAGCGGCACCAGAAGCACCCATGACGGCAATCTCGGCGGAGGGCCATGCGTAGTTCAGGTCGGTGTGGAGCTGCTTAGAGCCCATGACGATGTGTGAGCCGCCGTAGGACTTACGCAGGGTGACGGTAATCTTGGGAACGGTAGCCTCGCCGTAAGCATAGAGCAACTGGGCACCGTGTAGGATGACGGCGTTGTACTCCTGGCCCGTGCCGGGGAGGAATCCGGGCACGTCGACGAGCGAGACGATGGGGATGTTGAAGGCGTCGCAGAAGCGTACGAAGCGTGCACCCTTGCGCGAGGCGTTGACGTCGAGTACACCGGCATAGCAGGTGGGCTGGTTGGCAACGATACCGACGCTCTGACCGTTGAAGCGTGCAAAGCCGACGATGATGTTACGTGCGAACTTAGGCTGTACCTCGAAGAACTCGCCGTTGTCGGTGATGGCGGCGATGACCTTGTACATGTCGTAGGCCTCGTTGGGGTTCTCGGGGATAATCTCGTTCAGGGAGTCCTCCATGCGGTTGATGGGGTCGGTACACTTGCGGCGCGGAGCCATCTCCATGTTGTTCGAGGGAATGTAGGAGAGCAGCGTCTTGATCATCTGCAGGCCTTCCTCCTCAGTCTTAGCTGTGAAGTGTGTGACGCCCGACTTCGTGGAGTGGACGCTGGCACCACCGAGGTGCTCCTGGTCGATGTCCTCGCCGGTGACGGTCTTCACCACCTTCGGACCTGTGAGGAACATATAGGAGGTGTTCTCCATCATCAGCGTGAAGTCGGTCAGCGCGGGGCTGTAGACAGCACCACCGGCGCAGGGGCCGAAGATGCCGCTGATCTGGGGGATGACACCCGAGGCGAGGATGTTACGCTCGAAGATCTCGGCGTAGCCTGCCAGGGCGTTGATACCCTCCTGGATACGTGCACCACCAGAGTCGTTGATGCCGATGACGGGTGCGCCCATCTTCATACCCATGTCCATGACCTTGCAGATCTTCTGGCTCATGGTCTCGGAGAGCGAACCAGCATGTACGGTGAAGTCCTGTGCGAAGACGAAGACGAGGCGGCCGTCGATGGTGCCGCTGCCGGCAACGACGCCGTCGCCAGGGAACTGCTTCTTCTCCATGCCGAAGTTGTGGCAACGGTGTTCCTTGAACATATCGTACTCCTCGAACGATCCTTC
>JAEEGL014822433.1_pt1 | contig 17762 bp, 12 predicted proteins | sample 9134231 | NCBI WGS metagenome assembly JAEEGL01 (sample SAMN16246548, study PRJNA631951) | gut metagenome | biome: gut microbiome; feature: rumen; material: fiber-attached | host: Bos | place: Iran: Karaj | collected 2018-10 | reverse complement strand
TTGAATTTATTCTATCATCATGAACATTAATAAATTTAATTAATTTAAAATTTGATTTAAATAATTCATATTTCATTTTATTTTCCTTTTCTTCAAATTGAGTTATTTTTTCTTCTAATTTTGATATTTTATTTTTATAACTTTCAATGATATTTTTTTGTTCATTTATTTGCTGCTTATATAAATTATTTTCATTTTCAATTCTAGATATTTTTTCTAATAAAGAATCAAATTTACTCTTAAATAATTTTTTTAATTCCTCATTTTGATTTGATAAATCTTCAAATTGTTTAGATAATTTTTCAGAATTTTCTTCTAATAATGATTGTTTTAAATTTATTATTAATTCAACATTTGGATGTTTTGTTAAAGTTGAAATTAAAATAAAATTTAAATTTTCATTATTATTTTCTATTTTAACATGTTTCTCCTCTATTAATGCTGAAATAAATTCTATTATTTCATCAATTGTATCACATCCTTTAAGTAATTTATTTTTGTGAAGAGTTTCATATGTAAAATTTGATTCATATTTTTTATTTGAATCAAAAATAAATATGGTAATTGAATCTAAGTTTTGGAATAATTCAATTTGATAATTTTCATAATTTTTTTTTACTGGCTCTCCAAAAAAAAATGTTGTGTCATTTAAAATTTTTTTCTCCATCTTTTTTTAATTTTTTATATTTGTATTAATGAATTATATTATAATATAGTTAATTTTATGTATTTTATTATTTAATTTTAGAAATTTATTTGTGATAAAAATTAAAAAAATAAATATCATATTATCATAAATACTAAATATAATTAAAATCATTAAAAAAAATTATATAGAATGAAAAAATGATTAACATATTAAATAAGGCATCAATTGAAATCAAAAATTTATCTGCAATGATATATCAAGATGTCCTAATTATAATTTAATTTCTTTATTTAAATTAAATTATAAAGAAAATAAACAAATGATTAATTATGAATATGAAAATAATCATATAAAAATTTTTATTAGAAGAAATATGACTATATATAATAAATTTTCTCTTTTAAAAGAAACATGTGTGAATTATTAATATAATTGAACATATTGATATTTATTTTTCAGTAAAAATATAATTTCTTTCTTTATTAAATCATTAATATGTTTAAATTAATAAATGAAGTTATATAATTAATTTAAATGGATTTTTTTAAAAATAAATTATAACAATGAAAATTATTTTATGTGGTTTAAACTAAAAGGTTGTTGATAAATGTTTGATTATTAAAATTTATTTATCTTTTTTATAAGTATTGAAATATTAAAACATTTAAAAAAATATTTAGTTTTTATTAATTTTATTACTTTTTTAAGAATATTTATTATAAATTATTTGAAAATTTTAATTAACTTTTGAATATTAATATATTTATTTTAATTGTTTTTAATAATTTTTTATATTATAAATAAAACTTTATGAATATTAATTGGAATAAAATCCTTAAATTATATGGGAAAAATATTTTATATTTTTAAAAATAATTAATTTAAAATAATTTTTTTATAAATTTTTTCTTTTGTTTTCGTTTTGAATCATTTTTTCCATTATTTGAATTATATTTTTATAATTCTCTATAATAAAATTTATTTTTTTTTAATCCACATCCAAAGATTTTTATAATTATATTTATTTTATATTATATTTAATTTTATTTATTTTTTAATAAAATTGAAACAAAAAATGGAGAAAAAAAAACACTCAAAGAAAATTAAAATATATGATTTTTTTTTCATTAACATGAATAATTTAATTAATTCAACAAACAACTCAACTGACAATTGTATAAAATATTATAATACTTTTTCACAAAAAAATTATAAGATTGAAAATTTAGTAATAACAGAACATGATATTCAAAAATATAAAATTCTTTTATATAAAAAATTTATTACGTTAAAAAATATTTGTGATGTTATAAATTGTAATAAAAAACTAAAAATAGAAAAAGAAATAAATTTTGAAAAATTTTTAATTTTCCTTTTTGCTTTTATTAATAATAAAAATTTTTATGATATTCAAGAAATAAATAATTATAAAATTAAATTTCAACTTAAAAATGAATTTTTTTATACTTTATATTTAAAGTTGATTATATTTTTATTAAAGAATAATTTAATTAAATATCAATTTTGTGAATTTTTATTCCAAATTCAATTTAATTATTATATTAACAATTTAAAAATTGATTCAGTATTTTTCATTGATTTATTAATTAATGAATATCTTAAAATAGAACATAATTGTCTGAAAAACAATGAATTTAATGAATTTTTTGATGATATTATTTCTTTTTTGATGATTTATTTAAATAAAAAAGAAAATTTAAAAACATATTATTCATTTATTCGAGACTTGAATATTTTTAATTTTTTGGATTTGTTAAATTTTAAAAAGATTTCAACTGATTTGAAGAATAAATTATTTTCATTTTTAAGGGAATGCTTATCTTATAATTTAATATTTAATCATATGAAATATCTAAATTTAATATTAAAAAGACAGTTAATTAATCCACCAAAAAACTCTGATATTCTTTTTATATATAATTTATTCAAATTATTTAAAGAAATTCATTTAAATGAAACTGAAAATATAATAAAAGATAAAATAAATGAAGGGATTATTTTTTGTGGAAATAAAAATAATTATACACAAATAATATTTGATAAAATTTCTTTAAAAAACAATTTTTCAATTGCATTTTCATTTTTAACATATGATATATCATATATTCAAATTTTATTTTCATTATGTAATAAAGATTACAAAGAAATTTTTTCATTTATTTTAGAAAAAAATAATTTAATATTAAGAACAAATAATTTAAATATAACCATTGGAAAAGAAATTAAACAAAATAAAAAATATTTTATATGTTTAATATATAATTATGAGAAAAAAATTTTTTTTAATAAGGAAACAATTGAAATTTATTTTAATAATGAATTAATAACCCATTCAATAAATTTGGAAATTGGAAATGATGATAATTTATCTATTTTATTGGATTTTCAAAAACAAAAAATAATTAATTATCAAAAATTAAATGAAATAGTCCATTTCAAAGGAGAATTAAATTCAATTTTTTTTATAAATGAAAAATTTGATGAAAATTTATTGAAAAATTTGGAGAATATATTAAATGATGATTCATATAATATTCAAAAAGAATATTATGGTATTAAAAATAAAAATAATTGGAAAGAAAAGTATGATAATGAAAAATACCCTTCAATTTATTTGAAAATTAATTCAATAAAAATTCATAATTTTTTATTAAAAGAAAAATCTAAAAATGAATATAATTACATAATATTTAAGAAAAATAGTATAATAGAATGGTTTTTATCTAATGATGGAATAAGTTTTATAACATTAGTTTTAGAATATTTTTACAATTTAATTTATAATGCAAAAAAATTTGAATTTGAAAAAGAAATGTAAGATATTTAATTTATTTTTTAGATATGATAGTTTGATTAACATAATTGAATTTTTAACTTTTGTAATTGAGGAATCAGAAATTGGAAAAAATACAAAAAACGAATTATTTGATAAATTATATTTTAGCTTTTTTAAACTTTTAAACATTGTATAATATTTTTTTTAAATTATAGATTTGTGAATTTAAAAAAGGATTTTTAACTTTAAAATTATTTGATGTAATTTTAGACCAATTAAAAAAGTTAATTCAAAAAAACAATGTATTTTATAAAAAAATTGCTTATAAATTATATTGTTCTTTATTAAACCCAGATTTTTTAGATAAAAATAATACAGAGGAGATTATTGAAATTTTTAATTTTATATTAAAAAAAACTAATGATTTTATTGAAATAATGAATAAATCTAATTTAATTCAATTTTTAAAATTTAATTTTGCATTTGAAAATCAAAAAATAAAAGAAACATATAAAAATTTATTAGAAATTTTAATTCATCATATTGGAAATTCTGAATTAAATGATATAAAATCCTCAATAAAAACATATTTTGATGACGATGAATTTATAAATAATATTCAAATTAATTCTGAAAATGAAGAAATAAAAAAGAATAATAATATTTTATTTACATTTTATGATATAAATATTGAAGGTTCAGTTATTTGTTTAAAAAGAGATTTACTTCTTAAAAATCTTTCAATTTTTTATGATGATATTTATTTCCAAAACAAATATTTTAAATTTTTATATCTTTCTTTCAATGAATTATATTACAAAAAATTTAACAAAAATACAACAAAAAATACAACAGTTTATAAAAATGAATTACATCTTCCATTTCCTTCAAGAATAAAAAATTTTTCTAACTCAAAACTTTTCATTCCAAAAGTTTTTTTAAGTAATGACCAAAAATATTTTGAAAGGGAAACTTTTAAAATAGGACATAAGTATTTTAAAATTAAAAAATTAAAGAAATTAACACCAACAATTTCACATTATCTTCCAAAAAATGATAATGGTTTATTATTTTATGGTAATAATATTTATTATCCTAATACAATTATATTAATTATTGATTCTGAATTAATTACAAATAAATATACTATTTATGGTACATTAACATTAACAGATAAATATTTATTATTTGAAACAAAAAATGATTTTGATAATTATAAAAATAATATTGATTATATTTTTTCAACTGGAGAACAAGAATTAACAAAAAAAGAAAAACAAATAATAATAAAATATCAAAATATCGAAGAAATTATTAAAAGAAGATTTCTTTTTATGTATCAAGCTTTAGAAATTTTTCTTATGGATGGAAAAAGTTATTTTTTCAATTTATTTCAAATTAATAAAGCAGAAACATTTTTTTCTGCAATAGAAGAAATAAAAAAAAATAATAATTTAAATTTCAAAATAACCATAAATCCAATTAAAGAATTTGAAACAATGAAAATTAAAAAACTTTGGTATAAACGTCAAATTGATACTTTTCAATTTTTATTATATATAAATAAATACAGTTCAAGAACTTATAATGATACAAATCAATATCCAATTTTTCCATGGATAATAAAAAGTAAATTTATTTTAAAAGATGAAGAATTTATTCCTAATTATAGAGAATTAAGTTTCCCAATATCAATTCAAGAAAAAGAACAAAGATTAAATGCAGAAAAAAATTTTATAAATTCAACAATAGATGAAATTAGTGATTTTCAATTTCATTTTAGATTACATTATTCAAATGGAGCTTATGTTCTTTTATATTTAACAAGATTATCTCCTTTTACTGAAGCACAAATTAGATTACAAAATAATAAATTTGATTCTCCAGATAGACAATTTTCTTCATTTGATGAATTAATTGAAATTTTATTAAAAAATAATGATAATAGAGAATTAATACCAGATTTATTTTATTCATTTGAATATTTTTATAATTTAAATTATAATTATTTTGGAATAAGAAATGTAGATAAACAAATAATAAATAATATAATTATTCCTTTTTCATTTAAGGAACCTGGTGAATATGTTTATTATATGAGATATTTATTGAATGATAAAGAAGTAAGAAAGAATATTGATAAATGGATTGATAATGTTTTTGGTATATATCAATATAGTAAAAAACCTGATAAAGATAGATATAATACTTTTAATCCTTTCTCTTATGCTCAAAATTGTGAATTTATGGATATTATAAATAATGAGAAATTAGATGAAAATCAAAAAAAAAAGATAATTTTAGAAACAAAAATGAATATTTTATTATTTGGGCAAACTCCTGATGTTTTATTTAATAGTAAAACTGAATATATTTATAAAGAAACTGCAGGAGAAAAAAAACAGGATGAATATTCAACAATATTTAATTTAAAAAAAGAATATCCATTATTTAAAGATAAAGATTATAATACAATAATCAATTTTTGGATTACTTATTTTGATGATAAGGAATTATTCTATTTTCTAAGTAAAAATAATGAAAAATATTCTATTATACTTTTAGAATATAAAAACCATTTTAAAAAACATACATCTGAAATTAAAATAGATAGAGTTAAATTATTTAGAAAAAGAGTTTTCAATAAAAATAAAAATGAAAATAAAATAGAAGAAAAAGTTTATAAATTAAATCCAAAATATATAATATTTGATATTATAAAAAACAACAATTATTATTTCTTTGTTGGAAGAAATGATGATAATTCATTAATGATTTATTCATATCCTCAAACATTAAATTTTCCAAAAAAAATTCAAACACATTCTTTAATTACTACATTATATAAAATAAATGAAACAAAATTTATTTCAGGTCATTTTGATGGAAAAATAATTGAATGGGAAATTTTAGATTCTAATATGAATTTAAAAATAAAAAGAGACCTTTTTGCTCATAATAATAGCATGATTTGTTCAATTAATTATATAAAAAAACATAATATTTTGGTCACAACTTCAAATGATGGAATTTTATATGTAAGAAAGTATTTTGATTTTGAATTATTGACAATTATAAAATTAGGAATAAATGAATATGTTAATGATGTTCTTTTTTCTAATTATGATATGTATTATTTATTAATATTTAATAAAAATACTATGACATTCAATTTTAATATTTATTCTATCAATGGATTAAAAGTTACAGAAAATAAATTAAAAAATATTATTGATCAATTTTTTTCTATTAACAATGGAAAAATAATTTATACTAATTATTTTGATGAATATATTTATTACTTTTGCTTATTTGATAATAAAATTAAAAGATATAACATTAATTCAAATTTTGAAAATGATAATTTTAAGATTAATAAATTTTTTTATAATGAAGAAAAAAAGATATTTTATTTTTTATTATCTAATAATACCATATGTAGAATGCAAGATGATGTATTAATTGAAAAATTTGAAGAAATTAAAAGAAAAATATAAATAAATAAATAATTTAATTATTTAATTTAATTTTTTAAAAATTATGGAATCAAATATAGAAATAATAAATAAAGACCCAACAATAATAGAAGTTTTAGATAAAAAATGGAAAAAATATTTAATCCCAAGAAATAATATAATAAAAGCAAAATTTATTATATCACAAGAAAAAAATATATCTCCAGAGACAACAATAACTATTTTAGATAAAGATAATAATAAACAAACATTAATGAGAGAAATATTAATTGATTTAAATGAAAATAATTTAACATATCATTGGTTATATGTTTCAGATATAGAAAATAATCAAATATTAGTAAAAAAAGAACAATTAATAGATTTCAAAATTTCAAAAGAAGAAACATTAATTATGGATTATTATGCAAAAAAGAAAAAAATTATTACTGGAAAAGTTTGTAGAGAAGCAAAAAAATATCATTCAACAAATGGAAAAGGAAATGAAAATATTTTATTTAAAATAAAAGATAATAAAGGAATATATCATTTTGTACCAAAACCAATAATTAAATTTGCTAAAAAGAAAAGAATGTTAAATGATGAAGTTTCAATTATTGAAATTACTGATAAAGATAATAATATTATTTATATTCCTTTTGAAATTATTAGAGATTTTGATGAAGGAAATTCATATTGTGAATGGTGTGAAATTGAAAATTTAAATGGGGAAAAAATAATTGTTTTAAAAAGAGATTTACAGGATTTAAAAGAAAATTTTGATAAAAATTATGAAAAATCAATTCAAGAAATTCAAGATTATAATTATAAAAAATATGAAATTGATTGTGAAAATGAATATTTAAAATTATTCCCAGAACAATATACATATTTATATTCAAATAGTAAAAGAGATGAATTTTCAATAATAAAAGATTTAGAAAATAAAGAAGTTAAAATAAAAACAAGTTTAATAGAACATTTATTAGGTGAAGAATTAGAAGAATTAGGTTATTATATGGAATCAAATAATGAAAAAGGAGAAAAAATAAAATTTAATCCCTATGAAATTATTAAAGATATTATTAGTAAATATGATGATATAATATGTTCTTCTGGTCCTTATATTCAAATTAATACTCAAAGTGGAAATAAACATTTAATTAAAAGAGGAACAATTATTAAAGCAATTAATTTATCAGAAAAATCAAAAAATGATAATAATAATAATATGGTAATTAGTATTAAAGATAGTTTAAATACAAAAATAATGACAACTTTACAAAAATTAAAAGATATTGATTTAAATAATAATGATTTACTTTTAATTCCTTTAATTGATGATAATGGAAAAATTGTATATATTAAAAAAAGTATTGTTATTGATATTGTAAATAAAATTATTGAAGGAAAACAAAGTGGAGAAAGTGAAAAAGTTAAAGATTATTTAAATGAAGATAAAGTTATTAATATTGGACAAATTAATATGAAAAATTCAAAAATTAAAAAAAATTATTAATATATTATAATTATATTTATTTATTAACCTTAATTTATTTTAATCATTAAAAAAATAAAAATATAGGATTAAAACATTGAAAAATATTTGTTCTTAAAATGATGAATTTTTTTTTGTATGAGCAATGATTAAAAAATCATTAATCACCATCTTTCGACTGAAAAAAAATAAAACAAAATATAAAAATATAATTTAATGGAAAATTTTAATAAAAATTTTGTAATTAAACAAATTTTACCATATTATATCACAGCAAAAATCCCAACTAAAATAGGAATTTGTATTTTGGTTGATAAAAAATTAACAAATAAAATAATAAATATATTAAAGCAAAAAAATTTAAGTTTAGAAAAAGTTTATTTAAAAGATAATTATTTTATTAATGAAAAATTAGAAGAATATCAAAAAAATTCATTAAATAATAATTCAAATAGTGAATTTGAAATTTATGATTGTTCTTTTATTAAAAGAGTAAAAAATTTTAATAATTCTCAAAATATAATTTTAATAAGTTATAAAGAAGATTTAGAATATAAAAAAATAAATTTAAAAGAATTATATTCAGAATTAAATATTTCAGAAAAAGAAATATTTGAATATAAAATTCCTTCAATTCAACCAATTTCAAATGAACAATTTGAAGAAGCAAAAAAATTTTGGTCACTTTCATGTTTAGTTTCTCCTAAAGAAAAATATATTTATAATCATAATTCAAAAGAAGAAGAAAAAATATTAAATATTTATTATAAACTTAAAAATGATAAAGATGGTTTTACTTGTTATTTATATAATCCAAAAAATGAAAAAATAATTTCAAAAGGGAAAAATAATAATAAAAGTTTAATTGAGCATGATATAATGAATTTATTAAATAATTATTCAAAAAAATTAATTGATTCTGAAAATGAAAATTTTCATATTAATTTAGGAATAAAAAAGGAAAAAGGACCAAAAGAAAATACTGATTTATTATTTAATGAAAATGTTGATAATAATTTACAATATTATTGTGAAAATTTTTATATTTTTACTATTAATGAACCTTGTATTATGTGTTCAATGGCTTTAGTTCATAATAGAATATCAAGAATTTATTTTGAGATAGAAAATAAAATTGATGGTGGTTTAATTTCTAAACTTAATTTAAATGATTATAATTTAAATCATCATTATTTAATATATAAAATAATTTTAAATAAAAATGAATAATTATTTATTTTATTTTTATTTGAATTTTTTTTAATTTTTGTTTTATTTAAATAAATTTATTATATAATATTAATTTTATATACATAAATTAAAATTAATTTTGTTAATTTAATAATCATTACATAGATAATTTATATCTTTTTGAGTTAATTCACTTTGATTATCATCATTATCATATTTTAATATATCAATTTCTTCCTTTTTATTTTTATTTGATAATATATTTATATTTTCTTTATCAGAGATAGACAAATTTTCAGAATTATTTACTTCTATTTTTTCATTTAAATTATTTTGACAATTAATTTTAATTTTACCTTTTTTTATATTAATATTTTTATTTTCTACATTTTGAATTTCTTTATACATTTTTTTTCTTTTAAATTCTTTTTCAATACAATTAGAAATTGATAAATTCCCTAATTTGAAAAAATTATCAATTGAATTAGTAGTATAATTAATACCTTTATTATTTCTCAATTGTTTATTTTTATCTAACAAATCATAAATTTGACAAATCATTCTTGCAGTGATAAAAGCATCAAATAAAGCATTATGAAAATTATTTTCTTCAGATTTAATATTAAAATATTCACAACATTTACCAAGACTAGTAAAAGACAAAGAATATTTTAAGTCAATTTTAGAAACAACATTATAAAAAATTCTCATAGTACATCTAAATCTTTTTGTATTTAAAATTTGTAATTTCCAATAATTTAATTCATTATTAATTATATTCATATCAAATGGAGCATTATGTGCAAAAATAATTGAATTACCAATAAATTTTAAAAAATTTTCCATATTCTTTTTATCACTTTCATAAATTGATTTACAAAAATTATCATAATAATCATTTTTAATTTTATGAATTTTTATTACTTCTTTTGACATAAATTCTCTTGGTTTAATATAAATATGAAATTGAACTCCTGTTAATTTTCCATTTTCTATTTCATGAGCTCCTAATTCAATCATATGTGCTTTTTTATGAAGTCCTGTTGTTTCTGTGTCTAAAACTATGTATCTTCCTGATTTTGGAGGAATGTTATATAGATATTTATTTTTTTTTTCATCTATTTTTATTTGTTCTAATCTTGTATGTATTGTTTGATGAAATTTCATTTTTTTTTTTTAAATTTAAATTTATATATTTATTTTTTTTCCTTAATATTTTTATTAATTATTTAATTTTTATTAATGTAAATTATTAAATGTATATATTTTTTTTAATTTATATTAATTTAAAATATTATTATGATTTAATAAATTATTTATAATGTATTAAAAATCTAAATTTTAAATAATAATAATAATATTTAAAATTAATAGAATTAAAATTTAATTCTATTAAAATAAAAAATAAGTGATACTTTTTGTTGAAAAAAATATATTAAATAATTTTTTATGATTAAATCAAAAAAGTTATACAAATAATAAATATATTTCAAATAAAAGAAAAAATATAAAAATATTAAATATAAATAGTTAATCATGATTTTAATTTTATAATCTTAGTATTTAAATTGTAAAATCTTAACTATTTAATTAAAATTTGTAAAATTTTTATCACATTATAAGTTATATTAATAATATTTTATATTATAATATTTGAATTTAGTTTATTGCTCATCATACATTTATTTCTTCACAAATCTAATATATATATCTTTTTAAATTGAAATAACAATAAATAACAACTTTACAAATTTATAATAACATTTCAAGAAAAAGAAAAAATAATTTAATAGCAGATTTCGATAAAAAAATAAAAAAAATAACTTAAAAATAAATAATTTATATAATCAAAAAAAAAACAAAAAAAAAAATATAAAAAGAAAACTAAAATTTAACTAACATCAACAAATCTTTCAATAGAATATTTATGAGCAACAATACTCATAATAGGTGTTCCAGGTATTTTTCTAATCCTATTCTTTAACTGTCTATCACAAGTAGCAACAATAAAGCATTTATGTTGTTGGCAAATATTAACTAAGCAATCATCAGCATAATTCCCATCATGATCACAAATAAATCTTCTAAATCTAGGATCTTTAACAATTCTTAATGCTAATCTATATTTATTTCCAAATTTTTCTAATTCTGACATTACACAATCTGTTATTATTGGAATACATTTTGATAAAAGACAATTCATCATTCCTTCAAAGATGTCTATTTTATATTGAATTGATAAATTTATAAAATTTGTATCTATTAATATTTGATAGGGAGGACCTAATGATGTGTTATAAGAAAAATATAAGTGTATTGGATTTTGCTCTAGTTCTTTTATTTCTAAATCTTTTGTTACGTTGTTTTTTGAATTTTCAATTTCTTCTTTTTTTTTTAATTTTTCGTTTACTGATTTTAATCTTTTATCATTTGGGTTTAAGGTACGTTTTATTTTTGCAAATTTTTTTGCTTTTTTGGTTTTACCCATTTTTTATTTTTTTTTCTGGATAAATTTAAATTTTTTTTTTTGATTTTATATTTTTTTATATATTAATGCTTTTTTATTTGTTTTTTAAATTTTAAAGAATTATTAAAAATAAAAAGTTAAAGTAAGAAAATAAAAATGGAACCAAATAATTTAAATAATGAAAATAAAGTGAATAATAAAGTATCAATATATCATATTTATATTTATAGTTAGAAAAAAATAAGAATGAAAAAGAGAATATATTTAATAAAGTTTTTGATAGTAAAATAATTTTTTAATTATAGAAGATAATACTAATTTAGTAATAAATGAAAATTTTAATGAAAATACTTGTCATGGAAATATTTTTGAAATTAATAATAATAAAGAAGAAAATATTCATAAAATGAATGAATTTAATATACTCAAATTAAAGGAATATATTAATTTAGAAAATAGATTTTTAGAAAGAAATGAACTATTAAAAAACAAATCATTTAAAAAAAAATCATTTGATGAATTAAATAATAGTATAAAAATTTTAGAAAAAAATATTGAAAAATATTTTAATAAACCTAAAATATTTAATTTTATTTCAAGAAAAAGAAAAAGACTTAAAAAAATTAATCTTCCTAAAAAAAATTATGTAAAAACAAATATAAAACAAAAAAATTAAAACATTTACCAATCAAAATTATACTTATCTTCACAATAGATAAAATATTTATCTTGAAATTACTTATTTTCTTATAGATATTATTAAAATTAAAAAATTATAAATTTATTCTATTCCCCAAAAATAAAATAACAAATACCTTAAAAATAAATAAATAAAATTAAAAAAAATATTTAAATGTCATCAAAAATTTCAGGACTAAAAAAAAATCTCCATTTAAAGCATATGATTTTTACATCACCATTAACAAAGAGAAAAATAACAATTCCAAATATAATATCCGATACAAAAAGAATAACAACTCAAACAAATACTCAAACAAATTCTACAAATACTTCAAATTATTTAAATTCACATAATCAATTATTAACAAATTTATATCATAATTATACTACAAGTAGAAAAATAAATTCTGCACAAACTAGTAATAAAAAATGTAATAGTGTTAATAAGAAAATTAGTCAAAATTTATTTTCTTTAGGTTCTTCTCCTTTAATTACTAATTATTCTATTTTTGCTTCTAACTTAAATTCTAAAAGAGATTTTTCTAATAGTCTTAATAATTCTATTAAAAATTATTCAAAAAAAAATTATTCAGGGGAAAAAAATTTGAAAAAAAGAAATTTAAATGATTTATTTACTTCTTATAATTGTTCTTTTTCTTCAAATTTAAATAATAAAAAAAAATTTAATGAAAGTTCTATTAAAAAAAATAAAATTAAGTCTTTAATAAGTAAACAATTATCAAAAAAGAATAAAAAAAGAAATATTATTCCATCATATAACAATACTTCTTATGAGAATGTTTCTACATTTAAATTTAATATAAATATTTATTATAATGATTTTTTTAAAAAAATCAATCATAAATTAGGAAATAATAATAAAAATATCAAAAATAATTCAATGAGAAAAAATAATAATTTAAAAAATGAAAAAAGTATTCAACAAACAAAAATTTCTACTACACAAAGTACATTAAATAAAAAAAAAACAAAATCTGTAAATTCAAATATTAGTAATAATAATGAAACAAATGAATTTATTAATTTTAAAAATATTGAAAGTCCAGAAGAATTACATTTTTATTTTGTTTATATTGCACAAAATAAAAAAAATATTGAAAAAAAATTTGAAAATAATTATGATAATTAGTATTAATATTTATATAATATTTATTTAAATATATATATATTTATTTAATATTAGCATTATTTTTATTTAAAAAGTTTTAATTTAAATGATAGAAAATGAAATTGATAATAATATAGAACATGAAATTGAAAATGATTTTAATAATGATAATATAAGTAATGTAGAAATTTCAAATGAAAATGAAGTAGATAATATTTTTAATGAAGAATTATATACAAATAGTACAAAAGATAATAATAAAATATTGAATACAAGTGGATATTCTTTATTAAGAGAATTAGAAGATAAATGGGAATCTATTGAAAAAAAAAAAAATAATACTTTTGAAAAGAGAAATTTTAAAAATAATATCATTGAACAAGAAAAAAAGAAAAATGATTATTTACAAATAAAAAAAGAAATTGAAAAATTAAAAAATAACTTTATTGATAATATTCAAAAACAAAAAGTTTTATATGAAAATAAGGATTTTGCTCAATTCATATATGATAAAGTTTCAGAAATGGAAAAATATAAAGTTAAAAGCGAAGAAATAATTAAGCAACTTCAACAAAGAGAAATAGAAAAATTAAATGAAAATAAAAAAATAAATTCAAATAAACAAATAGAAAATTCAAAAAAACAAATTAGAAAAAGGAGAGAAAATGAATTATTAAAAAATAAATCTTTTTTACAAGAAGAAATAAATAATTATGATAAAAGAAAAATTCCATTAAAATATAGAGGAAATTTATTTACTTGTAAAGAAATAACTGATGTTGAAGGACTTGTTTATGAAACTCCAGATAATATAAATGATAATAATAAAATTAAAATATATAATCCTATTTCAAATAATTTAAAAAATAAAATGAAAAATGTTTATGATGATATATTAAAACCAATTTATATTCAAGATAATATTTTTAATAATATTATTATGGAATCTTCAAGAGAAAATAATATAACTGAAGAAAATCAAGATTTAAAAAATAATCAATTTAATAATATGAATAACAATATTAATAATCAAAATGTTAATAATAATATTATTAATAAAAATAATAATAACAATAATAATAATAATCAAAATAATTCTTTAGTTAATTATAGTATAAATTCAAATTTTGCATTTGAAACTAATATTAATTCTAAAACTTTATATTCATTAGAAAAAAATTTTGATGAAATTTTAAAAACAATAAATCCAAATATGGCACAAATTAATAAAGGAAATTCATATATGGGTTCAATTAAAAATGATAATTATTCATCAAATGAAAACAATAAATATTTAAAAGATGAAGAATATAATCCAGAACTTGATAAATATTTTGAAGATTTATCAATTCAAGCAGGATATAAAATTCCAAATCATATGTCTAAAAAAATAAAAAAAAGAAATGACATTTCACCAGATGATACATATTATATAAAAAATAATATGAAAGATAAGAAATTTATGAAAAAAATGGAAGAAAATATTCAATTATTAAATCAACTTGCAAAAGTAAGTTCAGTTCCTAATACTTTTGATAATAAAATTAAAAGTATAAATAATAGTAATAATAATAGTACATATAATATAAATAATAATTCTCAATTAAATAAATCTTATATTAGAAGTCATAATATGTCTATTAATTCATCTCAAAATATCAATAACTCAAATTTTAGTATTATGAATAATAGAGTATTTTCAAAAAATAGATTTGAAGATATTTTATCTAAAATGTATAAAGTAAATGCTTTAAAAGTTCAAAAAATAATCCAAAATAAATAATTAATTATATAATTTCAATAATTATAAATATTAATTTATAGAAAAAAGTTTTATAATTGAAAAATAAATTAATTATATTAAAAAATGGAATTTACAACACGTCCATATATAAATTGTTTAATGTTAATGACATTAGATGGTAAAGTAACAGGTAATTTTTTAAGTTCAGAAAAATGTATACCATATTTAAAAGAATATAATAAAATAAAAAAAGAAATAAAATCAAATGGATTTATATGTGGAAAGACAACAATGTCAGAATCATATACACATAATTTTTATCCAAATTTAAGAGGATTTAAAGGAAAAAAAATAAAAAGTGGTGATTATATATCAAATAATAAAGCAAAATCATATGCAATAGCATTTGATAGAAATGGTTCATTAGGATGGAAAATTGGACATTTACCAGATTCAAAAGATAAACATATAATTGAAATAATTACTGAAAATATTGATAATTCATATTTAGCATATTTACAAGGAATAAGATGTTCATATATTTTTTCTGGTAAAAATGATATTATTATTCCTTTTGCTTTAAAAAAATTAAGAAAATATTTTGGTATTAAATATTTAACTCTTGAAGGTGGTAGTACAATTAATGGTAGTTTTTTAAAAGAAAAATGTATTGATGAATTGAATATTATTATGGTTCCTATAACTGGAGAAACTGGAGATAAGACTTTATTTAATGATAGTATTTTACAAAATTTTAATTTAATTAAAAGTGAACCTATTGGTGATGGGGGAATTTTACTTAATTATAAAATACAAAATGAAATTGAAGAAGAAGAAGATGAAGAATATGATGATGATTAAAATATTTTTATTATTTATATAATTATTATTTAAATATATATATTTTTATATATTGATTTTTTATATATATATATATTTTTTTATTTTTATTTATTTTTTTCTTTAGAAAAAAGAAACATATTTTTTTTATAAATTCTTTTCTATTTTAAAATAAAATAATAGCTTAATCAATATAATTAATAATACAGACTAAATGAGTTTTAAAAAAGAAAAGAAAAATGTACCTGAAGTAGAAGTTAAAAAAACAAAAGATGATGAAGGAAATAAAATTATAAATGGTTATAAATTAATAAAATTATTAGGAAAGGGTTCATTTAGTAAAATAAAATTATTAGAAAAGAATGGAAAAAAATATGCAATGAAGATAATTAATAAAAATCTTTTAACAAACAAACAATTTTTTGAGTTAAATAAAGAAGGAAAAATTATTGTAAATTCCCTTTTAGAAAATGCAATGAGAGAAGTTACAATTTTAAAAAAGGTAAACCACAAAAATATAGTAAAATTATATGAAATAATATTCAATAATGTTAAAAATAAAGTTTATTTAATATTAGAATATTTGGAAAAAGGAAATTTATTATTTTATAATGAAGAAGAAAAAATATTTAATATAAATAAAAATTTTATAAAAAAAAATAAAACAATAGAACAAAGTTTTTATTCAGAATTAGAAATAAAAAATATTATTCGTGAAATTTCATTAGGATTAAATTACTTACATCATCAAGGAATAATTCACAGAGACATTAAACCAGAAAATATATTATTTAATAATAATAATAAATGTAAAATAATTGATTTTAATGTTAGTGCAATGTTAATAGATTTAAATAATGATAATATAGAAAAAAAAGTTGAAGGAACTGATTTATTTAGAGCACCAGAAACTTGTATTTTAAATCAAAAAGATAAAAATTTAAGAGGAAAACCTTTAGATATTTGGGCACTTGGAATTACTTCTTTTATTATTGCTTATAGAATTTTCCCTTTTAAATTGGATAAAATTGTTACTCCTATTGAATTATTTGAAACTATTACTAAATGTGAATTGGAATTTCCTGATGAGAATTTAAATAAAGAAACTATTATAAATAATAATTATGAAAAAAAAAAAAAAGATGATTATGATAATGATTCTATTTTAACTTATTTAAATATGCATAAAAATAATGATAATGAAAATATAAATAATGATAATAGATATACAAATAGTGATAGTGAAAATATAAATGATAGTCTTAATGATGAGGACTATAGTAATAAAAGTAATTATAATTTAGATTATAG
>JAEEGL011638739.1_pt1 | contig 17762 bp, 14 predicted proteins | sample 9134231 | NCBI WGS metagenome assembly JAEEGL01 (sample SAMN16246548, study PRJNA631951) | gut metagenome | biome: gut microbiome; feature: rumen; material: fiber-attached | host: Bos | place: Iran: Karaj | collected 2018-10 | reverse complement strand
TAAGAATTTAGTATATATTACATTTGGATTATTTCTAATTATTTATATTATAAATTTTTTAATATATGTATTATTTATAATGCCTTTGATAAAGTTTGGAAAAGCAATAAAACAATTTAATATAAAAAAAAATTTAAAAAGATTAAACTTATCACAAGAAACAATTAAAACAGAATTAACTGATTATAATATTTTTAATAATATTAATTAAATTAAAGAAAAATTTAAAATTAAATAATTAATATATTTCAATATTTTAAAAAATGCTTTTAACATGTAGCGAGGTATTAAATTAATATAATAAAAAACCACATAAATAGACATTGAATTTATATGATTTAGATTCAGCAAAAAACATTACTGAATTAGAGCCATTATGTTCATCAAATATACATAAACATTATTCATCTTATGCATTATTTACAAATAATGGTAAAAAAAAATATAATAAAATATAAATTTTAGGTCTTGTAATTGCATCAGGAGGGGATAATGGAGAAATACAATTCTTTGATTTAAATATGAAATTACTTCAAACAATAGTTGATAATGATACTTTAGGAAGTCCAATTACTTCATTATCATTTGCTAAAGATTCAATTAATTTAGCTTTTTCTTCAAAAAATGGATATTTTAAAATATATAATATTAAAATAGGAGAATTTACCTTGAATAATAAATTAAATTCTGATTATGTTATTTCAATACTATTTAATAAAAATAATTCAAATTTAACTATAATAACTAAAAATGGTGATATTATATCATATTCTTCATCTAATTATCAAAATATTATTTTTAAATTACAATTAGGGATTAAAGTTAATATTGGAAAATATTCCCCTTTATTAAATAATACTATTGGTATTGCAAGTGAAGATGGATCTTGTAAAATAATTGATTTAGATAAAAAAGAAATTATAGCAAATTTAATTGGTTATCATAATGGCCCTATGACTTGTATGTCTTTTTCACCTGTTAATAAAGTTTTTATTTCAACTTGTGGTATAGATGGTAAAATTAATTTTTTTGATATATCGAAAAAATCTTTAATTAAAACAATTAATACTAATTTGAATTTAACTTCTATTACATTTAATGATATTGGAATTGCTGTTATTTGCTCTGATACAAATGGAAATTGTTTTTTATATGATTTGAAAAATTCTAAAAATGATAAACCAAAATTTAAATTAAAGGGGAATAAAGGGAAGATTTATTATATTGAATTAAAAAAGAAAAGCAATAAAAAAAATGAAAGTGCAAATTTGAAAAGTTCTAATTTAAGTAATAGTAATAATAATATAAATATTAATCATAATTTTAATAATTCAAATAATTTAAATAAAGACAAAGAAATTTCTACAAATCAAAAAGAAATTTTAAATGATATTGATGAAAATAAAAAACCATATCAAAGTAAAAATGCTATTACCAAAAGTAAAAATAGTTTTACAAATTTAAATAATAATATTATTAATACAAGTATTCAAAATATAAATCAAAAAAAAGAAAATATAATTCAAATTGATGAACAAAATGAAATAAAAAAAGCTTTAGAAAATAAAATAATAAGTTCATTAAATTCAAAAAAAAATCAAATAGATAGAAATAAAAATCCTATTAACAATAATATAAATAATAATAATAATAATTATAATATTTTTCAAAATCAAGAATTAAATCCAAGTATTCAAAATTATATAGATAATCGTATTGAAGATGAAATAAATAAATTAAAAATATTTATTCATGAAGAAATAAATACACTTCACGTAGATTTAATTAAACAATTTGAAATTCAACAAAATCAAATGATGGAAATATTAAGAAATAATTCTTTACTTAATAGTAAAATGGCAATTGAAATAGAAAAATTAAAACGAGAAAATGAAAATTTAAAATCACAATATTTTTAATTTTTTATTATTTCTAATATATTTATTAAATTTAATTTCCACCATATTATCATTTAATATATTAAATATTGTAATTTTATAATTTCCAATATTGAAATTCATATTTTAAAACAAAACAAAGAGATATAAAATAGAAATTAAATGATATTTACATTTTATTAGTATTAAATTATTTTTTCCTTTAATAAAAAATTCCACCACAAAAAACATTTTTATCAACCACAAGCTTTGAATCTAATAATCCGTTGGTTCAAATTTAATTATTTTTTTTAATTAAATTAATTCAATCAATTTTCGAAAGTTAAGAATTAGGAGTTTAACTTAAAATTTTATATAGTTAATCATTATTAATCAATTTGAATTCAATATAAGTGTTTTTTTACTAAATTTACTTGTATCTAAGAATAATAAGTATCATATTTTGTTTTTAAATTTAAAAGAAAAGAAAAAAACTTTTTATAAAAAAGTAAACGTATAAAAATAATGGAGACTATTAATTCTTCACCACAAGAAATTATTTCGTTATATAAATATCAAATTAATTTATTATCACATTATTTAGATGAAACATTTGAGACAATAAATTCATCATTAAAACAATGTGAAGAAAAATTAAATGAATTAATAAAAAATCATCAATCAAAATCAAATTTAAATACAAGAGATTCTTCAAATACTAATTCTCAAAATTCTGAATATGAAGAAATTGAAGATTTAATTGAATTTTTTAGAGAAATTTATGGAAAGAAAAAAAAAGTTGGTAAATATCATTGGAAAATAAGAACTTTGAAAATTATAAAATATAAAATGAAATTAATAATTAGACAAGTTAAAACTCCTATTATTACTAAATATTATGGCAGAGCAAAAGTTGCTCAACAAAAACCAAGAATGAATGGTAGATTTATCAAGAAAAGTCGATTTACAGTTTTTAATTAAGAGATTTTTATTATTTTTTCTTTCCATTTAATTTTTATCTTTTTATCATTTTGTATCTTCTTAAAATGATATGTAGATATTTTGATCAATATTAATTTTTCAATATATAAAATTATATATGTTAAAATAATTAAATCAACATATTTGAGTTTTGAAATATGTTTGGTTTATTTGAATAAATATATATTATATTAGTGAAAATAAATAATATTAAATTTAGATTGAAAGGAATTTGTTTTGAAAAAAAATATAAAAATATAAAATTAACAATTAATTGAATTATGCAATTAAATGTAATATATAAATAATCTTATTTGTTATATTAACAATAATACAATATTCATTAATTCTTTTATTGAAAATTAAAAAATTATTTATTAATTTATTACATAATCTTTTATTAATTTATAAAAAAGGAATAAAAATTACAAAATCAATTTAATAAAAATTTAAGATATAGAAATAAAAAGTATAAAAAATTGAATATAAATAGAAAATAGATTATTCAAAAAAATTCATAAAATAATCATTTCAAAAAAAATATTAAATATCTATATTAATTAATGGAATTTGATCATCTTCATAAAGACAAATAATAGAATGTCAAAAATATAGATTAAAAATTAGTTTAATAAATCAAATCAATTTTCTTAGATATAAAATTTATAAGAGTAATGGAATAATATATATTTTACTTATCCAATCTCTTATTATATCAAAAAAATATATTGAAAATTATTGCATTTCCAACTTGAAGAAAACTCAATTAATGATGGTAAACATATTAAAAGAAAAGGAGAATAAAAATTAAAACTAAATAATTATTTGGGATTAAAGTAATTATTTGGAATTAAAAATGCCAAAATCAAAAGTCTTTTTTGTTATTTTTTTATTTTTATAAGTTAATTTATTTATATTCAAATATTAAATTATTTAAATAATTATTGATATATTTTATTTAATTAATTATTATTTCATTGATTTCATTTTTTAATTGCTTTTTTAATTTTTGTAATTTTTCTAAGTTACTCTCACAAATTTCTTTTATTAATAAATTATAATTATCTTCTCCTAATTCAGATATTTTAGACATTTTATCAAAAAATAAATTTAAATTCCCAAAAATATTTTTAATTTCTCCATTTTTATGAACAATTTTAATAATATCAGTAGTATTACCATTATATAAAATTTCTTCATAAGTCGATTTAGAAATTTTTTTCCTTTTAGCTTCATTTCTAAAATTTTGTAAATCATTAATAATAGCTTCAACATTATATCCTTTAACTTTTAATTTACTAAAATCAATATTTTCCAATTTATTCAAATCATCTTTATTAATAATAGCTCTCATCCAAACATCATCAACAACGAAATTTTTATCATCATTTTTATCTTTTTTTTCATTATCATAATTAAATTCTTGTTTTAAATAATCTCTAAAATCAAATTTATTATCTAACCAACTTCTATTATTTTCCAAATTAGCAATTTGAAAACTTTCTTGTGTCATAGTGAACATAACTCTTATATGATTACCTAAGAAAACAACAAATAAAATAAAAGCAAAAATTAAAGTAATAATTGGATGTGAGTCTAAAGTACTTGACCAAATATCTAATAATAAATCACCTAAAGTTGCAGCAAAAAGAGTTAAAAATCCTCCTTGAAAACCATCATACCATTTATCACTATGACAAAATATTATTATATGTAATATTGTAAATCCTGAAAATAAAAGAAGAAATGTTATTAATAATCCTTTATATTCTTCTGTACTTTTACTTAATGTATTATAAAATAAATAATATTTTTTATCACTTTGAAAATAATATGCTATTGAAATATATGATATTATTGATGAGAAACCAAATAATAATTGATTTATATTGTTTAAAAATGGTATTATTATATATGTTAATCCACCTAAGAAATTAAATATTGATGTTATTAAAATGAAAAATAGAAATTTTGGAAATAGACTAAATATATCTTTTAATGATATTTTATCCCATAAATCATTTCCTGTACTTGCGTATATTTCTTCTATTGAAAAATTATAATCTATATTTTTTATTTTTTTTTGTATGTATATTATTATTTTAAACATTATTAAATATTTTTTTGCTAAACATATTATTTGGGATATTGAAAAAATTATTAATATTAAACATAGAAATGAATATGAATTTGTAAATCCTTTTTTAAAAGAGTCTTTTGTTATTAATTTATTTGGACAATTATCAAAATAAAAAATAGGAGTAAATGCAATTTTTGCTATTCTACTTGTATCATATGATAAAACAATAGAAACTTCTTGACATACATCATCTTTTAATCTATCATAATCATATACTAATTCAATTGAAATTTCTTTTGTTAATGAGAGAAAAGTTCTAATTAATGTATAATTATTTTTAAAATATTCTTTAATAGGATTAACTTTACTATTAATTATATCAATTGAATATGGCCAAGTTACATTTGGAAATTCATTTAAAGAAATATTTTTTGCATTTTTTCTAAAAGTAAATTGAAATTTTAAATTAGAATCATTTTTATAAGTAATATTATAAGCAATATATTTATTAATTTCAAATATACGTTCCATTAATTTATCCATATGAGTAAATAATTCTGGTAATGTTGTAAAATAATATGTTCTTGGATAATTATCATTTGGATCTTCTGTTTTTTCAAAAAAATAAAATACAGATTGAATTGATCGTGTTTGTTGCATTAAATTATTTAAATTTTGATCACCTTTTAATATTATTATTGTTATTAATAATGTTGATAATATATGAAGGAAAAATATATATGGAAAATTACCAGTTTTATAAAATAATTCTAAATCATTTAATACTAAATTATCTTTTAATTCATCATATTTTGCTAATTTTTTTAATTGTTCTTCACTTTGAGCATTTGTTTCATTTTCATTTTCTTTTTCCATATTAATAAATTAAAAAAAAAATAAGAAAAAAGTAATTTGAAAATATTTTATTTTATTAATGGAAATAATAGATGAAAATGGTAATTTAATAAAAGTGCCAACAATAAATCCTCTTCACCCCATTGACAGATTTAAAACTCAATCAAAACTAGCAAAATATTTAAACAAACATTTCATAACTCAAATGGATTACTATACAAACTTAAGAAGTATCCCATCAATAATAATTCTAGCATACTTCTTAGGAAAAAATTTAAACTGGTATTTAAAAGTAGAAGTAGTTATCCACATATATATAATATTATATCGTTATATAAGATTTTGGATAGAAAGATGGTTAATGTTTTTAATAGATATATGTTACATTGGTAATTACTTATTATTTTATATAATATTATTTAATGATAATAATAGAGATTTATTCATTGCTGAATACTCAATTGCTTCTGGAATTATTTCTCTCGCTGTTATTGTATGTGATAATCAAGCTGATATTTCTAATACTGATTATATATCTTCTTGTTCTATTCATGTTCTTCCTTTTATGACTGTTTGGGCAATTAGATGGAAACATAAATTATATCATAGTGATATTTTTATTGGAAAAAGTTTAATTACTATTGGAGATGTTAAATTTAAGTTTGATGATACTTTTTTTAAATTAATTAAATATCCTTATTTAATTTGGTTTTGTTGGGCTATTTTTTATTTTATTATGAATTTTAAGGTTTTAAGAAAGTTTGCTTTTAGTAATTATTATGAAAGTGCTGTTGGGGATTTTTATAAATCTGACTTTTTACCTCAACTTTTTGGGGATCATAAAATTTATACTATTCCTAAATTTTTGTTAATGCATTTTATTTTTTTAATGATTGTTACACCACTTCCAATATTAAATTTTTATAATTTTTATTTTAATACTGGTTATCTTATTTTTATTTTTATTTTCCTTGGTTATAATCAAGCAAGAAAAACACAAAAACAAGTAATGGAAATTGTAAATAAAGCAGAAAAAATAGAATAAAAAATTTTATTTTATTTTTCAAAAATATTTATTATGAATAGATATTTAAATTTTTAAACAATATATTAAAATTTTAAAAAAATAACTTAAAATGTATTTTTTTTAAAAAAAAATTATAATAAAAGAATTTTATTTACTTTCAATATTACTTCCATTAATAATAACATTATTAACATTATTATTAACAACATTAACTTTATGATGTTCAAAAGGATTTCCCATTCCTCCATTTCTAACAGTAGCATCATACATATGTGTAAAAATTCCAGTAAACTTTCTAAATCTTTGTGGATTATCATTAAATAATTTAGAATAATCCTTATTAAAATTATGTCTATAAGTATAATTCAAATCAGCATATTCGGCAACTCCTTTTTGTCTATTATTATAATGTTTATTTATTATAGAACCATTTTTAATATTAGGTTCATTTTTTAAAGGTTCAAAATTAATAATATTATAAGTAACAGATGGTCTATTATTAACAGTTTGAAATGCAGTATTTGGAATCCAACCATTTTTACTTTCAGCTTGTGTTGAATATTCTGCTTTCATTTTTAAAAAAGATTCCTTATCTTTTATTTTATTAATTCTATTATCTCTAATTGCAATGTGATCAGTTCTTAATGAAAAAGAACGATATTCTTCTGGTTTTTTATTTTTAAAATCAGGAGGAAAATAATATTGTTTAAATTGTTGTTGTTTAGGTAAAGTTTCCCAATTAATTGGAGGTGTTGTTGTACCTAATGCCCATTTTGATGTTAATGGTCTTTGATGGAATTTATAATTAATATTATTTGATTTATTATTATTATTTTGAGAATTATTATTATAATTATTAATATTATTTGAATTTGAATGATTTCTACTTTGTGGATTTGGGAAATTTATTGCTGAATATATATTTCTTCTTTGTAATGGTTTTATTATGTCATGATTCATAAATTCTATAAATGCTTGTTCTGGTTTTTGTCCTATTTTTGATACGTTTTTTGCTTTTGGATCATTTAATGTTAATGATGGTGTGTTTATGTTACGATGTCCTGTTGTTGTTTTTGGTCTATGTGACATAAAAATTAAAATATGGTTTTTATTTAATTAATTTTTATTTTAATTATTCTTTTTTTTTTTAATAATTTTTTTACTTAAAATGGGGAATTTATGTAGATTTTCTAATAATGAAGAAGGAAATGCAAATTTTGATAGAAAAGAAAATAGCAATAATGATTTCTATAATAATAATAATATTAATGGTCAAAATTTTACATTTAAATCAAAAAGTCATAATCCATCTGATAATAATTTAAATAATAGATATGATGATAAATATACAAATAATAATAATAATGAAATAAATAAAAATGAAAATGAAAAAATAAATAATGAAATAAAAGAAGAATCTCATGAAGAAAAAAAAGATGAAAAAGAAACAGAATTAGACAAATTTGAAGAAAATAAAAAATCAGAATTTAATGAATTAAAATCAGAAAGAATAACAAAAACAAATTATAGTAAAGAAGTATTTGAATTAATAAATAAAATAAGAGAAGATCCATCATCATATGCAAAAACAGTAGAAGAATCAATACAATATATAAATGAAGCAAAAGAAATTGTAAAAGATAAAAAAACAGGAGAAGAAAAAGAAATAATAAAAATAACATTTAAAAAAAAATTAAAAGTTGCTTTAACAAGAGGAGAAATTGCTTTTAAAGAAGTAGCAAATTATTTAAGAGAAATAAAACCAGTTCAACCATTAATTTTTAATGAAGATATTCTTATTCCTCTTCCTGATACAATTGATCAAATGAAAGATCCTAATTTTTTAAAAAATCAAGCTGAGGAAAAAAAAAAAAATTCTAATTTAGAGATTTATTTTAAAGATTTAGTTAAAAATCCTCAAATTTCTGTTTTATTAATGATTGTTGATGATAATGGAAAAAATAGTGGAAAAAAAAGATATTGTTTACTTAATGATGAATATAAATATATTGGTATTAATAGTAAGTTTATTGATAAGAATTTTATTGCTTATTTTTCTTTTGCTAAATAAATATTTTTTAAAAAATTTTATTTTATATATTTAAAAACAATTTTTTTTTTAATATTTTTTTTAAATTAAATTTGTTATATAATAGATTTAAACATTAATCAAATGGAAGATAAAAATAAGATTAATTTAAATTTTGAGAATGATTTTACTATTGAAAAAGTAAATGAAAATTATTTAACTTATAAAATTTAGTTCAATGAAAATGAGAAAATTCAAAATTTAATTTTTGATAATATTCAACCTAGTAATTATATTTTTTTTAATAATTAGTTACTTTTGAAAATGAAGAAAATGATAATAATGATAATTTAAATAATCAAACTTTAGATTTATCTAATAATGCTATTGTATATGATAGTGAAAATAATGAAACAAATGCTTCAATTAATATAAATGAATTTTCTTTTTTTGAAGAAAAAAATAATAAAATAGAAATAACCGAATTTGATATTGAAATACTTAAAAATTATATAAATAGAGAAAAACACAATTTAGAATTTGATATAAGTAATAAACTTAAATATAATAAAAAAAATTACACTGAATTAAATTTTGAACTTGATTGTATTAAAGATAATATTGAAAATTATTTCCCTAAACCAATTATGAAAAGGAATTTAAAAGAAAAAAAATTTGAAAAAATGAAAAAAAAAGATTCTATTAATACAAACTCAAATAAATATATTAAAAAAGAAGAAAAAAAATTCTTCGATTATGATGAAGAAGAAGGATATGATACAGATAATTAAACTTTAAATTTTTTTTTTTTAAATTTTTAAATATTATAAATTAATATAATCCATATTTTTTTATATTATTTGAATATTGATTTAACTTTAAAATATTCATTAAATAATTTACTATTTATAAAAATAAAAAAATTTATTTTAATTTTTTATCTTAAAAAATATAAAAAACATTTATTATAATTAGAAAAGGATTTTTTCCAAAATTAACCCAAATAAAAACTAAAAGCAAATTGTTTAATAATATACAATAACAAAATTAAACTTATAAAAAATAAAGCCATAAAAAAAAGATAATTCGAATAAAAAATATATGAAAAATCATCAAACAAAAATTAAAATTAAAATAAAAAAAATATATTTTCAATTACCATATTAAATTTATATCAGTAAATTATTTATATTTTCTTTTAAAATCAATATTTAATGAGTTAACGAATAATAATAATAAATAATAAAAAAAATATGAACTATCCATATCAAGATATATCATTTCTATTAACAAATTCTTATCTTTTTCAAAAAATGTCTGAACAAAATAATACAAATCAACAAAATTTTCAAAATCAAATTCCAAATAATCAAAATAATCAAATGAATTATCCAATATATCCAATAATTTATCAACCAAATTCATTTATTCAACCTCAATTAATATATAATCCAAATATTATTCCTAATCAAAATTTCCAAATTCCTAATAATCAACAACAAATTCTTTATTATCCACTTTTACAAACAAATAATTTTCCAAATCAAAATTTAAATTCAATTCCAATATTTACACCCCAAATAAATAATGAATTAAATAAAAATAATATTTCTTTTTACCAAAAAATAACAAAAGATAAAAATTCTCCAATTCTAGCATCACAACTTTTTTTATCCCAACAAAATGAAAAAAATGATAAAGAAGAAAAAAAAATAATTTTCAATCCAATAATAAAAAAATCAAATTCAAAAAATGAAAATACCCCAAATTCAAATATAATTGATTTAAATGAAGACAAAAATTCAAAAGAAACTCCAAAAAAAGACTTAGAGAAAAAAGTAGAAAAAGTCGAAAATTTAATAAACGAAATAAACATTCATCAAACAGAAGAAGGAAAAATAAAATATTATCGTTGTACATATAAAGACTGTAATAAAGTATTTCCAAAAGAATGTAATTTAAAAGATCACATAAGAACACATACAGGAGAAAAACCATATAAATGTACATTTATAGGTTGTAATAAATCATTTAGTCAACATGGTAATTTAAAAAAACATGAAAAAGTTCATATAGGAGATAAAAAATATTTTTGTGATTATCCAAATTGTGGAAAAAAATTTAGTGCAAGTTATAATTTAAAAATACATTATCGATGTCATACTGGTGAAAGACCTTATAAATGTTCTTTTCCAAATTGTGGAAGATCATTTTATGATAAAGGAAATTTAAAATATCATGAAAAAACAATGCATATGGCAGAAAATTTAGAATTTCCTTTTTCTTGTGAACATATGGGTTGTAATGCTAAATTTAAAAGTGCTAAAGAAAAATTGGAACATCATGATCAAATGGAACCTGATTGTTTAATTGAAAGAAAGGAATTAATTAAATTGTTACAAAAATATAAAATACTTTTAAAACATATTATTAAAGAAAAAAATATTGATGTTGAGAAAAATGATGTTATTTTAAATTTAAAAAATGTTTATGAGGATATTCAAAAAAAATTAATTGATTCTCAGTTGTTTGTTTATTATTTAGGAAATGATTTTGAAAGTGATTGTACTAATGTTAAAGATGTTAAAGATGAGGAAAAAGAAACTGATCAAGGTTCTAGTAAAGCTGATTGATATTTTATTTTTTTTAATGTATTTTTTTTTTGTTGTAATTAATTTTTAAATTGTTAATTTGATTTTTTTTAATTTTATAAAATTATTTTTTTTTTTTATTTTTTTTAATAATTTTTGTATTATTTAATTCCAAATATAATTCATTTATTTTAATTATTTATTTTTTTTTTATTTTAAAATGAAAAAATTACTTTATTTAATATATTTTTTTCTATTATGAAAAAATAAAAATAATCATTAAATGTAATTAATATTATAATAAGATGTATTTAATAATTAAATATAAAATTTCAATGTATTCATTTATTTAAAGATAAAAAAAAGAGCATTTAATCCTCTCATCATAATACAAAAAAAAATAATACCAATTTTAATTTTAACAAAATAATATTTTTAATTCTTTTTATCATCTTCAAAATTTTCAACATACTTCAAAGGAACACTATTTTTTTCCTCAAATTTCTCATCAGGATGTTTATCAATAAACTCTTGTTGATTATCCTTAGGATTAAAATCCTTAACAGGAGAAGGATCAACCCATCCTTTATTTAAATTTAAATCAGGAGTACTAATATGAATATTTTTCAAATGATCATCAATTTGTTCTAAAATACTATTAAGATATTCAGGAGTATTAACATTCTCCATATTAGAAACAGGCATATTTAATTTATATTCAGGATAAAAATATTCTAAATAATCATGTTTAGGCATATCATCCTCTAATTCAATATCTAAAGCCAAAGCAGCTTCATTAGTCCAAGCTCTTGGAACATTCCTTAAAGTATATCCTCCTCCTCCAAGAAGCATAAAAGGAATACCAAGAGTTTTAACATATCTAACACCAATACTATGTCCTTTAATAGACAAATTAAAACAACCTAATCTATCACCACTTAAAGAATCAGTTCCACATTGTAAAACAATAGCTTCTGGTTTAAATTTTTCAACACAATTACTAACAGTACTTTGAAAAATATGTTCAAAACTAATATCATCCATACCTTCATAACAAGGGAAATTAACAGCATAATATTTACCAACACCAGCACCAATATCATTAATACTACCAGTACCAGGGAAATAATCACCAAATTTATGAAAAGAACAAGTAAGTACTCTATCAGTACAAAAGAAAGCTTCTTCAACACCATCACCATGATGAACATCAATATCAATATACATTACTCTCTGATGTCTTGTTAATAATTCTAAAATTGCAAGGACACAATCATTTAAATAACAAAAACCAATAGCTTCACTTCTTTTTGCATGATGTAAACCACCACACCAATTAATACTTGTTGTTGACCATCCTTCATTAATGAAATGTGCTCCTAAAACAGAACCTGTTCCACTCATACGACAAAAATCACCTAAACCATAAAATATGGGACAATCATCTCCTATACTATAATAAAGGAGTTGTTCTTGCATTTGATTCATATTTTCTGGAGTTACTGTCATTAAGAAATTTATGTATTCATCACTGTGGAAATTTGTAAAATCGATTTTTGAGGTAAAGTCAGGATGGTCTTCTGGGATTATACGATTAAATTTTGGGAGGACGTTGTATGCTCTTAACATTTCGTGTGTCATTTTCATACGAAGTGGTTTCATTGGATGATATGGACCGTAGTAAAAGTTACCGATTTCTTTGTTGAAGTAATAGGCTACTTTACTCATTTTTTTTTTTTTTTTGAATTTTATTTTTTTTTTATTTTTTTTTAGGGAGATAATTGTTTAAGTGAGGTTTTTATATTTGATTTTTAATTATTAATTTTTTTATATATTTATTTATTAATTTATAATATTAATTATTTTTATAATTAATTTTTTAATTAAAAAAAAAAAACAGTTTTTTTAAAATATGAAAATTTCAAATTATATTTAAAATAATAATATTAAATGAATTATACTATTTATAAAAATAGATATCAAACTATCTATTTATTTAATATTCCAATTTACAAATCTTTATAATCATTTATTATATTTCTTTGTTTTAAATATTTCATTTTTGATAATAAAATAAAAACCCAAAATAAAAAAACAATACGTTTTTCAACCTTTTTTTTAACAATAAATCTCATTATTTTCATAAGTAAGACTTTTAATATCATCAAACAATTCACTTTTAGTATTTTCATAATTAGGAGCAAAACTTTCAAAAATTTTCAATCTAGGTTTTTCAAAAAGAGTTTTAATATTTTCAACATTTTCTAATTTAGAAAGAGTTTCCATAGTTTTAGTATAACTCATATTTTTATCATAAGGATTATTAATAATATTAGTTTTTAAAGCATGAGCAAATTGACATCTATTTCCATAAGGACAAAAACCATAAGTATAAAATTGAACACATTTCTTACTTCTATAAGCAGTTGAATTAGTAACTTTTGATCTTAAATTTTCTTTTCCATGTGCATAAGCACAATTATCACCAAATTTACAATAACCATTTATTTCAAAATATTTACATAATTCAGTTTTGTATTTTATTTTAAAATCATTTGCATTACTTTTATATGGTAATTTATTTTGTTTATTTATTATTTTTTCATCTTTATCTTCATTACTTGTTGAATCTGCTGAATAATCTTTTGAATATTTTCTGTAATTTTTACTATAAAATGGTTTTTCATTTATATTTAATGATGTTTGATTTTGGGTTGTATTATTATCTTCTTGTTTATAGTTTTTTGAATATAATTCTGAAGACGTTTTATTATCTTGTAATTGATTTTCTAAATTTTGACTCATGTTATCGTTATTATATGTTTTTTTTCTTTGGTTAAATTTATTATATGGTCTTTTATATGAAGATTTGTTGTTATTTTTTGGTTGTGGATTTTTACTGTTTTTTGGTTGGCACATTTTTTATTTTTTTATTTATTAATTTTTATTGTTTTATCGCCTTATATATATTTAATTTTAAAAAATGAATAATTTTTTATATGTTGTTTTCTTTAGAAAATTATGTTATATTATGTTTTTTTTTGATCGAAAAAATTGAAATTAAAGAATTATTAAGGTCATAATTTAAAAGAATTACTTTTTTTTTGAACAATGAAATGATATGTTATTGTTTATATAAAAATTCACCAATTATAGTATAAGTTCAGTTACAAAATATAAAATAAATTTTAATTTATTCGTTTCTAATTTATTTAATTTTAATTTTAATTAATAAATAAAAAAATTATTTATTAACAAATTGAATTGATAAATAGGTATTTACAAAGAATAAAAACAATATCAAATATTTTAATTATAATAAAATTAAAAATAAAAAAAAATTAAATTATCAAATAATAATAATGATAAAAAAAATTTCAAAAGAATAAATTAATCAATAATAAATAAAAAACAATTAAAAAAAATTTTTAATTAAATGAAAGTCATTTTAAATAAATATTTATAATGGGAGGAGCATGTTGTGGAGGATCATTAACACCAGAAGAATATTTAAGAGAAGTCTTTTCAACAAAATGTTTAATAACATTAACAAAACAAGATATTGATAATTTATTATTTAAACATATACATGGTGGAAATGATTTAAAAAATAAATCAAATTTAAAAATAGACAATGAAACTTATCTTGAAATAGTAGATGATATAATTCATTTAAAATATTTAAAATCACAAAAAGATAAATATAGAGAAGCTCTTGGAAAAGATTTTAAAGATCAAAATGTAGTTAAAAATTTTTTAGAAGGAATTTTTCCTTTATTTAATTTTAATGAAACTACAAATTGTTTAATATTTAAATTATTAATGTGTCCTTTTACTTTAAAAGATACTATGTTAGTTGAAGAAAGAGAAAAAATATTATTTGAATGTATTAAATGTGTTAATTATTCTAATAAAGAAGTTAATTTATTAGAGAAAGATATGACTTATAATAGATTTTGTGAAACTTTTTCTGTTTATTTAGCAATTATTTTAAGTGGATTTACTAAAGTTTTAAAAGAATCTTTAAATGAAAAAGATACTGAACAAAATTTTTTAAAAGATGGTTTTGTTGAAAATTTAAAAACTTGGTTTAATCCTGAAAATATAAAAAATTATTATATGAAAATTATTAATGATTTAGTTAAACAAATAGAAAATTCAAAAGATTTTAATAGTTTAGATAATTCAATGGTTACATTTGAATTGTTTAAAGATTTATGTGAGAAAAATCCACAAATTATTGATTATTTTAAATTAAGAGATGATTTTATTCAATTTTCTATGAATAAAAGAAATGATCAGTTTTTAATGAGTTAATCGTTAATAAAATTAAATAGTATTAAATTTTTTTATATGAATTTATTTAACTATAATATTTTCTTTTTAAAAAAAAACCTATTTTAAACTGAAAATTTTTATTGTGTTTTTAAAATATTAATATCAAGATAAAAATAAATAAAGATGAATAATGACTTAGATAATTTTTTAAAAAATCAAGATCAATATTCTGATAGTGATTATTTTGATTTAGAAAAAAATAACATAAATCCAACAGAACCTTTCCAAAATTCTTTTAATCAGGTTTCTAATATTAAAGATAATGATATTTTTTTAAATTTTCTGAATAATGAAAATGTAAATTCTATTATAAATGAATTAGAAAATGAAATTAAATCTAATTATCTTTCTTCTAATTTCGATGAAATAATATCTTTAATTGAAAATAATTTCGGTAATTATTTTTTTCAATTAAATTCCTCTTTGTTATATCTTATTACGAAATTAAAATTTTTCAACTTATTACAAAGAGATAAATTACAAGAAGCAATTAAATTTTATGATGAAAAATTTTTACCATTAATAAAAAGGGTAAAAAGTTATAATTGGGTTAAGAAAAATAAATATTGTGAAAAAATAATAAGAAATCCAGATAAAATTAAAAATAAAGATTTTATTAAAAAATATAATAAAAAATTTCAATATGAACTAAATAAAGCATTTAATAAATATTTATACAATGAAGAAAAAGAAGATAATTTTATAATAGATGAACCAACAAAAGGTAATAAAATAATACATCAAAAAAATAAACTATTATTAAATGAAAAAATAAAAGAAAATGAAAATCAAAAAAATATTATATTTGATCCAAGTATAAATATAGAATATTTTCAAAAACAAAATGAAAATCCAACAATAATAAATGAACCAATAATAAATAATATTCACAATCAAAAAGTTTTTTTTGAAAAAATTAATAATGATGAAAATATAAATAACGATGAATTAACATTATATAAACAATTACCTTTTTTATCAAGTTTTAAACCACATTATGCTAAAAGAGAAACAATTGATAAAAAAATAATTAGAACTTTTCGTCAATATTTAATAGAAGAAAATAAAAAAAAATCATTATCTATAAATAAAAATTCAAAAGATTATTCATTTTATATTTCATTAATAAGAGGAAGAATTCTTCCTCCTTCTAATTTTTATGATAGTAATACAAATGAAAATTTAACTTTTAAATCATTTAATTCACATTTTTTATTATGGTTTTTTAGTAGAGAAGGAATTAGAGATTTATATGCTAACTTTTTAAATTCTCAAGGAGATATTTTTATTAAACAAGTTACAAAATATTATAAATTAAATCAAAAAGAAAGTGAACAATTAAATTCATATATGAATAATTTACCTTTTATTTTTGATGTCTCTCTTGTTAATAATTTAACTAAAGGAAATAATTTTTCTCATATTTATAGAAAACAAAAACATAATAAAAAGAAGAATAAAATATTATTTAAAATTACAAAATGTGAAAAGAAAAAAAAAGAGAGATCAAGAAGTAAACAACATGATAATGAGGATAATGTAAATAAATCTTTTAGTAGTTTCGAAGATTAAAATATTTATCTTTAGTTTCAATTAAAATATCTATAAATAATTAGTAAAAAAAGGAATTTGTTATTTATCTAATATTATAGTTATGATATGTTTTTATTTTGAATTATAATAAATTAAAATTTAATTTAAAATTTGTATTTAGAATAAAAAAAGTATAAATAAATATGTAAATAAATTGTTATAATATTAAAATCAATATAAATAGTTTATGATTTTAATTTTCATTTATTAAAAAATAAATAAAAAAAAACAAAAAAAAATTTAAAAAATAGAATAAAAAACTCACAAATAAAAAATTCAAAATAAAAAAGAATAATAATTGTTAAAATTAAAAATCAATAAATAAAAAAACCCCAAAACAAAAATAAAAACAAAAATAATAACAAAAATAAAAACTAACAAAAAAACAAAC
>JAEEGL010692974.1_pt1 | contig 17762 bp, 25 predicted proteins | sample 9134231 | NCBI WGS metagenome assembly JAEEGL01 (sample SAMN16246548, study PRJNA631951) | gut metagenome | biome: gut microbiome; feature: rumen; material: fiber-attached | host: Bos | place: Iran: Karaj | collected 2018-10 | reverse complement strand
GTATTAGCCATTACCGGCTTACTATTGTTTAAAAGATTGCATGGATGGAGAAAAACAACAACTTTAGTATTGAGTATATGTCATGCAGCAGTTTTTGCGGTTGCAGCATGTGGGATGGCAGTATTTGTCTTTTTAGTTTTATCCGGTAAAATCTCACAATGAAATTAAAATCTCACATTGAAATAGACAAATTCTGGTTTGTCGAGATGATTTGTTTTTCGCGGAACAAGCTTATTGCCTGTTCCGCTTTTCTTTTTATCCCACAATCTTTTCAACTATTGCCTTGAATTTCTCGTTGAATTTCCTGTCGTTCACCGGTTCTGTAAGTTTACCGTCTAGCATCTGTTCTTTAACTGTTCTGCTATACGGAATAACGAATCTTGGGTCGTGTAAGCGTGATTTGGCCTCTTCTATGGGCATATATAGATCTGCATCGGGGACATTGATGCCCTGGATGTGCTGATCGAGTTTGTAAATAGGATCAGCATATAAAGGAAGTTGAGAAGAATAGAAACTGACCGATTTGAGATCGGGTGTGGCCAGACGAATCACCTCGTCAGCTTCTTTGATTGCCACTCTTGAGATGGGATTCTTGAGGTTACTTGTGCAATCGACTATAACAAAGTCGGCGAGTGTTGCAAGAACTGCGAAAAGGCTCCTGACTTTTGTTTCGTCAAATGTAGGATAGGTGTGTTTGTTTTCGCCATCAGTAAAACCGAGAAAGCCAAAATTCTGTCTCTGTTTAATAGTGACGAGGTGTTTGATTACATCTTCCTGGATGATCTCTGTCTTTGCGAGTACGGCTCCAACCGAAAACATATCTTCCTTCTTGTAGTTCGGGAAGATAACCGGCAGTACCGGAGTATCGTTGTCAGCATATAGCACGATAACCGTTGCCTGATATCGTTCGTATATCGTTTGAGCAACTTTAGTCGCAAAAGTGGTCTTTCCGGAATCTGGGGATCCCCAAACAGCAATCAACTTATTCATCGCCATCACCCTCCTGACCGGGAATATACGCGGGAACCTTGCCGTTTATGATATCATTTGCGTATTGTACAATATCAAATCCGCTGTTGGTGTTTTCGCTTTCTTCAGTCGGAATCTCATCCGGATGCTCTTCATAGTATTTAAAATACGCATCCTGTGCATCAAGAAACTTCTGCGCTGTCGATTCATCGCCACGAAATACAAGTTCGGCGTGGATTTTGCCACTATTTTCGTATTCGACAAGCAGTTTCGCTTGTGCCTTATTAACAAGAAGCGTCACTGTCGATGGCAGTTCGTAGGTGCCGTCTTCATTTACAGTCAACTCATCCTTATCTGTTCCGTCGGCGGTAGTAGTCGTTATCACTTTTACATAAGTTAATGCGCCGGGGATAATTGCTTTAGTGCGGCTGTTTTGATAAACGACAAGCTGCACAATATCTCCATTCTGGAGTTTTCCAGAAAGGCCGCCAGCAAATGTCTGAATCGTGATACTGATTGCTTGGCGATCGCCATTTAACGTACGGAATACGTCATCAGCTTTGTCTGATACCGAAGTCAGTTTTGAAGGGAGAAGATAATCTCCTGATTTCAAATCAGTTGTTGCGTATTTGCTAATAACGTTTTCTTTTTTTGTGATGACATTGGCCGGAAGGTTGTATCCTCCGACTTTTACAACTTCGATGTCATTTTCAGAAATCTGGTGTCCCTGAGTTACGTTACTTTTCATCCTGATGATATCTACTTTGCTATCTGCCATCCTATTAACTAGTGGTGCAACCGCAAAAGTTACGATAAGAGCGATGACTATGCACACGATTCCTATGATTGTTCTGTTTTTCAATTTATTAATCCTCTCTTTCTATGGATTCCATTTTCATATTATATGTGATGCTTAAAAGCACTTGGGTTTGGGTTTATAAACAAAATGCAAACATTGCGCCAAGGCTAAGGAATGGAATAAGAGCGAACGGTTCTTTAGTCGTTTCTTTTCTTATCTTTCTTACAATCAGCATAACAATAACGCCTGTGGTCATTCCGATAAGCAAAGCGAAGATCCCTTTTTCGGCGCCTAGCAGAAACGCCAGCGCAGTAGAGATTTTTATATCTGCGCCACCTATCGCTCTCTTTGGCCTTAGAATGGATATCGCAATCTGGGGGACAAATACCATTGATGCGCCTATTAGCATAGAAGGAAGATTTGCTGGTTCAAAACCAACAAAAGCAAGAACGAGGATAAATGCGGTAATGAAATCAGGAGCCTCGTGTTTTGCTATATCGGAAAGACTTGCCCAGAGCAGTATCATACAGAGAATCATTCCCTTAACCGCAGTTAGCGATATACCATATAGAAGTAAAAGGATAAGACCGACTCCGGCAGAGGCGAGCAACGCTGGAACTGTTTTCGGTGAATTCAATTCTTCTTTTGATTTGCGCAGCATGATCCATACAGCAAAAGTGAAGATGCCCAGAATTGCAGCAAGGGAAATCACTTTAAAAGCAATTGCTGAACTTGGAACGTTTTCGCTGACTGTGTTTACTTGTGTGATTGGTGTAATAATCGGTCTTATCATTTGGCACCTCTGAATTACTTTTTACGCTTGATGAATATAATAAAAGCAGCAACGGCTACAGACATAGCAACACAAATACCTATGACAAGTCCGTAATTGTACGACTCGCTTACCGCGGCGATTTCGTTTGTGCTGCTTGAACTGGTTAGATCAAAGACTATAGACTTTCCGTCAGGTTTTGCCCCGATGCTCTGCGTTATCTTTCCGGGCATGTTTACAGTGATAGTGAAAAGAAAAGCATTTGATAGCTGTCTGTTGTCTAACTGAAGAGTATTTACAGTTGCTCTGAATGTATAAACCGAATAAAAGATACCGGAAGTACGATCAATAACGACGGAGCTAAAGACGTGATTATCCACGGTTGAAGAGTCAACACCGCTGCTCTGATCATCAATCTCAAGTCCTTCCGTGTTATATGTTAAGGAAAGGAGTTTGTTTTTGATTTCGTCATATGAAGAACATGACGTTATTTCCTTGACAGTCATATACGTTGTGTCCCCGTACTTTTCGGGAGTTGGCGTTTTACCTTCGAAAAAGTTTGCACCGTAGGTGGTAGCGAGTTCGTTATAAGCAGACTCTTCAATTCCAACCGAAACACAAACAGATCCCGTTCCGTTTTTATTGAGTGTTACGCCAATGTCAGTTCTTATACAACCAGCCAAAGAAAGTGTTAGTACGATAGATGTTATAAGAAGAATTACTTTTTTCATATGTTCTTCCTTTCAGATTAAAGTATAAAGGGGCGGCATCAGCCGATACCGCCCCACATTCGACTATCAGGCGTGATAGTTGAAGAGGTCCTGCACCTTCTGAGTCACAGTAGGCATAATGGTGTTGTTGAACAGAGCGTAGAGACCTGCAAGCAGGAGAGCTCCGATAACAACAGCAATAAGGATCTTCACGCCGGAATCGACGTATCCTTCAGCCTTGACGTTGTTTACGGCATTCTTGGTGCGAACCGCGATTTCATTTGCTTTGTTTTTGATCTTTCTGAAAAGTGTCTTCATGTTGTTTTCCTCCTTTTAAAAATGGTTGTTTTGGTTTGCCTTGTTATCAGGTCCCCGAGTAGTTGAAGAGCTGCTGGATCTTCTGGGTTACAGTGGGCATGATGGTGTTATTAAACAGAGCATACAGACCCGCAAGCAGAAGAGCGCCGATAACAACAGCAATAAGGATCTTGACTCCGGAGTCAACGTAACCCTCAGCCTTGACGTTGTTTACGGCGGATTTTGCGCGCACAGCGATTTCATTCGCCTTGTTCTTGATTCTTCTGAACAGTTTCTTCATTCTAATTTCCTTCTCCTTTCTTTTTGTTTTAGCATCACATACTGATGCCCATACTTTGGGTATTGGCGTTCTGAGCCTGAGTGTACGTCTGGTACGCTTCCAAAACTGCTTTGTCGAGTTCACGCCTGGTTTCCGCTTTGATAGGATGGGCGATATCTTCGTACTTGATATTTCCATCCTTGTCTTGCTTCTTTTCGCCGGGCATTACGACAGACAAACCGTTTTTGCCTTCCATGATCAAAACGTTGTGAACAGCAAAAGCATCATCGATTACAACATCAGCAGATGCTTTTACATTACCCTTCGAAATGGTTTTGTTGATCTTTGCTCTAAACTTCATTTTGTTCCTCCTTCTTATGTGATTTATGAAAAAGAGCCCGAGTTGTTCAGGCTCTCGTTTCCTTAATATGACCAGCCGTATATGTGAAAACCTGTATCAGCCTGCACTTCTTCATTGGAGATATCTTCCGGAATGGAGAACAGTTGTTTATACTGGTTTACTTGTTCGTCTGAAAGATCGGTTATGCCGCCTTCATAATCATCCGCAGCAATCAGCAGAGGTCCGGCGTAAACAGAGCCATTAATATGGCGATTTCCTTCCATACCGATAAGCTTCGCCTCATCGTTCCCGATTACCATTGCATTGTCATCGAAAGGATATGTTATTTCTATATATCCTTTAACAGCACGCTGGAGTGACTCCAAGCTGTCTTTAACCAAAGCCTCATATGCTGGTTTATTCGGTTCTACAATCACCATTTTCTTCCCGTGAAGCGGCTCGGCTTTTCCGGCGTCAAAGTCGGAAAGTGATCTGAACCCTATGGTATCGCAGAACCAGAACCCTTTGTTGACCTTGCTTGTATCATCGCATACTTCAACGACATCGCTAACGGATAATGAATGGCCCTGGAAGGCTGGCGGAAGATCTGTGTTGAGGACATTGAAAACATCTTCCAGATCATTTCCTTCGACATCTCCATCAAAGACCGTTTTGTAGATACTTGGATCTATATGACCGGCACTTTTGAGAAAAGCATCGTAACTTTGGAACTTATTCTCTCGGAAGTCCAAGTCCTCGTTTATCTGATATACTTTTACTTTCATATCATACCCCCCATTCCGTGATTCTGGGTAAGACAGTGAGATACTGTTGTGTAATCGTTGATTCCGATGTATCCGTTGTCTGACATTTCTCCGAATTCTTGTTCACACATTTCCTCGCCGTATCTTTCAACATCGAAATATTCCCACAACTCTTCTGGAACATCGTGTTCTTCGAGAAGCGTGTATCCAAGGTCTTCATTACACATTACATTGGGATAAAACGAAAATGCTTCCTGGCTATATCCTAATCGAATGGCGTTCCGTAAATTACCAATACTGCCAAGATGTTGCTTAACATATCTTAGAGAAGCAAGGTATTTTTCAGTTTCTTTTGTATCGAACCTATTCATTAGGTGAGCGAAGTCGTTTAGGGTACAGATATCTGCGCTATTAACCAATTCGGATAATACAGCTTCATCATTGTTCTTGATAAGATCGATACTGACTTTCAAATCGTACGGAAAAGACGAGTTAAGACGATTTGCTGCTCTCTGTAGTTCTTCATCAAAACATGGTAAAAGCACAAAATCTTCATCAGTGTCATTCTTAAGAAAAGCAGCGATTTGGAAATCTCTGTCGAAATATGCCGGCATATGTCTACCATCAAAGAAGTTATCGATTGGGATTTCTTCGTTGACATACAGGAGGCCATAAGGCGTCTCTTCGCATTTGCCGGAATCCAGCAGTTCTTTTCCTATTGTCGAATAATCTGTTGTTTCTACCTCTTTGGTTGGAATACAGACACGGATATCCATTTCATGATCAAGTCCAGAACCAGAAAGGTCATTTGGGTTGATAATTGAATACCTTCTTACACTTTGTGATACATTGATAATGTTTCGAAGATCGGTGAATCCTTCGTGATAAAGGCCAATACGGAACTGTTCGAATTCGTGAGCATCCATTCCGGACATCAGTCGTCCGAGCAGATTAAGAAAGTCCAGATTTTCATTTTGACCTTCAAGAATCTCAAGCTGTTCGATATCCGAATCAACGCCAAGAACTTTAACACGCGTGTCGGTTTCATACGGAATCTCAAGTTCGTGTTGAACACGCCATATATCTTTCTCGGTACAGGGAAAACGAATTTCGGATTCTCTTCCGTTTCGAGTTACTTTACAGTTGATCATATTCTGTTACCTCACTTACAATGAAACGCTGTTTTGCGACTGTGTGTCGTTTTTCGGTGATGTTATTTGCTGCAGTTTTTCCTTTGCCCATTCGGGTAGCTTTTCCGGATCTGCAATACCCATAAAGTCGTATCTGCGAAAAGATGTTTCTTCTCCGTCAAACAGAAAATGCCCGAACACCTTTGTCCCGAGTTTAGAGGGGTCACATCCAAATCCAGCTAAGGCACGGAAATATTGAAACTCTTCAAACCTGTATGACTCAATCAATGCAGTGGGCTTTAAGATAAGGAGTTTGTTTTCATAGTTCTCGCTCCATGATTCCGGAATGACTGATTCGTGACCTACAGGGGGATGAAATGAATTATCCATTTTCATTCCTGCTTTCCTGTGTTGCCCATTTGAGAGAAAGATGAATGAGTGCGGCTCGCTGCTCTGCAAGAGACAGGTTGTCAAGAAAATCAAGCAGCGTTACTTCATCATCGGGTTTGTCAAGCGATTCTTCAGCCTGATCCGCGCAGTGAGTACAGAGCATTTCACGTTTTATTGTTACAGTGTCTATGCCGTTGTCTTCAAACGAGAGAACATCGTTTTTCTCAAAGCCGAGCCTTTTTCTGATGTCATAGGGTATGGTGATTCTTCCGCGTCTTCCAAGGATTTTAAGAGTTTTATCCATTAGTTTTTGTTCTCCTTTCTTAATTTCAGATAGCCGGCTGCATAGCCTGCTTCGTATCCTTCTTCGAAACCGTCATCGTAGGCTTCATCGATTTCCAGTTTGCGTTCTTTTTCGGCATCGTCATCTGCCGATAAGAAGACTATCCCGACAACTCCTGAGTCATTGCTTTCGTTGATCTTTCGGTTAATAAGGTCTACGATCAATTTGAGGTCAGTTTCCGTGATTTTCAGCTTTGCTTTTCCTGTTTCCATACAATTTTCCTTTCTTTTAACAGTTCGGTGTTATCTTCGAGAAGGTCAAAAAGTGTCAGTTGCCTGCAACTTTCAAACCATTCCGCAGTGTCATAATTTGAGATAAGAAGTTCGGCGTATTGTTTGCCGGCTTCGTATCTTTGGGCGATGTTGGATATTCTGCTTGTGCTTTCGATGATGATTCCGGGGCGGGAGTAAAGATCACGAATCTGAGGGCAGTCGTTATATGACAGCAGAAACTTTCCCTGTATCTGGCCAAGACAATTTGCCAACCTTTCGTGATCCTTTTTCGTGAAGCCAACGTCATCGTAGTAACTCTCCGTTTCGTAATACGGAGGGTCACAGTAGAAAAACGATTCCGGACGATCATACTGTTTGATGAGTTTTTCGAAATCCTTGTTTTCTATGATCACTTTCTGTAATCTTCGACAGGCCTCGTGGATTATCGGAAAGTTATTCCACATTGAATGAGGCTGGCACGAAAAAGCATCAAGACCAGAAGCGTAGCTTTCCCGAATCAGTTGATAGAAATACGCTGCACGCTTTATGTCCGGAATATCGGTTTTCGTATGCAGCAGATCTCTTATGTAATCAAAGTCTGTTCGTGAGTTTAATGTGTATCGGAGTTCATCACATAGTTCGTTAGGATGATCACGGACACAGCGGTACAGATTGGCCAGATTGGGATTGAAATCGTTATATACTTCAAAGTCATTGCCCGGATACTTATGGAAGAGTACCCAGCCTCCACCACCAAACACCTCAATATATCTGGTGTAGTGCGCTGGGAAACGAACAACGATTTCATCCCTTAAGGCTTTTTTTCCGCCTATCCAGGACATAAAACTGTTCATTATGCACCTCGCTTATGCGGGCGCTTTGCGTAAACAGAAAAGGCCGTTTTGTATTCTTTCTGAATACGCAAAACGACCTTTGCTTTTGTATTTGATTGGATATTCCCTTAAAATGTGCTCTGTTCTATTATTATCTGGCATCTTTTAAGGGAATATGCTATTTGATTACATCAATGACATTCCGGATGTCTGGGTTAGAGATGGTGTCCTATACATATATTCTGAAAACGAAATCGATCTGCCGGTGAATTTTGGCTCGGTTTCGTCTGTAAACTCGATATAACCTTTTTTACCGAAACATATCGGTTCTTTTGTGACTATACTGCCGAAGTGGTTTACGAGCACTCGCGGCTCTAGAGCAGCAAATCCGCCGGTTGTTTCATCATCGCCTCTAACATGGCTCAGATACAGATCGGCAGGGATATCCGCTTTCGTGAGTCTTTCGCTAGTAAACAGCGCGGGCTTTCCAAACAGTTCTATCAACTCATATTCTTTTGCGTTGATATTGATATACTCCGTACCGGTTCCGTTTATAGCCAACCCATAATCTTGAGGCGAGTCACCCCAGACTCTCGTAGCGTACTCGATAGCATCTTTTCTGGTCGGAGGTTCATACTCATAAGTGCATTCGCCGTTTTCATATTCCCGCATTCCGCAATTATGACCGATATCTTCGTCAGCCCATTCGTGAGTAATGAAAACGTCAGGATACTTCCTGGCAAGCGCCTCAATCACGGGATGCGGAGCGGACCAGGCAGTACTAAACTGAAATCCGTTTTCTTCGCTTTTCCAAGTGTCGTAGCTGTTCCATTTTGTACCCCAGTTCTTTATACACCAGTCATACCAGGTAGTAGCTCCGTAATTGAGCAGATTGTTGATGGCCTGTTTACCTGTATCCGCAAGCTTTCCAAAAGAGGAGTACATGGTGTATTTCTGAATTTCATCATCGGACAGACTGGGCTTGTACACGGTGAACCGTCTTTCTGCGTTCAGATCACTGACCAGCTTTTTGAATTTGTCCTCCGGCATTTTTGAAAGATTATAATCCTTCGTGTTCGGATTCACCGCAGTCAGGTAGATCTCAATTCCCTGCTCAGTTGAGGAACCTGCCTCGAGCATAAGAGAAGGCGGCATCGGAATCAGTTTGTTGAAATCCAAAGTGCCGAAACCGGTGTTTTCCTCATCGTCAGGATCCGGATCGAACTGTACAGCTTCCATTATTTCTTTCGCTCTCTCATCGGAACATTCGAAGTAGACCATATTCATTACATGATTTGGCATCGTTTCACCTCCTATCAAGAGAGCGTAGGACCGACAGTTTCAAAACTTGCCGCATTCTGCTCGTTTGCAATTTCTTCCTGGTTAAGGACCCTAAAGCTATCTTCGGTTGGTATGAGACTTAGTGAAGATCCGTTATCCCAATTAACACCGATTTGACCCATATCGTCTACGTAGGCGACCGTTCCTCTTGTTCCGGGCGGGACCGGCCGAGGATCATCTCCCATTTGAATCAGCTCGATTCGAGTGCCTTTTGGAAACTTCTGTTTGTAGTATTCGACAATTCTTCCACGACTGTATCCTTTGAAATATTCGCTCATGATAACTTCAGTCCTTCCATTGTTTGATTGTTAATGTACTGCCTAAACTCAGTTTCGTTTTTTATGAAATAGTCTCGGCCGCTGTTCCAGAAACTTATATATCCTTCGCCGTCATCAATCTCGAATTCGCGCTGTTCAAGTCCTTCGCCAAAACCGTCTGAGTTTTGGCCGGACAACCATAGCCTAAGCATCGATTCCTCGCTTGAAGTCAATGGAGATGACAGTGCAACATGTATGCACCCGTATAGTGTTCCATTAACGTTTTCTACATCCCATTCCGCTGAGAGCAGTTTCGGATTGTCCTGATATGAAGCCATGGATTTGGGATCGCAGCCTTCATAGGAATGCTCACGTTCAAGCAGATCTCTTATTTCTGCTTCATACCGGGAGGCGTATCGACCGTCAAGTTCATAACAATCTTCTTCAAGATCACCGTACTCGTCACGTTCGAATAGTGCGAGTTTCAGAGGACAATAGTAGTTTTCGCGATAGACATTGTTCGTATCATGTTTGCTTTCTTCGTTTTCTTTCGGTTGATTTGATTCGCTTTGCATAAGGAACTCCTTTCATGATGGAAAATGAAATACTGTTTGTATTGCTGAAATAAAGAAAATATCTAATGAGTGGGCAGAAAGGACATTAGAATCACATTAGAATTTGCCCGAAAAATGAGGGGATTCTGAGACCTCCAAATGTTAAGAAATGGAGGATGAAAAAGTGCCGTAAAAGCTATATGCCACAATGCTTTTTGACACTTCAATAAGTACTCTGTTTTTCTAATGACTTATAGCAAAAGTCATTCAAACGTAACGGATTTGGTATCCGCTAATGTGGCAGAATTGTGCCAAAGTGGGTCGAATAGATTTAGAATAAGTTTGACAATCTGCGAAACCGTTTCCTGGGCGGATTTTGCTACCAGATGCTCTTATTCATAAGAAATGATCGATTACAACACACGAACGGCGCTTAGTTTATTACGGCATTCGGCCCATTAGATAAGAGCATAACAATCTAATGACTTAACACAAAAGCATTGAGATCTAGAGGATTCGGAGTCCGCTATTTTCAACGGGTTGCCTGATTTTTGCCCATAATTGGGACAATTCCATCATTTGTGCATAACTAATCACATTTGTTCATGCCCAATGTGCTTATTGTATTTATTATGTGCAGCAAGATTGTTCATTGTCTGAACAAAACGTGCATATTAAATAGCGCTATTGATTGCACAAATAGGATATGATATACTTTCTGCGTGATAGTTATTCGCGCATCACTGAGGAGGGTTACAAATGGCCGAAGAGTTTGAAGAGATTGTTGAGGAAGAGGTCAAAGAAGAAATAGATTATGTTTCTCTTGGAAAAGCAATGCGGCAGATACGCACAGCTGCTGGAATGAAGCAAGAAGAAGCAGCCGAGATTTTTCATGTCTCTCGTACCGTATATACAAAATATGAAACAGGGACAGTAAAGCCTAGTCAAGAAGGCCTTGAGGCTTTTGCAAAAAGATTCAATGTCAGTTTTGAAGAACTGTTAAAAAAAGTTTCTATTGCCATCCCAGATACATGTGCACTCTTGAAGAATAAACGGCTTGTTCATATGTTACTGGAAGATTATGATCAAGTTGTTATCCCGTCCACCGTAATGATGGAACTGAGCTATAGAAAAGCAATAAAGGACACCCCTCAAGATCGAAAAACATCCAAAGTGGCATGGCAAGTTTTGGCTAGCATTGATTCATATATTCAAGATAATCCGGACAGAATTAGACGAGAGGACAATGATGGCTATAAGATTCCAGAGAGTGTACCTGATGTTCGAAATATGATCAATGATTATAAGGTTATGGCTTTGGCTAAAGATTTGGAGAAGAAAGTTGTTGGAGATGTAATCATTATCCATGATGATGTTGACTTTTCTCTATATGACGGAAAGGCAATGAAGATAGATGATTATGTTGCAAAACGCAGTAAACTCATTGATTATACATCAATCATAGATTTGGATCTGGAATTTAATCATTTGGAATACTATAAAAAGATTGTGAGTACTCTTGATCTAAATGCATACTTGCCCGATGGAATGACTCTGTTAATAAGCACTATAAAATGTAATGACCCAGAGAAAATAGCAGAGAGAGATGGAAAAAGAATCCCGGATCAGAAAGTGCTTAATAAAGTTAAATTTCTTCTTGAAAATGGTGCCGATCCTAATATAAACGATAATGGCAGGTATTGTCTTCCTCCGCTTGCACACAGTATCCAAACTAAAGAATATTATGGGTTTGATATTTTTAAGTTGTTACTTGATGTTGGATGTGACTTTAACAAGGCTGCAAGAGACGAGAGAACGGCAAGCTATATGAAGGTTGGAAAACTAAATGAGGGAAATACTCCGCTTATGATAGCGTGTTATCATGGAAAAAAGAAATTTGTTAAGATCCTTTGTGAAAAAGAAGGCATATCTTTGAACCAGCAGGATAGCAATGGTTACACTGCTTTGATTAAGTGTGCTGTACAAAGATACAACCGAAAAAAGAGAGAGCTAGACACGACAGTTAACGAAGAGTTATATCGATATCTAATCGGTCGAGGAGCTGATACACTTATTCGTGATAGAAACAACCATACTGCAGATGACTGGATGAAGCGCGGCGATAATTTTAAATATAAGGAGAACGAGATATGGTAAATCGCATCTGTATCTCCATTAACAACAAATGCAATCTAAACTGTAGATACTGCCATTTCCACGAAAAAGGAAACATCGAATCGGCAGATATGGACGTGTTTGAGATTTTAGATAATGTCAAACGATACGCCAGCGCGAAATTTAAAATAGGTTTTGTGGGTAATGGGGAGTGTTTTCTTGATTGGCCCCTTTTGAGGTCTTATATAAAATACATTGAGGATAACCCTTTTATTAGTGCTTACACTATTACTAATGGAACTGTAGATCTCGCAGAAGAGGATTGGCGATTTCTCGAGGATCATAAAATCAATGTTGGATTTTCAATTGATGGTTACAAAGAACTCCATAATTTGAACCGATGTGGATCATTTGATAAAGCGATGGCTACAGTTAAGCACTATAGGGAGATTACCGGTCATTATCCAACATTCAATGCAACAGTTGGTAAAGAAAGTTTGGCTAACGCTCAAAGAGTTATTGATTTCTTTAAGCCTTTTGGAACAAGAATTACTTTCTCTAGGATGATTGGCAAGTATGGTATTACCCTTCAGGATTATCGTGACTTTTTGGATGAGGCTGAAAAGGAACTCCCCGTTAGAAGGGGTAGCAAAGATTGCACTATGTATGGTGGTCAATGTGGCTCTGGAATCAACAACTATTTTTTCGCAAATGGAAAGATTTATTACTGCGGAAACTGTATCGATCTTCCTCCAATTGGCCCTAGTAGCATGACCTTTGAGGAACTGGAGAAGATCTTTCTCGACTTTGATAGGAACTATTGTTATAAGGAGACATTATGCGTATAGGTTTGTATGGAATGCCCACAGCGGGGAAATCATATATTATGGATCGTATCGATTTCATGGAAGTACTCATCGGTAGCAGGCTCTTACGTGAATATGACCCGAGTTTTGATCTGAAAGATGAGTATGGACGTGAGGAAGATAGAAAAGCGGTCGCCAAGCTTATGATGGAAAAAGAAACATTCATCATGGATGGGCATTATGCATTTGGAGATGAGGTTGCTTTCACGGATGAAGAGGGAGAAATGTATGATATCTATTTGTACCTTTATATTAATCCTTCAGCGCTAAAAAACAGGATAGCATCATCTCAAAAAAATAATAAGTACCTCCGATATGATATTGAGGAGTGGCAGAAGCGCGAAATAGCTGGGCTTAGGAATTATTGTCATACTCATAACAAGGATTTCTATGTTATTGATAATCCTCCGTTTAATGAGTATGCAGATTCATTTATGGCTCTCAAGTTTATACGAGATATTGTCGATGGTTATAGTTGCGTCGGCTATGCAAAAAAATGTGTAAATGAAATATTGAAATATAGTTCAGGAGATTCCATTATTCTAATAGACGGTGATAAAACTCTAACAATAGAAGATACTAGCAACGTGGTATTTGGATATACTACCAATCTATATGATGGAAACTTTTACACCGGATATCAAGCTTGGAAACAAAACGAAGAGTTTAAAGGATATGTAATTCCAACAATTACCGAAATGCCGGTACATCTACATCCATTGGTAAAAAAAGCAATTAACAAAGACTCGTTTATTTTGACGTCTGGAAATGAGAAGGTCTGGCGTTTTATAGCGAGTGAACTTGGGACACCGTTTTATTATGGCCCAGAGATGGCAGCTGAAACAAAGCTGTATATCACTAAATTTCTCCAGAAAGCAGGTAAAAAAGTTACTGCATATGGAGATGGCATGAACGATTACTATATGTTAATTCAAGCGGACGAGGGATACTTAGTTTCAAAAAAAGATGGACGTATAAGTCGTTCGTTGGCAGGAAGAAATTTGGAGGGTTTAACAATTGTTTGAACTTGTTAAAAATGATGAGGTTAATAAACTGATCGAGATAACAAAATCCAGCTCTGGGATATCAGGGCCAGAGCTCGCAATGGCCCATATTGAGCTCGGAAAAGCAATGGGGAAACAAATGATAAGTATGTTTGTCCCTGAAGATACAACTGTTGTAGCAATGCTAAGAGGAGGTATTTTTTTCGCTGAGGGTATTTACTTCTCTTTGGGATGCCGATTCCAGGTATACGACCCTAAGCACGGACATTTTGTAAGACCCGAAACGAAGAACGTCATTTTGGTTGATTCTGTTATCAATACGGGCAAGACTATGCTTGACATAATGGATCATGAAATGTTTGTCGCTTGTTGTGTTATTAACGAAAAGGCTGTGGAGCTATTTGAAAAGCGCTTATTTACTGTGCGTGTTTCCAAAAACTCGTTTGTGGGTTCAAACCTAATAAAACAGTCGGGCAATAGAGGACCGGATACGACTATGAGATTATTTAACCAGTTATGATAAGCTGATAGTTTGCTAAAACATATTTGACAAGGGATCTGCGATATATTGCAGATCTTTTTTTGCCTCAAATGTGCATTTGGCCCCTAAAATGTGCAAACATGGTGTGCATTCGGTTCCGCATGTGTGCACAATATCGGTGCAATATTTGCACATTTAGTGCAAGTTATTCAAAAGGTATTGTGCACAAAATTCGAATAGTGTATGATGCAATCATACACCAAAACGCATTCGGGAAACCCGAAGCGAAACCACTTAAGGAGGTAGTAACAATGACAAGAACAGAAAGAATCAACGAAATGATGGATGGTATGAAATCATTTAGAAAGGGCGCCTACATGAAGGCAGAGCTGTTAGACGAGATGCTTGCGCTACAGACTGAGATTGTTGAACTCGCATTTAACCGAGAACATGCATCATCTGGTGATCTCCGGATTTGGGATGTTGAAGAACACCTTGCTCAGATGAACCGTGAATATGGCAATGTAGCGGATCTGGAACTTCAGGCATTTGAAAGAGGCTCCAAGATACTCTGTAATCTTATCAAAGCAGAGATATCAGGAAAAAAGGGAGAAGCAAAAGCATTTCGCTTTCTTCAGGACATCAAAAACAAAAACATCATTCTTAAAAACATTGAACTGAGTGATGGAGATTATAGGGCGGAGTTAGATGCAATCGTTATTACGCCGGAAACAATTGTGATTGTTGAGGTTAAAAATACTGGAAGGGATATCTTTATAGATAATAACGGTGATTATTACAAAACTGGTGAATATCTTAAACTAGATTGTAATATTGCAAATAAGATGCAGATGAAAGAACGCTTACTTCGGAAAGCGCTTGAGCAGAACGGAATAAATAACATCCAGCTAAAAAGTCTTTTGGTTTTCACAGATAACCGCATTGAAGTTCATAACGTTAACTCAAGTGTTAAAACTTGCTTTGCAAGTCAGTTGGCTTCTCTTATAGACGGCTTCGCTGGAGATAACGTGATGACAGATACAGAAATGGTGCTTGCGGAAAAAGCAATTAGAGAATCAGAGTGTAAGAATGCTTATTCGTTCGATTTCGATGTCGAGCGATACAAGTCGGATTTTGCCACATTAATGGCAGTCCTGGAAGAAGCTTCTTCTATGAACAATGTCGTCGCACAGGATGTTAACTTGATTGATGAAAAGGAAGCCTGTATTCCTCAAGAAAATCCATCTGTAACTGCAAAGGCTACGGCAGAAAAACAAGTCTTCGAAAAGGAAGCGTCTGTAAACGAAGAAGATGTTATTCGAGATAAACGCGAAAGTAGGTGGACGAGATTTAAGAAAAAGTTCAGATCCAATTATGGAAGATACGCAAGTGGTTTGGCAACAGGTGCCATTTTGACAGGTACCATTTTGACAGGTGCCGTAACAACGGGCTTAATTGCTGCGTCTACGCTAGCAATTCTTTCTAACACTAAAGGAGGCATAGTGAAATGAACGGAGTCTTAAAAGGAATGATTTTAGTGATAATGATTTTGTACATTATCTCGCCCATTGATGCTTGCCCGGGGCCTATCGATGACATCATTGTTTTGATTATAGGCATTGCAGCTCGCAAACAGCTCATCTCAAAAAAATAAGGAGGACAATGAAATGAAACATGTATTTACCGCAAATCAAATTGGTTGGAATAAGGACAAGGAGATAGTGTGGTTCGATTCGAGCCTGTACACTTTGGAAGAGGCGATAGCTCAATTTAAACCGTTTCAAGGAATTTCTAAGAAAGGGTATCCGTATACAGGCTATGAGTTTGAAGGCCAAAAATATCACGATTATCATTATCTGGGAGAATTAGGAGATGACGAGATGCCCAGAGATGCCTCTGATATTTTGGGCTTAGTTTTGAAGCTCATTTCGCGTAAAGAGAAATGAATCTGGTGTATAGAAGGACTAAAGAAAGGGAGCGAAACAATATGGCAAAAAAATATTGGTTTACAGTTGATTTCTCGGATGGATCTTCATCTACTAACACAAACGAGGGCCATGGGTATGATACCTATGAAGAAGCTGAAGAGGAGGCCGTTGAATGGATTAGTAACTACCACGTTGGTAACGAGATTTGTCACATGTCAAATCCGTGGGATTGGCCTTTGGATGAAGATGAGATAGAGTATTCAATCATTGAAGATGATGAGGATACTATTGAAAACATCTATTCAAGTGATATGTATGCTCAATGACAAATCATTATGTTGAGAAATTTTATAGATCGTGTTCTAATAGAATTATCCATAAGTTAAAGGAGGATTACTTTAAATGAACGAACGATTTCCTGATGTTGAATGGTATTGTGATCGATGTGGCGCTTATCTCAATTCGCAAGACGGATTTGACGATCATCACTACATATGGAAATGTAAAGAATGTGGATTTAAAAATAGTATTTCATCCTCAAATATATTTGAGTCTCACGAGGCGTTTAAAAATTATATGAGAGACGATGATGAATAATACTGTTTAACCATAGTTTGTGACTTTTAGAATGGACTAGCGTGGGTCGAATATAGCGCATAAGAATACACAAGAGCTATTCTCGCTTTTTTCGTATCCCGATGTGTCACGAGCGAAGGGACATATACATTATCGCTCGTGACACATGTACTGCATCAGATCAAGATTTTTTGGCAAAAATCCGGCAATATCTAATGACTTATCTAATGAGCTGCGTCAAAAACTCATTAGAAATCCATTAGAAAATGACAGGACTCAAAAACCGCTAAAAACGCATTTTTTCTGCTTCCTTTAAAACTGAAAACATGCTATAATGTACTAAACAGCTTAATATCCGGGGCGTATTTTCCACTAAAATGAGGAAACTTGGCCAAATGGACAGGGTGGTAAGTTCCACTAAATTCTAATAACTTCCACTAAAATCCACCAACTGTATGGGACTTGAAAACCGTTTGGCGTCAGCCACATGGGTTCGAATCCCATCCTCTCCGCTAAAAATGACCGCTTCGGATGGTAATCCGGGGCGGTTTTTCTATAGTAAAAGAGCTCGACAAACTGGGATTTGTCGGGATTAATAGCAAGTAAGGAAGAATGCTTTTGCCCGGCAGGATCGATTTTGTGGAAGAATAACAGGTGAAATATGGATTTGAGGAGAAAATAAAATGCCGAAGACTTCAAAAAAAGCCAAGAAAGAAATTCGTGTAATGCTTCCCGCAGAATACACAGAAGGCTCGCTCCATTTCAAGACAGGACCGGGTTGGAAAGCCTGTTATGACAGCG
>JAEEGL015547832.1_pt1 | contig 17763 bp, 15 predicted proteins | sample 9134231 | NCBI WGS metagenome assembly JAEEGL01 (sample SAMN16246548, study PRJNA631951) | gut metagenome | biome: gut microbiome; feature: rumen; material: fiber-attached | host: Bos | place: Iran: Karaj | collected 2018-10 | reverse complement strand
TTACGGTGACGGGCGACGGACGCACTTGTCCTCTGACTTCAGAACAGACTGCCTTCTTCGACCCTGCCAACGTCCAAGGTTTTAGTTTTTCGCTCCACCTTGTGAACACGAATGGCGAAGTGTACGATATTGAACCCAAAAGCTATGAGAATCCTAAAAAAGGACTGCTATATAACGTGACTTATACTTTTGCCAGCGATGACGACCCGACCAAACTGAAAATAGGCATCAGCTACGATGACACCTACGAGGAGTTCGTCAGCGAGATAACCCTTTATTAAACAAATCGCATTGAAGAAGATAACCACCATACTGTTCTGCGGCTTTGCTTTCCTCCTCGCAGCCTGCCAGCAAGACGATCTCGCTGTCGCCGACAAAGGGTATATCCATTTGCTTCTCTCGGCCGACGATGGACTCTCTACGCGTACCATACAGGATGTCGATGATGTCTCTACCTGGTATGCCCTGGTCGCCAACGAAAGCGAAACACTCTACGACCAGCAGATAGGCAACGAGTTAGGAAACCGTCCTTTTGACCCGGGCACCTATTCTATCAGTGTTCGAAATTACAACGATGCAGATGAGGCAAATGCTACGGACAATGGATGGGGCGCTGCTTACCATACAGGGTCAGTCAGTGACATTGAAGTTTCGGCGGGCGGAACGGCATACGTCCATATCAGTTGTGGACGGGCACTGAACGCCAAGTTCCGTCTCGACTATAGCGGATTTTCTGGTATCATCAATGCCTTCACCATCAGTGCACCAAAGAACCTCACCTTCTCATATACTGCCGGTACCCTGGCACGCGAAGCCTTTTTCCCGCCTCATTCAACACTGACATACACGATAAACTATACCCTCGGCGAGGCTACCAAATCCACCGAACTTCAGACACTCACCCTCGGCGGTGCTGCCACCGTATCCACTCTTCGTATTAAATCCGACATCACCGGTAATGTCAGCCTCAGCCTCACATGCGATGATGAGATGGAGGGCGATGTGGCATCAGAGATAGATATCGATGGAGCCAGCGGCTCCTGACACGTTGAATATGATAATTAGATTCTGAATGAAACGCAGTCATTGCTCAATATATAAGATTCATAGCACAATCACCATCCTACTGGCATTGGCGATGGTTGGCTGTCAGCAGCGCGACGAAGACCTTGTGATGGCCGACGGCGTAGGCACTCTTGTCCTTTCCTTAGGTGATACTGAGCTCTATACGGAACTCCAAACCACTCGTGCCGAAGCGCCTGTCGCAGACCTCTCGAAGTTCGTCTTCACCCTCAACGGTACGACCATTAGCGGGGCTTCGATAACGGACCTTGTGCTTGATGTGGATTATAATGGTACAGCAAAGGTGAATGCAGGAACCTATACGATTACAGCAGACAACAAGGTTGAGGCCAACCGCTTCTCTGGCAGTCCGTGGTACTATGGGACGTCAGAGCCTTTCACCATTACCGTCAATGAGACAACTCCTGTAAGTATTGCCCTCGGGAAGCCCAGAAATGCTCGTGTCACATTGGCTATAGATGAATCGTTTTCCTCTCTATATGATGCCCCCGAAATGATTCTCTCCGACGGGGAGCGTACCGAGACACTGACTTCGCTCGAGGATGTCTGCTACTTTATCATACCCGCCAGCGGCGCACTCGCATATACAATCACAGCCGACGCCAAGTCGGGCAGCCATGTCACCGATATGCACCCGGCTACGGGATTTGTGGAAGTCCAGGCTGGCTATAATACCACTATCACCCTCAAAGCTCATCCTGCTACGGGAACCATCATTCCCTTTACGAGTGGAGAACGCGAAGGAACATTTGATTAAACCATGAGACAGACTATACTGCATACGATACTTTTGGCGCTCATTGTCCTACTCGTTCCAAGCCAGCTGCGGGCTTGGGGCGAAACAACCAGCTATGTGCTTGTTCATGCTGACGAAGAGACGCTAAATACCATATCCACGGGCGAATCAATGGCTCTTTCCGGCCCGGGCGCTACACTGACATTCCAGGCTAAGCGACAAACTTTGGCGGTCAATTATTTCTTCGTGCAGACATCTACGGATGGAGGCAGTAGTTGGTCCGATTTAGCCAACCCCAGTCTTGGCACCAGTTATGCTTCGTATTCCTACAATATAACGACTAACGTCACCCATATCCGCTTTATTACCAAAACAGGTGCCACCCTCAAGAAATACTATAAAGACGTCAAGGTGACCCGCGCCACCACGCTTTCTACCTCCACGACGACCCTCGATTTTGGCACCGTCACCAACCGAAGCAGCAAAACTCTCAACGCTTCCATCAACTACAACAATACGACCTACAACCAGCAGGTGACGGGTACTTGCACCGATGCTAACTTCACAGTCACAGCCACCACCGTAGGGGCTTATGGGGAAAATCAGGCGATTCCTGTGGTTTTCACCCCGACAAGCGCAGGTACACATTCTGGCACTGTCACGCTAACGATGAACGGAAAAACAGTGACCTTCAATGTGACGGGCGTTGGACAAACCACCTACCACACCCGCGCCACGGCAAGTGCCACGGAAGGCGGCTCGGCGTATGTTAGCTTTACTTCTTTCGACGAAGCCACTCGTACCAGTGACACAAAGAACAGCGGTGTCACGACGGCCAGCAAAGCCAGCGCAACCGCCTATTTCCGTGCTGTCCCCAACCAGCGTTATGCCTTTGTGGGATGGAAACGCAACCTCAGCGATGCTACCTGTGTAAGCACTGACGAAGAATTTCAGACTACTTACGATTACGACTCCGAGAATTCCAGTAGTCCGACGAGTGTCAGTTATTACGCCGTCTTCGAAGAAAAGCCGAATGCGATTACTCTCGAACCCGCCAACTCTGGATACGACACCGACTTCTATGAAACTGTCACCTTGCACCGTACGCTGCTTCAAGGCTACAACACCATTGCCCTGCCCTTTGCCACCACCGTGGCGGAACTGACAGGACGAACGAGTGCGGACGATTGGGTGGCACAACTTTCTTCCGTCACCTACAACCAGCATGATGGGTTCACGCTCTTCTTCGAGCGTGTGACGAACGGCCGTATCCAAGCTTTCGAGCCATACGTTCTTTATCTGGGAGCCCAAGTGGTGAATCCTTCGTGGATGAATATCGAACTGACGGCTGCCACACCCACCAGCATCATGCCTACCAAGGGCTACGGCGCTGCTGCAAGCCCCGACGGCTCCACCTATGCCGACTGGCAGATGTCTTCTAATTTTACTGCCGGTATGTCGATGGCAGGCAAGTACGGCATTGTTAATGCAATAGGTGCTCTTCAACGTGGCAGCAGCACTTCTACCATCAACGCATTCTCCGCATACATTACACCGCCCGTCGGCAGTGCTGGCGTGAAGGTGCAGTCGGCATTCACGGATGAATGGGGCGAGACAACGTATATTCAAGGTGTGCCAGGCCAAGATAACAGTACTGGATGTAATGCTGGTGACCTATACGACCTCAGCGGACGGCGCATTGATGCAAGCCATCAACCCCTCCGTGGAATATATGTGCGCGACGGACTTCGGATTATAGTCAAATAGCGATAAGGCGTTTTTTTACGACTTATCGCACGAAAATTTGTGGTGAGTTGTTTGGCATTTGAATATGTTTTTATAAATTTGCCACGGAAAACGTAAGAGAATGTCGATTCGCGCTGTTTTTGTCATCCTCTCATGCTGTGCCACTATTCATTTGCTGATGGCCTGTGTGATGTCGTTGTTTGCGCGCCACCGCGTGCAATATCTCTCTTTGGCTTGGGTGAACGGCATTTTTGGTTTCATCCTTCTTGGTGAGTCTTTATTTGCTGAACTCATTGTCACGTTTGACACTGGCGTGTTGAATCCCGTCATTCTGCTTGCGCTGTTGGCTGGTGTCTTCCTGCAAAGTATTTATCCCCTGAGCATTCCCATGCCCGGCTTCCTTCAGTGGGAGCGCATGTGGCGGTATGCGCTGCCTATCATCATACTTTTCGGCGTTTACGCCCTCACGATTCCCTTTAACGACAGCAGTGTGCTTCATCAGACATGGACTGATGTCGCCAACAATCTCTTTCGTGTCGAGATGCTGTGTCGCGTTGTGGCGGTGATACTTGCACTTTATTATGTGTCCAACATCTTCCGACTGCCCCGAATGCTGGCACGCAATGCCGATGTGCCGCGCTATCTGCTGTTTTATTGCTCCGCGCTGGGCTTCTCGGTGCTGTTCTACCTCTTTGTGGTGCTGTTCTACAATGTGACGCTCTTGGTGATATATCACCTTATCTTCACTATCTTGAACCTTTACCTCGTATTCCGTACGTTAGAGACCATCGCGCTTGAATTGCCCCAGCCGTCCATAGAGACTGTCGAGGAAGATCCAGCCCCCGCTCCCGCATCGGAGGAAGAGGAACGCGACTTCAACGAAGCCAACCTGCAGCGCTACCACCGCACTCAATACTGGATGCAGCATCATCCCGAGGCGTGGATGGATAGTAGCTTTGGTCGCGACCGCCTGTGCCGTGAGGTCGGCATCAACCGCCACCTTATGCTCCAGAGCCTGCGCAGTCAAGGCTACAACAATGTGCACGAATACATCAACCGATACCGTCTCGAGGAGCTGAAGCGGCGCATACGTTATGGTGAGGTGACCTCGGTGGCCGACAGCGTCGTTACGGGACTTGGCACCGTGAAGACAGCCCGCTCATGTTTCCAGAAGGCCGAGGGTATCACGCTCGACGCCTTCATCGAGCGCTATGCTTCGCGGGTACGGGAGGGAGATTCACAACCTGCATAAATGAGATGTCGAACAACACAAACATTTATTAACTCTTAAACACAAACGTATGAGAAAGAAAATCTTTTACTCTTTAGCCTTGGCCCTGGCATGCGTGACAGCCTCGGCACAGAGTGTTCCCACTGCCGACTTGCTGGACGTACAGTTCAATAGCGATGGCACAGCAGTGGATGTTTCTCCGATGAAGAATACCGTACAAAGTGTCGGTGAAGGCACTACTGTAGCCTATAGTGCAGCCTTCGGACGCAATATGGCTACATTTGACAACCCTTGGTCCAAGACTTGCACGGGCTATTATCGTGTGGATTTCGAGGAAAACTCGGCTTTCTGCAACGCACTGGCCGACGGCCATAGTATGGAAATGGAAGTGTTGGGTCACTACAGCGGCACCATCATGGATGCCGAGGCCAAGCCGTTTTCTGCCCATCAGGGTGGCGGTACTGGCTTTCTCATCAGCAAGATGACTAATGGAAACGGCAAGAATGTGTTTACCTTCCTTCCCCATGTGGGCGGCGGATGGAAGTGGGTTACAAGTGACGTAACCCCCGTTACCGACACCTACTATCATGTGATTGGAGTATGGAACAAGCAGGAAGGCAAGGCATACATCTATGTCAATGGCGAGCTCTGCAATACGGTGGATGCCTCTGGCGACTTCAAGTTGGCAAGTGCCGGATGCAACTGGTTTGCCCTCGGCGGAGACCCATCGAGTGCCACTAAGGCGAATATCGGCTGGAATGGTGACATCGTTCTTGCGCGCATCTATGATAAGGCACTCGATGCCTCGGAAGCCGGTGCACTTTGGAACGCTGTCAAAGAGGAGCAGAAACTGGCCAACATGACGCCCAGAATTTCTCTAGCCTCGGGCAAATATGCTGGTTCACAGACTGTCACCTTGACGGTCGGTGGCGACTACACCATTTACTACACGCTGGATGGCTCCGAACCCAATGATGCCACCAGCATCCTATACGAAGGCCCCATCACCATCGACGCGACGACGACGCTGAAGGCTGTTGCCTATGATGACGAGGACAATGCTGGCCCGATTGCCACTGCCGAGTACGTCTTCACGACGAAGAAAGTATTTGAGTACACCAAGGTGACGAGCCTCGCAGAACTGAGCAGCGAAAGTACCTATATTATGGGCGCAACTGTAAATGGTAGTGTCAAGGTGGCTCAGCCTGTACCTGCCACAAAGACCTACGGCTATCTGCAGGTAATCGACGCTACCGAGACCGATGGTACGTTGCAGCTCGACACGAAGGACAATGAGTTCAGTGTTACCCTGACAGAGCAGGGCGCACGCATCAAGGACATCTTCGGCCGCTATCTGCAGCAGAAAGGCACATACAACAGTTTCAATGTTGAGGCCGACGAAACGGCAGAGGGCCTCTTCTGGGCTGCCACTTTCAATGAGGATGGTACCATTGTCATCACGAATCTGAATGTCAATAAGTACATCCAGTACAGTATCGCTTACGGAAGCTACGGCTCGTATGCTACAGCACAGGATAACGCTGCACTGCCCAGTCTTTATAAGTTCAAGGGAGTTCAGTATGTCGAAATTCCCGAATCCAACCCCACACCCACTTATAGCAGCATTGCCGAACTGCAGGAAGCAGCCACCACCACCAGCACGCAGATTCAGCTGAACATCGACAATTGGTACGTCAGTGGTGTGAACGGCAACCAGTACTTCCTGACCGATGGCACGGGTCTCGGTATTGTGGGCTATCAGGCCAATCACGGTTTCCAAACTGGCGACCAGCTGAAGGGCTCCGTACTCTGCAACCTCGTGCTCTACAAGCAGCTGGGTGAGATTACCGATCTGACTGCACTCAACGAGGGCCTTGTCGTGACGAACAATCAGGAAGTGCCCGCTGTGACAACAGCTCCCGGCCAGCTCACAGGCGCCAATCAGGGTGCGCTGGTTACGCTTTGGGACCTCTACTATTCGGGGGGAAAGCTGTTCGATGCCAACGGTGCTTCTGTGACGCCTTACAACACATTCAAGATTGACCCGATGCCAGCCTTTGATGAGAATGTCTATTACAACATCACGGGCGTCGTGGTGATTTACAACAACACGGTAGAGATTGCTCCGCTTACTGCCAACCAGATTGAGGCTACCAATGTCAGCGCAGAATACACCTTCCCTGCCGGATGGTCCACGTTCATCAGCCCTGTGAATCTCCAATTAATTGAAGGCGTTGAAGCATTCATTGTGGATGATGCCGACGAGAATGGTGTACTTATCCTCGGAACGGTGAATAACATCGTGCCGGCCAATACCCCTGTGGTCATCTATGCAAAGGAGGCCATTACAGTTGCCACGAACAGCATCAAGATGAAGGCTGTGGCAAATACCGTAGGCCTGCTCACTGGTGTCTATGAGAGCGCCCCCGCCCCCGCAGGCAGTTATGTACTCCAGAACCAGAAGGGTGTTGTAGCCTTCTATCCCGTGCAATCCGAGGAGGCTGCTCCCACGGTGACCGCAGGCCACTGCTATCTGACGACTGGCATCATCGGTGTGAAGGCCCTCACCTTCGGCAATGCCACTGGCATAGAAAGCTTCACTTCCATAGAGAAGGGAGAAGTATATGACCTCAGCGGACGTCGTGTGACGAACCCCACGAAGGGCATCTATATCGTGAACGGCAAGACGGTAATTATGAAATAAGAATTGAGAATTCAAAAAAAGGCTAAGATATGAAGAAGACATATATTGCTCCGCGTATGGAGTGCTCCGGTTTGGAGACCACTGAGATGCTGGCCCTCTCGCTGCAACCCGGCGTGAACGCCGACCCCAACGAGCCTGTGCTCGCACCCGAGAAGAACGACTGGGACATCTGGGGTGAAGACTAACCGTCTCCCCCATGAAGGACATAATCAGCGCATTTTGCGCACAACAGATTATCGCACGAGGACGTTCCCGCAGAGGAGCGTCCTCGTTTCCTTTACAGGCATGTGGTCGATGAAACGCTTGCTGTTGTTTCTCGATTTACTTGCGCAAGCAGAGAGGAAAACTACAGCAAGTAAAAGCCGATGCTTGCGCAAGCATTTACACTTTTTACGGCAAATACTTGTAAGTTTCCCGCTTTTGCATTAACTTTGCGCTGGTAAAAGGGAAAGCATGCGCTCAGAAAGAATGTTCTTGCACAAAGTGCTGTTTTGTTTGCTGCTGTTTGGCATAGTCATAGCAATGCCTGTAGCGGTAGTGGCTGATAGCGTGCGTACCCGTGTGCCCCAGACATCCGAATCGGTATCACAGGCCGAGCCTTTGCGCGAATTTGACCTTCGCCATCGCCGGATGAGCATGTCGGCTTACCCCGTGGAACTCAAGACGATGGGACGTGCCCTGCGCATCCGCAGCGACTACACGCAGCTGCTCCCCATCTACACCGAGACGGGCACTCTCTATATGGCGCTCCGCATCACAAAAGGCACCAATTGGCTGAACGGCCTTCCGCGTGGGAAGTATTTCATAAACAACCAGCCTGTGACCATCAACTGAATGCTTATGGCAGATACAAGTCCCGCGGCTATCACCGAAATTGACCTGGACGCTATCCTACGCGCCCGCATGGGGAAGAAGGCTCGCTTCGTTCCCCGTTGCTTCGTCAGCTGGCTAAAACGGCTCATTCATCAGGACTTCATCAACGTCTATCTGCGACGGGGGCTCGAGGGTGTGCCTTTCTGCAAGGGAGTACTTGAATATGTGGGCGTGGAAGTGACGGTCGAGGGCCGCGAGAACTTGCCTGACGACGGACGCTGGTACACCTTCGTGAGCAACCATCCCCTTGGAGCCATTGACGGCGTCACATTAGGATGGGTGTTGGGCGAGCATTACGACGGGCAAATCAAGTATTTGGTGAACGACCTCCTTATGAACCTGAAGGGCCTCGCACCGCTGTGCGTACCCATTAACAAGATAGGACATCAATCGCGCAACCTGCCGGCTATGGTCGAGAGTGCCTTTGCCGGTGAGAATCATGTAATCATGTTCCCTGCAGGCCTCTGCAGCCGCCGACAGGACGACGGGTCAATTCGCGACATCCCTTGGAACAAGACGTTCATCGTCAAGAGCCGCCAGCACGGGCGCGACATTGTGCCCATCCACTTCATCGGGCAGAACAGCAACCGCTTCTACAGCGTGGCGCGCTGGTGCAAGCGCCTTCATCTGCCAAACTTTGCGATGGCGTTGCTGCCCGACGAGATGTATCGCAGTCGCGGCAATCATTATATTGTGCGCATCGGACGTCCCATTCCCTGCGAGACGTTCGACAAGAGCCGCACTCCCCAGCAGTGGGGCCAGTGGGTACAGGAGCGAGTGTATGAGGTGTAGAGAGAAAAAAAGAAAACTATGGAAGAGATAATCGACAAAGTGTCGCGCGAGGCCTTGCTAGCCGAACTGACGCCAGACAAGAAACTGAGGATGACGAACAAAAGTGGCAACGAAATCTACGTGGTCACATGGCAGGATTCGCCCAATGTGGTGCGCGAGCTGGGACGCCTGCGCGAGATTGCTTTTCGTGCAGCGGGCGGCGGCACAGGAAAGAGCCTCGACCTCGACGAGTTCGACACGATGGAGAACCCCGACAAGCAACTGCTTGTCTGGGATCCCGAGGAACAGGAAATCCTGGGTGGATACCGCTATCTGTTAGGTAGCGAGGTGGAGACGACACCCGACGGTCAACCCGTCCTAGCCACAAGTCACATGTTCCGCTTCTCGGAGCGGTTCATGCGCGAATTCATGCCTTACACCATCGAACTGGGACGAAGCTTCGTCACCTATGAGTACCAGAGCAGCCGCATGGGCACCAAAGGGCTTTTTGCGCTTGACAACCTCTGGGACGGCCTGGGTGCCCTCACAGTGGTGCAGCCCGATGTGCGCTACTTCTTCGGCAAGTTCACTATGTATCCCAGCTATGACCGCACCGCCCGCGACATGATTCTCTTCTTCCTCCATAAGCACTTTGCCGACCGCGACCACCTCATCGAACCGATGAAACCGCTGCAGATAGAGAGTGACTCCACCACGCTCCAGGCACTTTTCTGTGAGGATGACTTCAAGCGCGACTATCGCATCCTGAACCGCGAGGTGCGCCGTTTGGGATATAACATCCCGCCCCTCGTAAACGCCTATATGGGCCTCAGCCCCACGATGAAGCTCTTCGGTACGGCTATCAACTACGGATTCGGTGATGTCGAGGAGACGGGCATTCTCATCGCCGTAGATGAGATTCTCGCGGAGAAGCGGATGCGCCATATTGATACGTTTGCCGCCGAACATCCTGAGCTTGTCAAGATTACAAGCGGTGCCAACCGCATCCTCTATAAGACGCCGATGACATGATGCACTGGGGCCAGCTACTCTCCAACAAACGGTTGGGACAAGAGAATGTGGCGCAGCACAAGGACGACCGCACCGAGTTCCAGCGCGACTATGACCGCCTTATCTTCTCGGCACCCTTCCGCCGCTTGCAAAACAAGACGCAAGTGTTCCCTTTGCCAGGCAGCATCTTTGTGCACAACAGACTGACGCACAGCCTCGAGGTGAGCAGTGTGGGGCGCAGCTTGGGCAACGATGTAAGCCGCCAGCTGCTGGAACTGTATCCGGAACTGTCGGGAACACATCTTGCCGAGATGGGGAATATCGTCAGCGCGGCCTGTTTAGCACACGATTTGGGCAACCCTCCTTTCGGGCATAGCGGAGAGCGCGCCATCCAGGCATATTTCCGCGAGGGCGACGGAAGCTACCTGAAGGACTATGTCTGCGACGAGACGCACGATTCTCTCACGCCCGAGCAGTGGCAGGATTTGATTCATTTCGAGGGGAATGCCAATGCTTTCCGCTTACTGACTCATCACTTCTTGGGACGTCGGAAGGGCGGCTTCGTGATGACTTACAGCACGCTGGCCAGCATCGTAAAATATCCCTTTACCTCTAATCTTTCGGGCAAGAAAGGCAAGTTCGGCTTCTTCCGCAGCGAGGTGACCGACTTCCAGCGCATCGCCGACGAACTGGGCATCCTGCCTCTCGAAGTCTCGGAAACGGCATGCCGCTATGTGCGTTACCCGCTGGTTTTTCTTGTCGAGGCCGCCGACGACATCTGCTACGAAATTATGGACATCGAGGATGCCCACAAGCTGAAGCTCCTGACGACCGACGAGACGCGCCAGCTCTTGCTTGCCTTCTTCGAGGGAGAGCAGCGTACCCACATCGAGCAACGCATGTTCAGCCTTGACGACATTAACGAGCAGGTGGTCTATTTGCGCTCTTGCGTCATCAATTGTCTGGAACAGGAGTGTGTGCGTGTCTTTGTGGAGCACGAACAGGAGTTGCTCGAAGGTACCTTCGAAGGGGCACTTATCAAACATATCTCGGCTGTGCCGCGACAGGCCTACAGCCGATGTGCCGAAGTAGCTGAGGCCAAGATATACCATTGCAAGGACGTGGTGGACATTGAGATTGCCGGTTACCGCGTAATCTCCACGCTGACCGACCTCTTGGTCAAGGCGGTGACACACACCAACCATGCCTTCTCCGAACTGCTCATCAATCGGGTCAGCCCGCAATACGACATTAAGTCGTCCACGCTTTACGGTCGGCTTATGGCGGTTATGGACTATATCAGCGGCATGACGGATGTCTATGCGCTCGACCTTTATCGTAAAATCAACGGCATGAGCCTTCCCATCGTATGAAAGTAAAGATTATCAATCACAGCCATCATGCACTGCCGGAATATGCCACACCGCAATCGGCAGGTGTAGATTTGCGAGCCAATCTGGAGTCGCCCATCACTTTGCAGCCCATGGAACGCTGCCTTGTCCCCACCGGCCTTCGCATCGCCCTCCCGCCAGGGGTGGAAGCACAGGTGCGCCCACGCAGCGGACTAGCACTAAAGAAAGGTATCACCGTACTGAACTCGCCCGGCACCATCGATGCCGACTATCGCGGCGAAATCGGGGTGATATTGGTGAACCTCTCGCAGGATAACTTCGTAATCAACGACGGCGAACGCATCGCTCAAATGGTGATTGCCCGGCACGAACAGGCCGAGTGGGAGGCTGTCGATTCGCTTGACGAGACGGAACGCGGCGCCGGCGGTTTCGGACATTCGGGGGCATTCTAAAGAATAATGAGCAGGAAATGGATTACAATGTGTGGCCTGTTGTGGTGCTGTCTCGCAGCTACCGCTCAGACACGCTTTGACTATTTCTATCTCGAAGCTGAGAAATATCGGCTGGCCGAGGACTACACGACGGCTGCCGAACTCTATCGCCACTGTCTCGACATCAACCCCGATGCTGCCGAAGCCACCTACCATCTGGGTATTATCCACCTATATCTGCGCGAGGACAGCGTGGCACTCTCTCTGCTGAAGCGCGCTACAGAATTGGCACCGGACAATCCTTGGTATCTCGAAACGCTGGCTGCCATTTATCTGGGGCAGCGTGACACAGAAGAGGTGATTCCCGTGCTGGAGCGCATGGTGGCCATACAGACACGCCGCTCGGATCTCCTCGAACGCCTCGCCACCATCTACCATACGGTCGGACGCACCGAGGACGCCATTGCCAGCCTGAACCGCATCGAACTCCTCGAAGGGAAATCGGCGCAGCTGAGCGTGGAGAAGGCGAATTACTATATGGAGATGGAGCAGACGGAACAGGCGCGCGCCGAGTTGCAGGCGCTGCTGGACGAGTTCCCGAACGACATGAATACGAAGATTATCGTCGGCAACGAGTATCGCAAGGCAGGCGATATGGAACGTGCCAATGCGCTGTATCAGGAGGTGCAACGCACTGAGCCCACGAATGCCTACCTCCAGTTGGCGCTGCTCGACTACTACGAATCCGTGCCCGATATGGCAAGTTTCGGCCATTTGCGTGACTCGCTGCTCTATGCCCCCTCGACGGAAGACCGCCTGCGTGTGATGCTGATGCGCGACTATATTGAGAAGGCGCGCCGCGACACGACGCTTCGCCCGGCCTTGATGCAAGCCTTCGATGCCGTGCTTGCCCAGCCGCAGAAGAACTCGCAGATGCTCATCCTCAAAGCCGCCTATCAGGCGTATATCAAGGCCGACGAGCAGGAAATCGACTCGACGTTGCTCCGTGTGCTTGATGTCGAGCCGGGCAATCAGCTGGCGCTCTCCGAACTGCTCAAGCACTATGCGTCCCACAACGACTTTGCGGGCATGGAGGATGTTTGCCGTCGCGGTGTGAACTATCGGCCCGAGGAACTGGGCTATCCCTATTATCTGGCACTCGCGTTGATTCAGCAGGACAAGACGCGAGAAGCTACCGAGGCGCTAGAGCAAGGACTTCGTACCCGGAGCGACGACGAGAACGAGCAGCTGATATCGGACATGTTCAGCATTCTGGGTGACCTCTATGCCAAGCAATCGGATGACAAGGCCAACGAGAAGACGTTTGCAGCCTACGACTCGGCTCTCGTCTATCGGGACGACAATGCCAGTGTGCTGAACAACTATGCCTACTATCTGAGTCTGCGCGACGAGCAGTTGGATCGGGCCGAGGAGATGAGCTACCGCGCCATCAAGTCGGAGCCGAACAACCTGAACTACTTGGATACATACGCCTGGATTCTCTTTATGAAGAAAGACTATGCGGCAGCGCGTATTTACATGGACAAGGTGGTACGCCCCAATGCGTCAGACGATGAACTGATGGCCGATGAGCAACTCACTGGGGTGCTGTTCGAGCATGCCGGCGACATTTACATGCTGAATGGGCAGCCCGACGAGGCGTTGCGCTTCTGGCGTCTCGCCGTACAGCGGAACGATGAAAGCTGCACACCTGTCCTGCGCAAGAAACTGAAGAAAAAGAAATACATAAGACCGACCCATTAATGAACCGACAAACGATGAAAAAATATACGACAATGCGCAGCCGGCACGGCCTGCGCCACCTGAGCCTTGCCATTTGCCTCGGCCTGCTGTTCGCTGCCTGTGGCAGCCGAAAGAAGGCACATGAGTCGAACACTACGAATGCTGATGCTGTAGAACACTCGGCGATGGCGATGGAAAAGGTGGTACAGTCGGTCAATGACAACCGGCACACTACCGAAAGCGTCACGGCTCGCCTCAGTCTTTCGCTCGAAGCGGGGGACAAGTCGGTGAGCGTGGGCGGTCATCTGCGCATGAAACGTGACGATGTGATACAGATTTCGCTGATGGCGATGGGATTGTTAGAGGTGGGCCGCATGGAAATCACTAAGGACTACTTCATGATAGTGGATAGGATGGGACAGCAATACGTGAAGGCACCGTTCGACGATATCGACTTCATGCGCCGTAACGGCATTAACTTCTACACCTTCCAGTCGCTTTTCTGGGACGAGCTGTTTGTCCTCGGCGACAGCAAGGGCGATGCACCGACCACCAAGCATTTCCAGAAGAGTATGGAGGGAGATGATGTGAAACTGGTGAACCGCGATGGCGACCAGGTGGTGCTCACCTTCCTTGCCGATGCCGCCAAAGGCCTTCTACGACGCACTTCATTCTCGGGGCGCGACGAAGCGACCTCCATCCTCGACTGGCAGTATCAGGCCTTTTCTGAGTTGGAGCGCAAACCCTTTCCTTCGCGCATGCAGGTGAAGTTGAACAATCGCTCAAAGGCTGTCACGGCCACCTTCAATCTGAGCAATATCAAGGCCGACAGCGACTGGCAGACACGTATGAGCCTGAACAAGAAATATACCGAAGTATCGATTGAGACGGTGTTCAACCGCATAATGAATATGGCAAAGTAGCGCGGCATGCCCCTTCTTACTATATTATATAATAAGGTAGCAAAACTATCCGCCCGTTGGACATGGCGGATGGTGTGCCTTGTGCTCGTTCTGCAGTGCATCCCAATAGCGCATGCCCAGAACAGCAAGAAGGTGCAGGCGCTGAAGGCACAGAAGACGGAGCTGCAGAAGACGCTCAACAAAGCCAAGGCCGATCTGGATTACACGAAGCAGAAGGTGCGCACAGGACAGCAGAGCCTCAGTTTCCTCGACATGCAGATGGACACCCGCCTCAGCTATATCCGCCAGTTGGAATCGGAGATGAACAGCCTTGAGGGCGAAATCGGCAAGCTGCAGGACAAGATTAAGGCGGGCGAGAAGGATCTTCGGGCCAAACGCGAGAAGTTGAAGCAAGCCATGCGCTATGCCCGCACTCGGCGCACACAAAACAGCCCGCTCATCTTCATCCTCTCGTCTGAGAACGTTACGCAAATGTATCGTCGGGCGCGCTATGCGAAGGAGTATGCCCTCTATCAGACGCGACTGACTGAGCAGATAATGAGTAAGCAGGTGGACTTGCTCAAGGACGAGAATCGTCTTCTGGCATCGAAGAGCGAGATGAACGGGTTGCTGCGGGAGGTGATGAGCCAGCGCAAACAACTGAACAAACAGCAGATTCAGCAGCAGAAGCGCGTCGAGGGCCTCAAGCAGCAAGAGTCGGGACTGGCCAGCAAGATAGCGCAGCAGCAGAAACAGCTTGCGGCGCTGAACAAGAAGATTGACGACCTGATAGCCTACGAGATTGAACAGGCGCGCAAGCGTGCCGAAGAGGCGGCTCGGAAGAAGGCTGCCGAGGAAGCGACCAAGAAGAAAAAGGGCTCGACGACGGCATCGTCCAAGAGTTCAACGACGACCAAGAAAAGCACAACCAGCACATCCAGTAGCAGCAAGCAGAGTGGTTGGCTCACTGCGGCTGAGCGCCAGCTGAACGGCTCCTTCGAGCAGAACAAGGGGCGGCTGCCAGTGCCCATCACGGGTCAGTATATGATAGGCAACCGTTTCGGCGTCTATAACGTGCCGGGACTGAAGAACGTCCAGTTGGACAACAAGGGCACAAACTATGTGGGACATCCCGGAGCGCGGGCGCGCGCTGTCTTCGACGGCGAGGTGACGGCTGTGTTCCAGTTCGACGGCACGAAGAACGTGCTTGTGCGCCACGGAAGTTACATCTCGGTTTATTGTAACCTCTCGTCGGTCATTGTGGCCAAGGGTCAGAAGGTAAAGGCACGCGACGTGCTGGGCACTGTGGCAACAGATGCCGACGGTAATTGCGTCCTCCACTTCCAACTGCGAAAGGAAACGGCAAAGCTCAATCCCGAAGCTTGGATTGGGCGATGAGGCCTTAGTCTTTATTTGCTACATACATTCGCGATAGAAATCGAACATGTCCATGATGGCTTCCTTCGTGGCATGCTGATTGATATGAATGTTGCCGATGGCGGCAAGGAGGGTGAAGTTGATGATGCCCGCCTTGTTTTTCTTGTCGTGGGTCATCAGCTCGTATAGGCTGTCGTAGTGGCGGCAGTCGAAGGGGAATTTGCCGTAGTGGGCGCGGATGAACTGGATTGTCTGCGTGAGTTGCTGTTTCGGGAAGCCGACAAGCTTGGCACTCAGGTAGAGTTCACACACCAGTCCCCATGCCACTGCATATCCGTGAAGAACAGGCGTCCCTCGGCCCAGAGCCATACTCTCGAAGGCGTGGCCCACCGTATGCCCTAGGTTCAGCGCCTTGCGAATACCTTGCTCGGTGGGGTCCTCTGTGACGATTCGCTCCTTGATGGCCACGCTGCGAGCTACCATCTCCCGAAGCTTCGTGTAGTCGATTTCTTTGAGGTCGAAGTTAAGCAACTCAGCCCAGTGGGGCGTGTCGCTGATGAGCGAATGTTTCAGCATCTCGGCATAGCCGGAGAGGATGTTCCGGGAATCGAGTGTGCGCAGGAAGATGGTATCGAGGAGCACCGCGCGGGCGCAGTTGAATACGCCGATCTCGTTCTTCAGCCCGCCGAAATTAATCCCCGTCTTGCCTCCCACTGCCGCATCGACCATGCTGAGCAGCGTGGTGGGAATGTTTATGTAGGCAATGCCGCGCTTGAACGTACTTGCTGCGAAGCCTCCGAGGTCGGTGACCATGCCGCCGCCCAGATTGACAATCAGGCTGTGGCGGCTGGCGTCTCCCTGTTGCAGAGCGGTCCACACCTGAGAAAGCGTCTCGAGCGTCTTGTGCTCGTCGGTGGCGCCGATGGTGATGAGCGCAGCTTCGCGCATACAAGGAAAGCTGCTGATCACGGGCCAGCACAATTCAGCAGTGACGGTGTCGGCAAGGACGAAGAGGCGGTCGTGGGGACAGCGTACGATGGCTTGCTCCAGGTCGGCCTCCAGATTCTGGCAGATGATGATTTCCTGTGACATATTATCTTTATCCGAGAAGCAAAGATACAATGTTTAAGTAGAAATGGCAAGGAAAAACTTTAAAATATGATAAAAATGTCATAACTTTGCGGTGCTTGATTAAACCCTGTTTCCCAAAAAGAATCAAAAGGGCACATTCAAAACAAAATAACTAATCATCTTTTCCGAAGAACAATCGAAACGAACCGATGAAGAAGAACTTAATGCTGTGGTTGCTACTGAGCATCTGCCCTGGCTTGATATGGGCACAGAAGATAACGGTGAGTGGAGTAATTCAGGATGCGGCTACAGAGGAAACTCTTCCCGGTGCATCGGTGGTGTTGCTTTCACGTAGGGACAGCCTTCAGTTGGTGGGCGCCTCGTCCAACCTCGAGGGAAAGTTCACCCTCCCGGCGGTGAAGCAGGGAAATTACATCCTGCGCGTGAGCTTTGTAGGTTACATAACGCAGTACAAGAATCTGACGCTCACGAAGAAGGAAACCACTGTCGATGTGGGTACCCTCTCGATGGCTGAGGACCTTAGAATGCTTTCCGAGACAGAAGTCGTGGCCAAGCTCGCCCAGATGGAGATGAAGGCCGATACCTTTATATATAACTCGGATGCTTTCCGTATGCCCGAGGGCTCCTCGCTGGAGGAACTGATAAAGAAGCTTCCGGGAGCCGAAATTGACGACGACGGCAACATCAAGATCAACGGGAAGACCGTGAGCA
>JAEEGL014042473.1_pt1 | contig 17763 bp, 11 predicted proteins | sample 9134231 | NCBI WGS metagenome assembly JAEEGL01 (sample SAMN16246548, study PRJNA631951) | gut metagenome | biome: gut microbiome; feature: rumen; material: fiber-attached | host: Bos | place: Iran: Karaj | collected 2018-10 | reverse complement strand
TCTTCGCGCAGTCCTCGGCAAGTCCAAAGGCTATAACCTTATCATTTTTGGCAAGATACACTGTGTAGTAGACGTATTTCTTCCTCATAAAAACTCCTTACCTGGCATCTTGCGCTCCGCCGCAAGTTTGGCGTAGTGTAGCATGATGCGCACCAGGTTTCAAGTCGCAAAAAATGCGCAGCCATAGGCAAAGAGGTGTGCTACAAAAACAAGCAGAAGTGAAGGAGACTTTTCTCCCTCACTTCTGCTATATAATCGCAACGATTCAATTAAGTTGGCTGGTCCGTTCGCCCCAGGATATAATCCGTCGAAACCTGATAGTAGTCTGCGAGTTGAATCAAATGCCGAATTGGAAGTTCGTTAGCGCCGCGCTCATATCGCGCATACATGGTTTGCGATGTTCCGATAACTTGCGCAATCTCTCGTTGCGTTTTGTCGTGGTCTTCTCGCAAATCACGAAGTCTTCGTTGATAGTCCATACTGCATCACCCGTGCAGTATTCTACACAGTAAAGATATTTACTATTGAATTTAGTAAATATCTTTACTAATATATGGAGTATCAACCGATATAGAAGGTGGCAGATATGAAAAAAGAACTCCTCACTTGCGCCATCCTTGGCCAGCCCCCGATGCGTTTTCCATGGGGCTTCGACGAGGAAGATAGCGGTTGCCAGAACCTTAAGATAGGACTGGCGCAGAAGATCATGGAACTGCGACAGCAGGGCGTAACACGCTTTGCTGTCGTTGCGGACTGCGGCGTCGGCCTATATGTCGGCGAATGTGTCAACGCCCTGCGGCAGACGGATAACGAAATTATGCTCTTTGTTGTGACACCACATGAAGAGCAGGCGACCAAATGGGCACCTTATCTCCGGGAGCGGTACTTCAAACTGCTGGAGGACTGTACCATCATGGAGGCGGCGAGCCTTCGCAAAACGCCAGAGTGCGAATACGACGCCTACTGTAAAATCATCGACTACGCTGACATGGTGCTTGCCGCCTACGATCCTGCCACGGCAAGAGGTGATGCCGTGGATCGGGCGATGGAGTATGCAAAGGAGCGGGGGCTGCCTGTGATGGTTTTGCCAACAACCAGCGAGCGTTGACCTGCGAGGACGCTTTTAGTCCGTTCTATGGTACAGCTCTCCTGTTACGTTGGGTACAAAGGGTACAGAGGTCGGTAAATCAGAGCACAAGAAATACTCAAAAAGCGCTCAAAATATGCGCTGCCATAGTCAAAGAAGGAGACAAATCAGATGTTCGGTCAAAGTTTTGATGGAAGTCAGAATGACCCCGGCAGCTTCATGGACTTTATGATTTTCAACGAGGTCATGAACGGCGGCCAGAAAAAGCAGAAGAGTAAAGAAGCCAAGCCAAAGCGCGATTGGATCGATGGGCTGGAGGAGCTCGACGCGTTGGAGGACGAGGACGAATAATGCGACAAAGCGGCGAGATTCAATTCTCTGCCGCTTTTTGGCATATTTCAACAAAAAGGGTTGCGGCAAAGGGCGTTACGTTATATAATACATTAGTTAGAGTATAAATTTGGGTTATTATACCCATGTGAAGGTGTGGCGAAGCAACAAGTGATGGAAGTGACTGCGGCGGTCATCCGGTGAGGAGACAAGTTCCTGATCTGCCGGAGTCCACGTGAGAAGTACTGCAGCTGAAGCTCAAAAAATTGCATGAACAGAGAAGGGGGGATCATCATGGCAAGCAGTGATTTTGTGGTTGAGGATGGCGAGTTAAAGGAGTACAACGGGCCTGGCGGTGATGTGGTTGTTCCGGATGGCGTAACAAGCATAGGAGGTTCCGTGTTTTCTCACTGTGAAGACTTGACAAGTGTGCAAATTCCGGAAAGTGTAACGAGCATCGGGAACTATGCTTTTTACAACTGCGGCAACTTGACAAGTGTGACAATTCCGAACGGCGTGACAAGCATCGGAACCGGAGCGTTTTATGGCTGTGAAAGGCTCGCAGATAGAAACGGTTATTTAGTATTTGGAGGAATTCTGCTTCAATATTTTGGCCCCGGCGGGGATTTAGTCATCCCGGACACCGTAGTGAAAATCAAAGATTATATGTTTGAACACTGCGACAGTATAACGAGTGTGATGATTCCGGACAGTGTGACAAGTATCGGGGATGTGGCTTTTTTTGACTGCAATAACTTGGCCAGTATCTGTGTAGCTCCCACAAACAGTCACTATTGCAGCGTCGACGGTGTTTTATTTGACAAGCAAAAGCGCACGCTGCTCCGGTATCCTGCTGCACGCGGAGGCGACTATACGATTCCAGACGGCGTGACGAACATTGCGGAAGCGGCGTTCCTCGCTTGTGACAAGCTGACAAGCTTGACGATTCCGGGCAGTGTGACAAGCATTGGAAACCGAGCGTTTGCCGGCTGCGGCATTTTAACTTGTTTGGCAATTCCTGACGGGGTAACGAGCATTGAGGGCGTGCTTTCCGGCTGTGTCAGCTTGACGAATGTAACGATTCCGGATAGCGTGACGAGCATCGGGGAGCATGCGTTTTCCGGCTGCACAGGGCTGACGAGCGTGGCGATCCCGAACAGCGTGACACGCATCGGCGAATATGCGTTCGATAAGTGTACAGGTCTAACAAGTGTTGTGATTCCGAGCAGCGTGACAAGCATCGAAAGAGCCGCATTTTCCGAATGCAGCGGTTTGATAAGCGCGACAATCCCAGACAGCGTTACAAACATCGGAGATTATGCGTTTTACAAGTGCATCAATATGAAATCTCTTTCACTGCCGAAAACCTGGCCAAGCATGGCAAAAGATGCCTTCTCCCGTATAGGGAGCAAGGATATTTGTTACTTGCTGTCAAAAGAGTTCACTGTAGGCAAGGAAAAAGTTCCGTCATTTATTTGCGGCGGGCGTATCGATTTCGATTGGACAAGTAAAGAACTGGCTTGTATTGCGCTGTATCAAACAGATAAGCTTTGGCAGAGTTGGTTAAGACAGGGTCAAATTAAGGCACCCGCTTCCGTGCTTGAAAGCATGCTTACCTTGCTGCGGCAGGAGAAGTCCGTGGAAAAGAAGGTGGGCATGCAGGCTGTGCAGTTTGCGAAAGACTTCGGGAAACAGATTCCACGTGATAGTATTGTCAGCTTAATTGCGCTGCTGAAGGAAAAAAGATGGTCTGGCAGCAAATCGTTGGAGAAAGATGCGGCTATCCAAGCAATCATCGCGAATGAGGCGCCGGAGGAGCACCCGATTGAGGCACTGGTAAGAGAAACGTTATCCGTTAATCCGCCGGTTGTCAGTCTCCAGAAGATTATCAAATCGGGCATACATTATGCGGATGGAACGGGGAGTTCTTCCCGAGAAGCGCTGCTTCTCATTCTGTCAGAGTCGAAGCGCGAGTGGGAACGCTGTGCCGAAATTGAGAAAGGAGAGTTTGGTGATACATCTGTCCTGAGAGATGCCGGAAATATCCGTTTCAGCGAAACAGCCGACCGGGTTGCCGCCGCGCTTGATCGTCGGGAACTGACGAAATTTTTGAAGGAACAGGTCAGCGGACGTACCTACCGCGCCAGCCTTCTGGCATTTGCACGCTACGCCGACAACAAAGGCATCGAAGCGCTTTGCTCAATTTATGCACGTCTGGGACGTAAGTCGGCAGGGAATTACTATAAAGCAATAAGCTATAAAGAGGCGCTGCTGCTGAGCGATACACCGGCCGCCATGCGTTTTTTCGATAAACAAGGCGAACTGGATCGCTACGCCGCCATGCGGAACATGAGTGCGGCGGATATGCGCAATTCTATGCCGGCGGACTTCTTTACTTGACGCAGGCAAAAGCGTTTCGACAGCTAAACACCCCGCGGAATCGCTTCGATTCCGCGGGGTTTCTATACTAGAACTATTATTGCTTTCAAAATGTTGTTGGCGAAGTCCAAAACCTGCACTGCCATAGTAAAAGAATAAGAAGGAGAGAGAATCGGGAATACTGACATTTTTGGCGGAAATCCGAACTGCCCCTGCTGCTTCGAGGACTTCGTGATCATTAACCCGTTCATAAACTGCGAGCAGAGACAGCAGAAGGGCAAAGGAGCAGAACCAAAGCACAGCTGAACCGACGAGCCGAAGAAGACAGCAGCGGTGGATGGTGAAGACGATTAATACGATGCTGCGGCTTTTTCGCTGCTTTTGCAAATATCGACAAGATACTTGCCATAATAGAGACCGCGTTATATAATATAGTATAAATTTGGGGTGGTGTACTCATCCGAAAGTGTTGCAAAGCAACGAATGATAAAAGTGACTATCTGGCGAGGGGACAAGTTCCTAATCTGCCAGAGACCACGAGAGAAGTACTGCGAGCTTTTCCGGGAGTCCCCAGGGGGAGGAGATTGAGCCGTGAGAAACGGCGGAGGAGTGCATCATTCGCAAGTGCCGCGAAGAACTGGGTGTCACTCTGAGGGTGCACGGTGAGCTCTACGATACCGTGCAGAAACACCCGGATCGCGTGGTGCACATGCACTTTTTAACGCTTGAAATTGCCTCGGGTGCGCTGACACCGCTGGAGACCGCCGGAGACCGCTGGAGTACAATGCTGTTGCGTGGGTCACACAGGCAGAAACGGCGGGATACGAGTTTTGCCCGCCTGATGCAAAGGTGCTGCGAGAGAACAGACTGAAGCCAGCAGAGGGTACATAGAGAATTGAACGCGAGGGGGAAACGACATGGGTGAGGTGCTTTCGGCGGGCACACCCGACGAAATGATACTTCGGGATGAAAACGTGCTTGTGAAGTTGACAGAGGAAGTTTTTCTGGATACCAATGCGAGCATTTCACATGAGAATACCATCAGCATGCCTATTGCGCAACTTTCCTCATTGGGTGCGGGCATTTCTTCGCTTCTGCCCGCATTTCGTACCGTTAAGCAAACGACTGCGATAAATACGCAAGGGTTATATACCTTGGCAAACTCCGCTGTCGGCGATACGCTTAAAGTAGCAAAAAACGGGAACTACTGGGCTTCGCTCAAAACGGCTGACGGTGCTTCAAAACTTGCGCAGCTCCAAGATGCAGGGGCACTTTCCAGTACCACGAGAACCGTAGCAGCTATCAATCCTGCGACAATGATGATGGCGGTTGCTCTGTTCTCGATAGAGCAGCAGTTAGGCAGTATTGCCGAGATGGAAAAACAAATTCTTTCCTTTTTGGAATTGGAAAAGCAGTCTGAGATTGAAGCCGACGTTCAAACGCTCGGGAACATCCTTTCCCGGTACAAATATAACTGGGATAACGAGCATTATATTGCTGACAATCACAAGATTGTTCTCGATATTCAGCGTACCGCACGAAAGCACATGCTTTCGTATCAGAAAAGTGTTTCGATCGCAATTGACGCAAAGAATCTTCTCGTTACTCAAAAGAAAGTTAAATCCGTAAAGCAAGACCTTCTAAAGAGATTTAAGTATTTCAGAATGTCGTTATTTACCTACGCGATGGCATCGCTGGTTGAAATAATGCTCGGGGGAAATTTCGGAGAAGAGTATATTGGCGAAGTCAGGTCCGAGATTGAATCACGCTCTATGGAGTACAGGGACATATTTTGCGAGTGTTCCGAATATCTCGAGAAACTGAGCGGTTCATCTGTAGAGGTAAGTGTCCTCAAAGGTATCGGAACGGCTGGGGATGCCGTCGGAAAGTTTATAGGGAGAATACCTGTTGTTGAGAAGGGTCCCGTTGACGAATTTCTGCAAGATGGCGGTGCTCGGTTGAAATCAAATGCGTCAGGAATTGAAACAGAAACCGTCTCGTCATTTGCTGCGATCAGCAACCCAGGAACGGGCGTAATTATTGCCAAGATGGATGATATGGTCCAGATATACAACCACACTTCAAGAATTTGTTTTGATGATAAAAACATCTACCTCATTGCCGGATGAGTTGAATAATTACGGCTCTCTTGCCTATTCCGTGAATTTGGGAGGTGCCCTATGCTTCGAGAAATCTACAAGCAATACATCTGAGTATCTCGCGGAATAACCGATCGTTCTGTCGGGCACTACGTTACAGGGTTGAATACAATCAATACGATCCTTTCCAAATACAGCTTTCCGATCACTGATGTATTCGATATTGCAAGCATTGAAGAATTGGAAGCGGTTAAGGCTTTTCTTCAAAACAACAATGAATTCCATCACAAAGACTCGACTGGACATAACATGTACAGCGTTGCTTTCAAGCACTTCTATCGGTTTGCGTGCGAAGATGAGGTGTTTTTTGCCAAGAACCTTCGGCAAATGGACATGCCGGTCAGTCCGCCCGCCGTATCAAACACCGTACGAAGCGGATGGCGTCGCAATCAGATCATTACCGGTCAAGCGATTGAAGGGGCAAATTATATCTGCGAGAATGCCCCAGAGCATCGAACGTTTATTGCCAAAGCAACGGGCAAGCCATATATGGAGGGTCATCACCTCATTCCCTTGAAGTTTCAATCCGAGTTTGATACGGGAATTGATGTTTATGCCAATGTTGTGTGTCTTTGCCCGATTTGCCACCGTTTGCTCCATTACGGTGCGGACAGAGAAAAGGCCTATGCGGCGGAGAAGCTGTTTGACGCAAGGGATGAGCGCCTGCAAAAGTGTGGAATAGACATTTCCAAGCGAGACTTTTTGAAGTTGGTGATTTGATATGGGAAAGACGCCCGAGCAGATCAGCTACAACATGAAGCAGGTTAAGAATAAAGACTCGGCAATAGAAGTGATGCTTCGCAAAGAACTGTGGGCTCGTGGAATACGCTACAGAAAAAATGTAACAAGAGTCTTCGGCAAGCCGGATATAGCGTTTATCGGGAAGAAGGTCGCAGTGTTTTGTGACAGCGAATTTTGGCACGGATACGATTGGGAGAACAGGAAAAGAGACTTCAAGTCTCATCAAGAATTTTGGATTCCCAAAATTGAGCGGAATATGGCCAGAGATATTGAGGTAAATGAAAAGCTTAAGGAGCAAGGCTGGACTGTACTGCGTTTTTGGGGCATGGAGATCAAAAAGAACCCCAGCGGTTGTGCCGATATAATTCAAAGAGCTTTGGAATTATGGCAGTTGTCAAGATATGATTAACAGAGAATCTAAATGAGATAATCGAAGATATACTGCAACATGATGAGAAAACAACTTGCATGAGGCAACACTTTAACGGCTTGTATCAATGGCGCTCTTTTCCTTGCGAACAAACAGGCTCGATCCGAATCAATAACAATGTTTATTCTGGAGGTATCTTTTATGGACTATTCCAAGCTCGATGAACTGATCGCCGAACCAAAGAAGTCCGAAGCATCAAAGGCAAAAATAAGCGAGTATTCAAAAGAAATGTCTCACCTTCTCGCAGAAGAAGGCTTGTCTGAAAAGGCTTTGGATTATCTGAAACGTGGCTTTGGCTTTGCGGGGGCAGCTTCGTTAGCGGATTATCTCAAACCACTATCATCGGATGAAAAAAAGAGCGAACTTGCAAAACTGCTATCAAGTGACATTTTCAAAGGGAATGATAAACCCACAGCATATCGGTTTTCCGTCAGCTTACTCGGATATGCGGTAACCACGTTCCGCGATGACACGTTTATACTATCTGATCTGATAAAGATTATACCGACAAAGGCATACAGCAAAGATGGCAAGTTACTGAAAGATGCGCCCAGAATAGTTGAAAAGTATTTTCTGAATAATCTTGTCGCCGCTGAGGAGCATCTTCCTGAACTTCAAGGGTTGGGTATTAAAGAGATCTTTATAGCCGAATTCGTGAAAGTATTGGATGAGGCTTTGTCTGCAACAGCCGAAAAATATGCGGCAGCTCGAAATGTTGCACTTCGGTGGATAGGCAAAGTGCCCTTAATTGCCGAAGCCGTCAGTACAGAAGGAAGACCGGGAGCACAGGAGAAAAGCGTCGATAAACCCCAAGAGGATAGTAAAATCACTAACAGCGAGCACAGCGTTATAAATACCGCCAAGCCGTTAACCCAGGTGGAATTAACAAGCTTACTCTCACAGACTGATTCATTTTTGTCGCGGCTGTCGGCGACGGTAGACTATTGGAATTCTGTCGGCGGTGATTTGAACAAGAAGCGGCAACGAATAGATGCTGCCGAAAAAGAAATCCAAGCTCTCAAGGGACAGCTTGACCGTAAAGCTGAAGAAATCAAACTTCTCAGCGACGAAAAAATAGCCCTTGAGAAAATCGCCTCCGATCTTAAATATCAGCTGCTGGAAGCTCAAAAAATGAGCGAAGAGAAGTCTGCGGAAATTGAAGAATTAAAAGCGGAAAAAGAGAAATTGAGTTCAGTCATTTCGGTATACAGCGCGGATAAGCTTAGCTCTCAGACAGAACAATTGAATTCGATCGCGTCTAAGCTCAAATCCGAATATCGTGATTTCAAGGACGCGGAATCTGAAGAAATGACTATTGACTTGGGCGAAAACTTCCGCTTTCAGCTTCAATCGGTTTTCAAGATTCTCGCAAAAGCAGGCATTGATGTGGAAAAGAGGTAAACAATGGTATCGCAGTTCAGCTGGTTTGGAATAGACTTCGGAACAACCAACAGTGCGGCATTCTCGTTTACCGGTGCAGATGAGAACAGTGTTGTTCCCATTCATTACGGAGACGATGAGGGTAGACCCTTCCCGTCGGTCGTAGCGATTAATCGGGAAACGGGAGAGGTTATTGCGGGCAGAGAAGCAAAAGATCAGAGGAACGCTCTTCTGGAAACGCATGAATACTTCTCTTCGATAAAGAGCATCATCGACAGTGACAAAACATGGACTATTGCTGGCCGCGAATGGACACCGGAGGACATCGCGGCAGAAATTCTTAAAGCGCTTAAAGCCCGTGTTGAGCGAGACAGCGACAACCGAATGGATGAAGCGGTTATGGCTGTTCCTATCGGTTATTCTGCGAAAAAAAAGCTGCACCTCAGAAATGCCGCAAAGAAAGCGGGAATAACCGTTAAGATGTTTGTGAGCGAACCGACCGCCGCGTTCTGCAGTAATTATCAAGCGCTTCGCGCCTGTAATAATGTCGCTGTTTTTGACTGGGGCGGAGGAACTCTGGATGTCGTTGTTCTTAAAATCGATAAAGGCAATGTCAGCGAATTGGCTTCGGACGGAATGACCTTTGCGGGAAACGATATTGATTTGAAATTCGCCCGGAAGATGCACTCCCGTTTTATGCGCACGAAATCAACCGTTATCACATTTGATGAGCTACCGCCATCCTCGAAAGATCAGTTGCTGAGCAAATGCGAAAAGGGAAAGTGTGATTTTGAAGATGAAGATGTTGTTTCCGTGTCGATAAATCGCTATGGGTCGTACGGCGCCGTCAGGGACAGCATCGAATATGACTACTTTTCTTTGCTTATTGAGCAGGACGTTGAAAATGCGGTGTCATGCTTGCAAAATGCAATAAAAAAAGCAGGCTTAAATTTGTCAAGTCTAGACCGCATTTTATGCGTCGGCGGTTCGAGCAAGCTGCGTCCGTTAAGAGATCGGCTTGAGCAGATCTTTGGCGAAGATATGCTTTATTATCCCGATCAGGTTATGTGGGATATTGCAAAAGGGGCTGCACTGATTGCAACTCGGAAGGGCGGATATACCCTCGGGAAATCAATAGGGTTGCAATTATGTGACGGATCGTATTTTCCGCTATTCAAAGAAGGACAACCTATCCCGTGCGAAGAACTCAAAATGACGTTCAGCGTTGTTGATCAAGAAGCCGGAGCGCTCAAGGAAGCACGGTTCATTTTTGCCGACTCCGCTTCACCGGACGAAAGGGAGCTAAACGAGCCGTTCATATTGCCGCTCAGGGGTTTTGAGGACGAATACATTGAACTGTGCTGCTATATTGATGCCGATAACGTGTTCAGACTGAAGCTGGAAAGCAATCGGGTTCCGACAGATTGCGCGAAAGTGTGGAAATACGAGAAACTCAAAGTGAGCTTTCATATTGAGGACGAAGCATGATGCAAAGCAATATTTCGCTTGAAAGTAATGTGTATCCGGTTCGCGGAAGCATTATTACGGATAAGCGTTTTCTTTCTCAAATCACCGATTATAATCGTATATACTCAATTAATTCGCGCTTTCGCCCGTCTTGGGAAAAGCCACAGAGTACGATTCTTAAAAATGGCCCATTTTGCTCACTTAATCACGCCTATCGTGATCCGTGTTACGGGGTTATTAAGACCGAAAAGGGCGCAAAATGGGTCGGAATGTGTACACTGGAGAGTTGTCCTCGGTTCTCATCATGCAGGCAAGAAATGCCTTACGATCCGGAAAAAGAGAAGGCGTTCATTCCTTCTGAAACAGCAGAGGAAGAATACGGATACATAGCTTTTTCCGCTCACAACATAGTTAACAAGATCTTGGTTGGCGATTATTCTGATTATTCCGTTCAAGAAGAGAGGGCTGACGAAACACTTTCCACAGCCAGAGAAGCTGTGGTATCATTCAGCGAACTGATCAGAAAACTCGGCAGTGATTCCCAGGCTGAAACAGCGGTGCTCGGTGAAGCATCTGTCTCCAGTGATGCAGTTATTGTCGAACCTACGATAGCTGAACAGAAGCCTGAGGTGCTTCCTTCGGATATCGGTACCCGGGCTGAATGCATCAGCAACAAGCCAGAAGAGATTCACGACGATATTATGCGAACGGATCTGAATGTTTTTGAGCATTTCAGGGCGTGTACACAGGAAGATATTATTCGGGCAGATTCCCGAGAAACCTATTTCGTCGATGCCGGACCCGGCACAGGCAAAACATATACTCTGATTCAAAGAATAAATCACATGGTTACCGATCAGGGCGTAAATGCGGAGGGAATCCTTGTCCTCTGCTTTACAAATGCTGCCGTGGAAGAAATCAAAACCAGGTTGAAACGGTTTATCTCCGACGGAGCGGACAGAAGTTTGGCAAATGTTGACGTCCGGACTTTTCATTCTTTCGCATGGTGGTTAATCAGCCAGGCAAACGAGCAGTTCGCTTCCTCTGGTTGGAGAGCTATAAATCTGCAAGTACTCAACTATGAAACAACGCTGATCAGAGCGGGCGAAGTGATATCCAGATTCGGAAGTGATGTTGTCGCGTGTTGGGAGCACTTTGTCGTCGATGAGGTGCAGGATTTGACGAACACTTTGGGGCGCTTCGTGCTGCGGATCGTGGATGCTTGTGTCAAGTCCGGTTGCGGCATAACGGTTTTGGGCGACGCTTGCCAAGCAATATACGATTATGAGCAGGAGGTACAAGGCGCACCGCTTAAATCGGTTGAATTCTACCGCGCACTTTATCGAAAACTGTACCAAACCGCAAAGTTTGTGTTTTTGAAAGAAAACCACCGCCAGACCGCAGAATTAATTCGTCTGACAAGCGGATTACGAGATGCAATACTATCGGAAAAGCAAGAGAACATGCAGATGGCAGTTGACGGATTCATTGATTCGGTCAAAGCGGTTGACACTACAGGTGCATCAATAAACGAGGAGTTCCTCGGCAGATTCAAAAGAAAAGGTTCTGTCTGTTTGCTTTTGAGAAACAATGGGCAGACGTTGAAGCTGTCCTCGGATTTGCGGAAACGCGGCATCTCGCACACACTCAATATTTCCGAGACACCATTCAATTTTGCACCGTGGATTGCGGATGTGTTTGCGACTTATGCTAAACCGACAATATCCGAAGACGAGTTTTGCCTTTTGCTTGGCAAAGTGACGCCGCAAAACGCGGAGGATGTTTGGGCCCGCCTGCAAAGGATGATGCATACGGATAATGATGTTCTCAATGTTCGCAGTCTTCTTAATGCCATTGCTTCGTCCAAGGTGGATGATCCGCTCATCCGAAGCATTTCCGAGAACAAGGTTATTGTATCAAATATTCATCGCTCGAAAGGGCGCGAATATGACAGTGTCATAGTCGATGAGGGCTTCGTAAAATCATTAAACTCGGATTCTCCCGTCGATGAATACAAAACAATGTACGTTGCAATAACTCGTCCGAAATCCGAGCTGTTGCTTGCACCGCTTCAAAGCAAGAATGCAATGAAGCCTATTACGATTTTTTCTTCGGGCAGAAAAAGATGGGGCAAGGCAAAGTGTGGCAAAATAGTGTATTTTGAATTTGACAATTCAAAAGATGCGGATATTGATTCGTTCGCGCATACGCCTATAAAAGCATTTGATGCGGTGAGGATTGGAGACGAAGTTTGCCTGCGCAGGGAAATCAACGCACGGAGTGTTAGCTATTCAATCATTCATGAAGATACCGGAGCAAGGCTGGGTAGTATCGGACAGCCATATATTCAAGACCTTATGGGCTATATGAGGTTGGATAATAAGCGTCTGATTGAGCTTCCTGCAACAATTAACGACATCTACATCTCTGGAATATACTCGCAAGTAGTAAACGACGACTATCTAAAGACGCATCCGGAATTACTTCCATCGGCTCCCAACGGAATATGGAAGTGGGCTGAATTGGTCGGCATCGGCCATGCGGATTATGATGTGTATTAAGGAGACTCTGGAATGGATTACAACAGTTACTATGAGGCGAGAAGCCGTATTGAGAACGTTGTTGCAGATGATCTGCTCGGGCCGGTTGAACCAGATGAGATAATCTGCGATGAGCGACCTTTGGATTACTATATTCTCGGAAAACTCTATCCGCAAGGTTCCGGATATGATGACAAGATGCGGTCTTCCTCGGAAGATTGCGGAGACTTGGACGAAGAAGCCGGGGTGTCGCTGAGCAATAGCGGAAACCCGTCCTCTTTTGGCATCTCTTTCTCTGCAAACAGCGGTGTTGGCACATTCAAAATTGAGTGTGCGGCATCACAATATGAGCTGATTCCAGAAGAGGACGCGCGAAAGGTGCTCGGATTTGAGGAAAATAAATATAAAAAGAATGCGCACTTTTGGAAAAGGAAGGAACTGGAACTAGCACCGATAACTATTTCGATTTCAAATTTGTGTATCGGCGAAGTAATCAGGCATGAAATATCCGATCATCTGTCGCTTCGCATTCTTCTTCACAAAATATATGATGACGGCACAAAGACCATATCCGTTTCCATGGTCAATGAATGGGTCTCGGAAAACGTGTATCTGTCGGACGGAGTGCGTTCCTTCTTTCAACCCGAAATTCGTATCATTGCCACGGAGGCAAACACTTTTTGCGATGTGAGGCGAAACATTCACTTCAACCAAAACGAAGAGCTTGCAGAGCTTGAGTTGCTTTATCATCGCATAGGTAATTATGCATCTGGACATGGCTGCGCCGTAAAATGGGAAACTGATGAGAACGGAAATATCCGTTGCCTTTGTACCGACTTTTTCCCTCGTTTTGAAGTCCTGCAAATGATGCCTTCCGCAAGATTTAAACACGAAGTGCTTAAAATGAAGTACTTGGCATACACCGACAAAGCGAACGTTCTTGAAGGATTAACAGAACTGACGAATTCTTATGAAAAATGGATAGGAGAAACAGAGTCCAGAATCGCATTGTTGCCTAAAGGTTTACAATTTGCAGCAAGGAAGAATATCGAGAAGTGCAATTTTACTTTGACTAATTTGCGTGCATCCGTTTCTTCACTTGACGATGATAAGGCATTTCGTGCTTTTGCAATTGCGAATGAGGCCATGTATTTTCAAAGGCGCCAAATGCTTATCAACAGTAACAAATTCACTTCCGATGATGACATCAGATGGTATCCCTTTCAGCTTGCGTTTTTTCTCCAGGAAATCGTCTCGCTGGTTGATCCAAAAAGCACATATCGTCAGAAGGTTGATTTGCTTTGGTTCCCCACTGGCGGCGGGAAAACCGAGGCATATCTCGGAATCGCGGCATTTGCAATTTTCTATAGGCGTTTTATACACGGAGATCACGGCGGTGGTATAACCGTTCTGATGAGATATACTCTGAGACTGCTCTCTTTCCAGCAATTTGAACGAGCGGCAGCACTGATTTGCGCTTGTGAGGTGCTCAGGAAAAAGTACAAGGTTCCAGGGGGAGAAATTGGGGTCGGACTTTGGGCAGGAAAAGCATTAACTCCGAACACCATAGAAATGGCAGAGAAGATACTTCGTGGGGAAAAGGATAAGGATTCAGAGAGCAGCAATCCCGTTCAATTGACTAAATGCCCCTGGTGCGGAGAAGTAATTTCCGCATCCAATTACAAGTGTGATCTTAAAGCGAAAAGGATGAGCATCACTTGCCCCAGTCATAAATGCCATTTTCACGGAGGTCTTCCCGTATACTTGATTGACGAAGAAATATATGAACACACTCCCGCTTTTTTAGTGGGCACGGTAGACAAGTTTGCACAAGTTGCCCTCAACTATGAAACTGCATCCATCTTTGGAAAGAGTGCGGGAAAACGACCGCCTGACTTGGTCATTCAAGATGAGCTTCATTTGATTTCCGGACCATTGGGAACAATTACCGGGTTGTATGAAGCGGGTATCCGGAAACTGTGCGAAACTGACGGCGTATATCCCAAGATAATAGCATCCACGGCAACTATTAGAAATGCCCGTGAACAAATTCTCGGGCTTTATGCTTCCGAGTATACGCAGTTTCCCCCGCAAGGTATCAATATCACCGATTCGTTTTTTGCCGAAGAATCTACGCGAGTTGAAAAACCTGCCAGATTGTATCTTGGCTGCATGGGCATCGGGACAAGCCCGACAACAATGATGATTCGTGTGATGACAGCATTGCTCTATGCATCTCGATATATAGCCGAACAGGGATACGACGATAAGATCATTGATCCGTTTTGGACAATTACAGGTTATTTCAACACGCTTCGTGAACTCGGCGGTGCCATTGTAAGAGTGGTGGACGATATTCAGGACCGTTTTGACTATCTTCGCAGCGCAAAATTTGCCAAGAAATATCCGCTTTTGAAAGCAAAGAAAAGATATGATGCTTACAAAGAACTCACGAGTCGAGAAAAGAGCGAGAATATCGGAAATGTGATTCAGAACGAGCTCAAAGAACCGTACTCCTCGGACGGCTCGACTTCTCCATATGATTTTTTGCTCTCATCAAATATGATTTCAGTCGGAGTCGATGTAGGAAGATTGGGCTCGATGATAGTAGTCGGTCAGCCAAAAACCACCTCGGAATATATTCAGGCAACCAGTCGAGTGGGCCGTGAGACCCCGGGGCTTGTTATTACAACATACAATCAGTCAAAATCCCGAGACAGATCGCACTATGAGGAATTTACGCAATATCACCAAACATTTTACCGCTATGTCGAAGCAACCAGCGTAACTCCGTTCTCGGATAGAGCCAGAGACAGAGCATTGCAAGCGCTATATGTAATACTGTGCAGAAACCTGATTCCTCAGCTTTCGAATGACAAAGATGCCGTAAAATTTCAAAGATCCATTCCCGAACTTGAGCAAATCAGAAGATACATTTTAGATTACGTTAATATTGTTGATCCGTCCGAATATGAACATGTAGAGAAAGATCTTGAAGAAATCGAGCAGACTTGGGAGGAAAAGTGCTCCCGCCGCGAAAACCTTCGCTATCGAAAAACGCAATACATAAGCGCAAATGAGACCTTGTTTGACCCGGAATATGACGAGAACAGCAGATTTCGCGTCTTGAACACAATGAGAAGTGTTGAGACAACGGTAAACGTCTCAACCTCGGAGTAAGAACAGGAGACGATGATTATGCCACCTCCCATCAGAAGAAATCAATGGAAAACCGCAGGTGAGCTTCGCCGATCTCAAGTATTAACGTCTTACGGGTGCGGGGCTTTGGTAGATTTTCCGCGTTTATCCGGAATAATGGCCGGGCTTGAACATTGGCAAGTGCAGATGCTGCCAGAGTCGGCAAAAATCCACGAGCGCAATTTGGAAATAATGCTCGGGAAAGACTTTTTTTACCAGGTTTCCTCTCCGGAAAGTAACACCAAAAAGACCTTTTCTCTTCCGGCGTTTCGATTTCCCGCCTGGTATTATTGTCCCGAATGCCACAGATTGGATCGATACAAAAAAATTGCCAAATCAACATCTGGGAACACCAGCGATTATAACAGTTCGCTTATTTGCAATGAATGCAGTGACGCAAATAACAAGGTCAAGCTTATACCATCAAGATTTATAGTTGCGTGTCTCAACGGTCATATTGATGATTTTCCGTATGTTTGGTGGGCGCACAGGAAGAGAAAAGAAGGTATCTGTGATAACCCGCAGCTGTTTATCGAGTATAAAGGAACCACCGGCGGTCTTGACAGTATCCATATTCACTGCAAAACCTGCGGCGCTGACACAACAATGGCGGGGTGCATGGATAAGGAAGCTCTGCGTATGCGGAAGTGCAACGGAACGATGCCGTGGCTCGGATTTGATGAACACGGATGGCATCGCGATCCCGAGGAATGTCATGCAATGCCGCGAGTTCTCCAAAGAAGTGCAAACAATGTATATTACTCCGTGAATAAGAGCGCGCTTACAATACCTCCTTGGAGCGAAAAGCTTCAATCGGTATTGGCTTCGAAAGACACTTTGTTTGAAGACATCTTTGACGAGGAAGACGAAGGAGAAATTCTCCGTCGCCTGAGAAAACAGTACAGCAAGAATCCAGAGTTATACGGAGGAGACGAGAAAGCGTTTATTGACACAGCATTCCATAGATACCGAGATATCCCCGAGAACATCGATGAGAAAAGCCTTCGCATGGATGAATATCGTGCGTTTTGCGGCCCGGATATTGACGATGACCTGTTTAGGACCGAATCGGTTGAGATCCCGGATCTGGTATCGGAATATGTTTCTCAAATCAAACTTGTGAAGAAACTCCGCGAGGTAATGGTTCTTCAAGGATTTAGACGTGTGTTGCCGTCGATTGAAGCCGACTCCGAAGAGAGAAAAAAGCTCGGACTATCAAATGATGAGTTTTCACCGATTTCAAGGACTCCGCTGAACTGGCTCCCCGCTATCGAGCTGTTTGGTGAAGGCATATTCATTAAACTAAACGATGAAATGGTTGAGGCATGGGAAGCCAGAAATGCAACTCGATACGAAAAAATGGGTATCCGTCAAGAAAAGGCGAAGTGGATCGGAAACGGAATGTTTAACAGTAACAGCCCGAGATTTGTTCTGCTGCACACGCTGTCGCACCTTTTGATTCGTCAACTAACGGCACAGTGCGGATATGCGACTGCTTCCATTAAAGAAAAAATATACTCTACATTAGAAGACGAAGAATACAAGATGTGCGGTATCCTGATATATACTTCGGCAACCGATACCGATGGAAGCTTGGGCGGACTTGTTCGTGAAGGGTACCCCGATCGAATACGAACCACTTTTGAAAATATGCTTCAAGACAGTTCTTGGTGTTCAAACGATCCGCTTTGCATCGAAGCCACAAGTCAAGGGTTTATGGGCTTAAACTATGCAGCATGCCACGCTTGTACGCTTCTTCCAGAAACAAGTTGCGAATCTATGAACTGTTTGCTTGACCGAGCTGCTGTCGTGGGAACACCAGATGATAAGGAAATCGCATTTTTCGAAGGCTTACTGTGACCGTGTGAGGGTGCAACAATGGCAACAATGCTACCGGACTATATTGATCAGGAAGATTCTCGAAGAAACGGGGAGCGGATGGTATTCGACTGGTTCTCTGATTCACATATTCCGGGAACCGTATACTATTCGTTGCTACAAAAGAATCACAAGCACAAGCTGATCGGCGAAGTGGATTTTCTTTATGTTTGT
>JAEEGL015845405.1_pt1 | contig 17764 bp, 14 predicted proteins | sample 9134231 | NCBI WGS metagenome assembly JAEEGL01 (sample SAMN16246548, study PRJNA631951) | gut metagenome | biome: gut microbiome; feature: rumen; material: fiber-attached | host: Bos | place: Iran: Karaj | collected 2018-10 | reverse complement strand
CATCCAAATGTCCAAACTGATTAAGTATTCCAATCAGCATTCCACTACCCGGTATTTCATCGAATCTTATACCTATATTTACAGGTGGATTCATCTTTTCCAGAGAAAAGCCTATATCATGCTGAAGAGGTTCTCTCTTACCAAAGTAAACATTCATAACTCTGGCTGTAGAGTCTTCTAATAAGTAGAATTCATTTCTCAGAACAGGCCTGTTATATTCATCCAGCGAAAACTCGGATACTGTTGATATCGAATATATTTCGCCATGTTCATCAATTTCAGTAACTGCTCTAAAGCCGTCAAAGCCGCACTTTATCTCATGAACTGTATCTCCCTCCCTTATCAGAAGGTAAAATGCACCCGTCCTGTCATCAAGCTTAAATCCGATTGATTTAATTCCGTCCGTATAATTATTGTGCATAACCTGAACAAGAAGCGGCATAAAACCAACACCTTCATCGTCCATATCGTAAGTGATACCATCAAGACACTTCATAAAATGATGTCTGAATTTCGGACTCATCCCGAAGGTATTACGTTTCTTCTTTTTGTTCCATCCGCCACCTGCAATACAGGTTCGCTGCTTTGGCAAATCCTCAGCTTTTCGAATAAATTCCTTTAAACTGTTCTGCCTTGCAAGTACTTCCTCTGTCATCTCTATAGGTTCATTTATGACATTTATTTCTGACATAAGCTTATGAACCGTTCCGGACATATTTCCTTTTTGGAACAGATCTTCATTACCTGCATTTGTAACTATCATCATGTTTACATCAGGAAATACATATACATTTTGTCCAAGCATTCCGTTAAAGGTATATGCACCTATCCTTGAGCTGCTATTCCATAGCTGAAAACCATATCCCGGAGCAGTTACTTCTCCTGTAGCAATCTGTATGGTAGTAGATTCCTTCACCCATTCCTCGGGAAGAATTACCTTTCCGTCATAGGTTCCGTTATTCAAATATAGCTGTCCAAGCTTAGCCATATCCTCAAGCCTTAGATATAAGCCCCATCCACCCTTTGTAATATTCTGGGGACAGCTTTCCCAAAAGGCTCTTTTGATTCCAAGGGGTTCAAAAATTCTTGGTTTTAGATAATCAAACATGCTCTCGCCAGTAACTTCCGTCACAATTGCAGAGAGCATGTATGAATTCATTGAATTATACTCAAAGGCAGTCCCCGGAGTAAACTTCGTTGATGACTCAAGGAATTGTTTTTTCCAATCATTACAAAGGACAGAGCCCGACTCATTAAACTCAACACCACTACTCATGGTAAGAAGATGTCTTACAGTCAGTCCTTTGGAAAAGATGTAGCTCAAGGGCCCCTTTTTTCCGAATATATCTTCAATTTTGTCGTCTAATTTAATTTTTCCTTCGTAGACAAGAAGACCTATAGCCATTCCTGTCACGCTTTTGCACATAGAATGAGTCACATGCCAATAATCCATATCAAACGGCTTAAAGGCACATTCACCAATGACATGTCCGTTTCGGACAGCCATAATCTTATGCATGTGGCATTTGTTATTATCATAGAGTGCTCTGAAAAGCTTTTCTATAAAAGCACTATCAACACCCTGCTCCTCAGGAGTGGATCTCGGAAGACTTGTTTCTCCGTCAGCATCCTTGGGAAAAGCTATCTTCTGAGGAGTATATGTAACCTTACTGATTTCACCGGTTTTATGACCGATAAGCTTCATTAACAGCTGAATAAGTTCAAGCTCTGACTTTGCCATTCATGTCCTCTTTCGACCATTTCATGGCTCTCATTGAATTTAAGATTGCAAGTACTGCTACACCAACATCTCCGAAAACAGCCATCCACATGGTTGCAAATCCAAAAGCGCCAAGAAACAGTATCAATATTTTTACGAAAAGAGCAAAGACTATGTTTTCCTTGACTATTCTCAGGGTCTTCCTGGCAATCTGAATTACTGCTGAAATCTTTCCGATATCATCATCCATCAGAACAATGTCCGCAGCCTCTATAGCAGCATCTGATCCCATACTTCCCATGGCTATTCCAACATCTGCTCTCATAAGGACCGGTGCATCGTTAATACCGTCTCCTACAAAGGCCACCTTGCCATTACTGTTTTCATCAAGAAGGCTCTCAACTCTTTCCACTTTATCCGCGGGCAGAAGCTGTGCATATACCTTATCTATTCCAACCTTATCGGCAACAGCCCTGGCTGTATCCTCATTATCTCCGGTAAGCATTATCACCCTGGCTACGCCGGCCTTTTTGGCTTTTGAAATAGCCTCTGCCGCACCTTCTTTTATTGTATCAGATATTATGATTGTTCCAACAAAAAGTTTTCCTTTTGCAACATAAATAATGGTACCCGGCGCCTTTGACTCTGTAAATTCTATATTATTTGCCCTAAGAAGCTTTGCATTTCCTACGTATATATCTTCATCGCCAAGCTTAGCAGTAATGCCATGCCCCGGAACTTCCTTTATTTCCGTAAGTTCTTCGCTGTCATCGGATAATGACGGTATGTCTTTATGCATCTGATCATGATATTCCATTACAGATCTTGCAATCGGATGATTTGAAAACTTTTCTGCACCGGCTGCAATACATAGTATTTCTTCTTTCGTTACATCTGTGGCAGCAGGTATAATCTCTGTTACCCTGAACTCTCCCTTAGTAATAGTCCCGGTCTTATCAAGAACAAGGGTATTGGCTTCGGCAATTGCCTCCAGATAATTACTTCCCTTAACAAGTATTCCATGTTTTGAGCTTGCACCTATTCCACCAAAGAACCCGAGAGGAACAGATATTACAAGCGCGCAGGGACATGAAACTATAAGGAAAATGCATGCTCTTTTTATTGAATCAGCAAAGGGCATAATTCCTAACACAGGAGGTATTACTGCAAGAAGTACGGCACCTATTGTAACAACAGGCGTGTAATATCTGGCAAATCTTGTTATAAAATTCTCCATCCTGGATTTCTTGTTGCTGGCATTCTCAACAAGCTCTAATATTTTTGAAACAGTAGAATCCTCATAGTTTTTGGAAGTACGAATTTTCAGAACACTGTCCTTATTCAGGCAACCGCTTATTACTTCTCCTCCCTCTGTTACACGTCTCGGAACAGATTCACCTGTAATAGCGGAAGTATCTATAAATGATTCGCCCTCTATAACTATTCCATCTATCGGAATTTTCTCACCGGGTTTTATGAGTAAAACAGTTCCTATCTCAACTTCCTCCGGATCTGTTTCGCAGACATCTCCATTCTCCAAAATTACATTTGCATATTCGGGAGCAATACTCATAAGCTCAGTTATCGATGCTCTTGACTTGCCTACGGCATAGCTCTGAAAAAGTTCTCCTATCTGGTAAAACAGCATTACTGCCAGAGCCTCTGAATACTCACCAATACCAGAAGCTCCGAAGGTTGCTATCATCATGAGAAAATTCTCATCAAATACCTGCCCATGCGAGATGTTTATAAAAGCTTTTCTTAAAACGTCATAACCTATTACGAGATAAGGAACAAGATAAATTATAAATATCGCCGGTGTCGGAAGCTTTTCAAAAAGTCCTGTATGCTCTGCTACAAGTAATAATGCAAAAGCAAACAGTACTCCTATTATTCTGTTTCTGGTTTTCTTCATTTTCTTAGTCATATTTTTCTGCCTCTAAATTTATGTCATATGCTTTCCACGTAATATTTTTCTTAAATTTCAATCTCGCAATCAGGCTCAACCTTTTTGCATGCCTTAACTGCTGCATCAAGAATTTCAGCATATCTGTCATCATCAGCCTCAAGTGTAAGCTTCTGAGTCATAAAGTTAACTCTGGCATTTGTTACGCCGTCAATCTTCTTTATGGCATCTTCCATCTTTGCAGCACAGTTTGCACAATCAACTTCACATTTGTAACTCTTCTTCATAGTATTTTCCTCTTTTCTTTTTTTATTATTGTTTATAGTTATTTTTCTTCAATATGTTCACGGCCCATGGAAATTATTGTTCTCACATGGTCATCCGCCAGATAATAATACATCTGCTTACCTTCTCGCCTACTCTTAACAAGGCTGTTCATCTTAAGTATTTTTAGCTGGTGAGATACAGCAGACTGCGTCATTCCCAGATTCTCTGCAAGATCATTCACACAAAATTCTGATGCAAATAAGGCAAACAGTATTCTTATCCTCGTAGAATCACCGAAAACCTTGAAAAGCTCTGCGAGATCATACATCTCTTCTTCATCGGGAAGTTCATCCAGTTTACAGGAAAGCATTGTCATCTTTTTTCTCCTTTTTAAATATTACATATGAACATTTATTCATATGTTGATTTAAATATAATACTGCTAATTTTCATTGTCAATATTATTTTTATAACTTTTTTAGTACCAAATGTCTTACAATAAAAGTATGAATAATAGGGATTTTAAATATGAATATCTAACTGAAAAAGCAAAGACTATTTTAAATACCGGAAAAGGATATCGTGACAATACTCTTTTCCCGGAAATAAGTGCGCTCACCACAGACAAGCATAATCCTATTGATGTTGTAGTTACAGAAATAATGTACTGTGGAAAATACGAAGTTTGCGATTTTCTTATAAATCATTATTCTGATCGGTTATCCAGAAGTGATTACAGACTTCTTGCAAATCTTGTTTATGAAATCAAAACTACAGGCTTTCCTATAATTGATTTTTTAAAGAATGAACAGCTTCGCCGTGTTGTAAACAAGCTTACCATCGATTGCAACTGCTGCTTTTGGCTTTGTGCATCTCCTGATGATATTTATAATCACTATGTAAAAGAATACATACCAAAGGCGGATAAAATACAACCGGGCTATGCTGACTCCTGTCCTGACTATAAAATCAAAGCCGCGCTTTCAATTGATGAATATAAAAGCAGGTATGTCGACGAAATCAACATACCTGCACAAAATGTTCTTCTTTGCGATATGGGTATTGAGGGCATTCTTATTGCCTTCAACCAATAATCCTTTTCGCTGCCTGCTGTCATAATGTGGAATAGCCAAAACCGTTACATATAGCGTCTACCTTTATTCCCTCTTTACAAAGCGGGCAATTATCATGAGGATAACTTGCATAATCAGGAAGATCTCTTGTTGAGAACAGTGATCTTATAGGGAAACCTTCAATCTGTGTAGCTACAGAGAAAAATGCTGCAATTCCGACAACTTCTCCGCCATAAAATCTAACAGAATCCAGTGCATTTCTTAACATTCCACCGGTAGTAACAGAATCTGACAATATAAGAACCTTCTTTTCCGCAATCATATGCTTATTATTATCTCTGAACATGATCTGTCCGTTAACATTATATTCAGGTCCTGTTATATACATGGTCTTATGTGCATTCATGGAAATTACACCTGCCTGAGTAAGTGCATCAGCAAGATAAGAACCAACAACCTCCATGCCATTAAGACAAAGAATGGTATCAATTACTTCCGAAGCAATATAGAACTCAGCAAGGGATTCACCTGCTGCTCTCGCCTCTTTCATTCTGGCTTTTGTGTCACAAAGATCAATAAAATAATTAACATGAGCATTCGGTGTAACGAAATGTCCCTTTGTGTTACGAAGAATTACATCATTGTTTCCTGAATACTCAATCTTGGTATAGTCTTGCATAATTCCTCCTCCTGCTATCAGCATGGCAAATCATTGGTTAACTTTATACATAATAATATCATATTAACGATGAATATTCAGTAAACTGTTAATTTTTTATACAATTTTAAGAATATCAATTTACATGGTCGCTAAATTGATATTTTCAATCAAAGAGACGTTTCTTTCTTCCTATCATCTCATCAATACTGTTCATGTAAAGAGTCACATCCTTAACGTTGTCACATCTCTCTATTCTGCCATCTCCATATACACGCTTAGTAACAGTCCCGGCGCCAAGAGCAACTATAGACTGAACCTCTTCCATCATCAGAATATTGTAAATACCTGCTTTTCCCTCTCTGGCATAACCGGTGTTTTCAAGATTACCGGAAATGTTCTTTTGTCTGTACAGATAGTAAGGAGAAAGCCCCATTCCTTCAGCACTTCGCTTTGCGATTTCCATCATTTTTCCTGTATCGCCTGCCACAAAGAAACCATTGTTTCTAATGTGTTCAGCAAGTCTTGAGCCTCTTTTCACAGACAGACTGTGCACGGTAAGGTCATCAGGGCCCAGCTTTTCTATTTCCCTCATTGTATGCTCAACATCCTCTTCTGTCTCGCCGGGAAGCCCCAGAATAATATCCATGTTTATATTATCAAAGCCTTCTTCTCTGGCCATATTATAGGCATCCACAAACTGCGCAACCGTATGTTGCCTTCCAATGCGCTTAAGTGTCTCATCACTCATAGTCTGAGGATTAACAGATATTCTGTCCACTCCGCATTTTTTCATGGCACTCAGTTTTTCACGTGTAATAGAATCAGGTCTTCCCGACTCTACAGTGAACTCTCTGCACTCTGATAAGTCTATTTTTTCTCTCAGATATGTGATAAGCCTTATCATCTGGTCAGGTTCAAGAGTTGTCGGAGTACCTCCGCCTATGTATACAGAATTAACTGTTTTCCCTTTAAAAGCATCTGCCACATAATCAATTTCTTTTTCAAGACATGCTATATATTCATTCACCTTCTTTTTCCAGGTAACAATAGGGAACGATGTAAAAGAACAATACAGGCATGTTGTGGGACAGAAAGGGATTCCCAGATAAATGCTATAGCCATTTTTGTAATTTATATCATCAAGAATTTTCTTTTCTCTTAATGCAATATTATATGCAAGCTCTGTCTTTTCATCAGAAACAAAAAAAGTGTCCTTCATATAGGACTTTATCTCTGTTTCCTCTTTACCGGCGTCAAGCATTTGCATAGGAATTCTGGTAGGCCTTATCCCTGTAAGTGAACCCCAGGGAAGGTCATGGCCTATTTCCTTTGAAAGTTCTCTGTACATCATTTGTTTAAGTGCATTTTTAGGAGTTGAAAGCGAAGCTGTCGACCCATTTGTTGAAGCAGAGCTCTCTAAATCATTCTCAGCACACTGCGTCCTGGCAAATGTCTCGCTATTATCATTATGAATAATCTTCATGGAGATATATCCTTCTTCCTCCATAAGACTGATATCAATCATAAATACGATATTATCTTCAATTGCCTCCCTACACTTATCTTCATCATATGTAAGAACACTAACATCCTCTTTAGGATAAAATGCCTTAACCAGCGAATGTATGTCATATTTAAACTTATCTTTACTAAGTAAAACCTTTATCATTTTTATAATGCCTTTATTTCCTTACAAATACATGTTGTGAGTTTTCTCAAATCCTATTGTGGTAGATGGTCCATGTCCCGGATAAACTACCGTTTCGTCCGGAAGGACAAACAGCTTTTCATGGCATGACCTGACAAGTGTTGCTGCAGAGCCTCCCGGAAAATCCGTACGGCCGACTGACCCTTCAAATAAAGTATCTCCGCTTATGAGAATATTATCCTCTTCGAAATAATAGCAGCAGCTCCCTTCTGTGTGTCCGGGAGTTGCAATAATCCTGAACTTGAGACCTGCACATTCACACATTTCACCATCAGAAAGCAGCACATCCGGCTTTACAGAAACATTCGTTCCGAACATATCCGAAAGATTATATTCCAAATCCTCGCAGAGCCCTGCCTCTTTTTCATAGGCATATACCTTTACGTCCGAAAGCTTCTTCAGTTCCTTAACTCCGCTTATATGATCAAAATGGCCATGTGTAAGGTATATTGCTTCAACTTTAAAGCCACGCTTTTTAAGTTCATCATATATAAGTGCGCCCTCATCGGCAGGGTCAAAAAAAATCACAGGTGTGAATTTTCTATCACTATCCTCAGCATCATTAACACTATGATCATTTCCGTCTTCTTTATAAACAAAATAGCAGTTAGTCTGTACCATACCAAGGCACATGGAGCCAACTGCCACAGTTCCTATCTCTTTATTTGTCATTCTATATACCTTTTCCTTTTAAATAAAAAGTTCGATATCGAGCACAGGATGTAGCATTAGTAAAAAACTGCATCAGCCTGTTGTTCTCTCGATATCGATAACACTGTCAATATTCCTGATCTTATCAACAATCTCTCCAAGTTCTTCCCTGCTGGAAACCTGGAAAGAAGTCTCCATAGTCGCAAGTCCCTGCTTACTTGTACGCGTATTCATGGAAAGAATATCTACATTTTTCTCAGTAAGTGCTCTTGATACATCCGCCAGGAGTCCTGATCTGTTATTGGCAAAAATGTTGATAGTAGCAACATATTTTTCGCCAAGTGCATGACTTTCCCACTTTGCCTCTATGAGCCTTGTTCTGTCCTCGTTCTGCATAGCGCGAACATTGACACAATCCTTCCTGTGAATTGACACACCACGGCCTCTCGTAACAAAGCCAACTATAGGATCCCCGGGTACAGGATTGCAGCATTTTGAAAATCTTACAGCAACATCATGGATACCCTTTACAATAATAGCGCTTCCCGAACTGCTGACACGAGGTGTAATATTGGATTCTGCAACAGCAGCAAGAACCTCCTCGTCAGAGATGTTCTGCTTATGATCCTTCTCATACAGTTCCAAAATCTTATTAACTACCTGGCCTTCCTTGAGGCCACCGTGTCCAACTGCCGCAAGAACAGCATCCCAGCTGTGGAATCCGTATTTTCTGACAATCAGGTTCTGATATTCAGGCTTCATGACACTATAAATGTCTATGCCCTTGGATTTACAATACTCAACAAGGGTCTCTTTACCCTTACTGATATTTTCTTCCTTGAACTCATTTCTAAACCACTGATTGATCTTATTTTTTGTAGATGTACTTCCTACTATACTTAGCCAGTCTCTGCTTGGACCTTTTGAATTCTGGCTCGTAAGAATTTCGATTCTGTCACCATTCTGAATTCTGTAATCTATTGGAACAAGCTTACCGTTAACCTTGGCACCAATCATCTTATTACCGACTGCGCTGTGAATACTGTATGCAAAGTCGATAGGGGTTGATCCCGCAGGCAGGTTCTTAACTTCTCCATTGGGAGTAAAGCAATATACATCCTCAGAGAAGAGGTTAAGATCACTCTTCAGCAGATTCATAAACTCCTGGTTATCGGACATATCCTGTTGCCATTCCAGAATCTGTCTTAGCCATATAAGCTTTTCTTCTTCCTGTCCCTCAACATGCTTACCGTCGGATGCCTCTTTGTACTTCCAGTGTGCAGCAATACCGTATTCAGCTGCACGGTGCATATCGTAGGTTCTTATTTGTATTTCGAAGGGTTGTCCGGTTGTGCCAATAAGCGTCGTATGAAGCGACTGATACATATTAGGCTTGGGCATAGCAATATAATCTTTAAATCGTCCAGGAATCGGCTTATACATCTCATGTATTACACCAAGTGCAGCATAGCAGTCCTTTACGGAATCCACTATGATTCTGACTGCAAACAGATCGTAAATCTGATCAAGAGTTTTTCCCTGATTATGCATTTTCTTATAAATACTAAAGAAATGCTTTACTCTTCCGTTTACATCACCATGTATCCCTGCAGTAATAATATGCTCTCTTACTTCAGCGCATATTTCTTCTACGTATTTTTCTCTCTCAACCTTTCTCTGCGCAACCCTCTTAACAAGATCATAATAAATATCAGGCTCCAGATATTTAAGAGAAAGATCATCAAGTTCAATCTTAATCTTGCTGATACCAAGTCTTCCGGCAATCGGACTGTAAATATCCAGTGTCTCCTGCGCAATCCTCTGCTGCTTCTCAGGAGGCATATGCTTAAGCGTACGCATATTATGAAGTCTGTCGGCAAGCTTAATCAAAATTACACGAATATCCTTGGCCATTGCCAAAAACATCTTACGAAGATTTTGAGCCTGCATCTCCATCTGATCAGGCGTCTTACTTGCGTAATCGCCTGAAAGCTCCAATCCCTGCAACTTTGTAACGCCATCGACAAGAAGTGCTACATCAGCGCCAAATTGCTCCTCAACCTGTGCCTTGGTATAAATAGTATCCTCAACAACATCATGAAGAAGCCCCGCTGCAATTGTCTCCTTATCCATTTCAAGATCAGCCAGAATAATTGCAACGCAAAGGGGATGAATAATATAAGGCTCACCTGACTTGCGCCTCTGCTCCTTATGAGCTTCGGCCGCAGCCTGATAAGCCTTCTCAATCAAAGTAATATCATCAGATGGATGATATCTGCGAACACGGCTAATAAGCCCTTCATAAAGAGCCTCGGGAGACTGAAATTCATCGATTGATTCAATTTTTCCATCATCAAATTCTGTCCGTCCCATAGTTGCCACACTCCGCAATAATTTTTTACTTGCCTTCGTAGGAAAGTGCAGAATAAAGCTTGTAATTACCAAGAGCTTCTCTGCCCTTAAGCCCCTTAAGTTCCATAAGAACAAGAACGCCTGCTACTTCGCCGCCAAGTCTCTCAATCATTTTGATCATGGCTTTGATTGTTCCACCCGTAGCAATGAGGTCATCAACAATAATAACCTTCTGTCCGGGCTTAATTGCATCCTTATGAATTTCAAGAGTAGCTGTGCCATATTCAAGCTCATACTCCTCTGAAATTGTCTCACAGGGAAGCTTACCCTTCTTACGGATCATAACAAATCCTTTTTTCATATTATATGCAAGAGCTGTTCCAAAAATAAATCCTCTTGACTCAGCGCCTGCCACAACATCAAAATCCACATCCTTAACAAGATTCTGCATCTCATCTATAGCAAGCTGAAGTCCGTCAGGATCCTGTATTACTGAAGTAATATCGCGAAACATAATGCCGGGTTCCGGAAAATCCGGTATTGTTCTTACATACTCATCTAACTTCTTCATTGTATTTACCTCATAAACTAAATAGTAAAAGTTCTTTATAACTAACATAGTATATCACGATTTTGGCTCAATAACGAAATAATTTATATTTATTTTATACTTTGAACGTATTTTTAACACAATTAGAAAACCCTCTTTACTTTTTGCTGCGTAAAGAGGGCTTAAATAATGTATTAAATTATTCCAATGAAAATTCAATTATTTCTCCGCCAAGATCACCTATAAGACCTAATGACTCAACATTTTTCAGCTTGGACGCATCCATCTGCTTTATCAGTACCATACTCTTCTTCTCACCTGAAGTAATTGTTCCGGAGTATGAACTGAGGTCATTATCTAGCATTGTAACATTGGTATATCCAACATTTACACCATTCAAAATAACCTGGAAATGTGGATTAGCCTTTTCCATATCAACCGACACATCCATACCGCTTGTGTTTGCAAGCCTGAAATTAAGTATCAGCAGCTTTTTACCGGATGTAGCATTTATTACAAAAACATCATCATTATCAGGATAAGTGGAAGCCACGCTGTATCCCGAATATGTAAGAAACATTCCCTTGGAAAGCTCCTGTCTCATCCCTTGAACCACCTTATCGGGTTCTGTTTCCTGTGGAGTATTCTGTATATCTTCAGTATTATTATCGGGTACTTCTCCTCCTGAATTTTTTATGCCTTCATCAAGCTCGTCACCGTACTCATTCAAAAGCTTATCAATATCATCCTCAGAATTAGTATTTTCAGTTATCTGGTCTTCCTGATTGGTATTTTCAGTTGTCTCGTCCTCGGGTTCAGTAAGGGTAGTCTGCTCAGGCTCATTTAAATCATTCTGTGCCGCATCAGTGCTTTCGGTATTATATGTTTGCTCTGTTTCATCAACATCAGTCGCTCCATCAGTATCAGCAGTATCAGCCGACATATTTGCAATAGCAGCAGCGGTTTGAGCATCGCGCTCAGCCTTGGCAGAATCTCTGGCTTCTTTTGCCATTTGTCTTTGAAGTTCGAGCGAACTGAGTGAAGAAAGCTTTTCAACACCATTATTTGAATACTTCATCAGAAGGCTCACCATATATTGAACAGTCTGATTGTATTCATCATCAGTCATCTCCGGAAACTGTGAACCACACCCCGTAAGGAAAACTCCCACTGCAAAACATGTAATTAAAGCCTTTACAACACGTTTACCCATAAACGCCTCCATAAGGTTTATCTTGTTTCCAGCTCAAACCAAAATTCCACACCATTATCGTAGTTATTTACTCCATATCCCTGATGCATGGATTCCATGATTGCCTTAACAATTGAAAGGCCGACGCCACTACCGCCATACTCCCTGGTTCTGGCTTTATCAACCTTATAAAATTTCTCCCAAATATGTCCTATGCTATCCTCCGGAATAGGTTCTCCAGTATTAAATACAGATATTCTAACCTTATCGTCATAGGTCTTAAGTTTAATCTCAATAATGCAGTCACCACTTATGTGATTGAGAGCATTACTAAAATAGTTCATTAAAACTTCTTCTGTTTTAAATTCATCTGCCCAGACGTAAATGGGTGGATATTCATCCATTTGTACTGTGGCATTTTTCTGTTTCGTTAATATATCGGCAGATTTTATGTAATTCTTAATAGTTTCCGTTATATCAAAGCGTTCCATCTGGGCATTGTCATTTCCAAATTCCAGCTGATTCAGGGTGAGAAGCTTTTTAACAAGAGTATCCATCTTTGAAGCTTCATCTCTGATTACGTCACAATAAAACACCATACTCTCAGGATCATCGCTTATACCTTCCTCAAGACCTTCAGCATAACCCTGTATTAAAGCTATAGGGGTCTTAAGCTCATGCGAAACATTTGATAAGAACTCACGTCTCATCTCATCAATCTGCTCTTTATGCGCAATATCCTGTTTCAACTCATTATTTGCATTTTTTAATTCTTTAATTGTAGCTTCAAGAGTCTCTGAGAGCTCATTAATATTATCTCCGAGAATATCTATCTCATTGGTAGTTTTCTTATGGTTGTCAGCTACATATTTTGCTTCAAAATTCAGGTTTTTCATTTCTTCAGATATCTTTGATAGCTGAAGTATGGGCCTTGTAATTCTGTTACTCAGATATAGAATGCTGATTGAACCAATAACTATCGCAGCAATACCGCAATAGAGCATGAACCTGTTCGAAATACCAACGCTCTCTCTTATACCCGCAAGAGCGCTTCTTACCATTACGATATATCCAGAATCGATTACACCCCATATTTCCAGATATTCTGTATTAAGGCGCTTGTCATTTTCAATCTGAATAGTATACTCGCCGTTTTTTTCAATAATACGCTTAACGCCTTCACTACCTCCCATCATACTGTCGCCTATAAGATTATCCCACAGAATATGAGCCATATAATCCGCGTCACTTGATGATGACTTTATCATCTGTGAATCGGCATCAAGTATGATAAGCTCAATTCCATAAGTATCACATATACTCTGAAGCTCAATATCATACTCATCAGTAGCAAAGCTCCCGTCTGTCGATGCTTCGTCAATACTTTGATAAGCCTGCTTTACCACGTCAAGCTGATGAGATAAGTAAACCCGTTCAAGAAAAAATTGATTAATTATGACCAGAAAAACTATCATTCCAACCATGACAAACAGAAACAGTATGTTTAATTCGGTACGTAATGACAGTCTTAATTTCTTAGTATTGTTGTCTGACATATAAGTATTTTGCCTTCCTATTTTTTCATAAGAAATGTAGCAGCATCGTCAGATCATGGATATACCCTTGCTGTTACACCTCGAACTTATACCCCATCCCCCATATTGTTTTAATCAGGTCACCTTTCTCTCCCATTTTTCCTCTCAGCTTTTTTACATGGGTATCGATCGTTCGTGCATCGCCAAAATAATCATAATTCCATACATTATTCAGAATCTTTTCTCTTGAAAGTGCAATGCCTTTGTTTTCGATAAAGAATGTAAGAAGTTCAAACTCTTTAAATGAAAGCTCAATCTCTTTGCCATCTATTGTTACATTATGGGCAGCCTTATTTATCACAATACCGCCAGCTTCAATAATATCATCACTTGAGCCCTGGGTAGTTCTCCTTAAAATAGCTTCAACCCTTGCCACAAGGATTTTAGGACTAAAGGGTTTACCTATATATTCGTCAACTCCAAGTTCAAAACCTTGAAGTTCATCCCTTTCCTCTGTTTTGGCAGTAAGCATAATAATAGGCACTTTGGAATAGGTCCTGATTTCACGGCATACCTGCCAGCCATCCATTTTAGGCATCATAACATCGAGGATAATGAGGGCAATGTCTTTTTCATCAAAAAAGATATCAACAGCCTTCTGACCATCCTCTGCTTCAAGAACCTCAAATCCACTTTTTACAAGAAAGTCTCTTACAAGCTTTCTCATTCTTGATTCATCATCTACAACCAGTATCTTTAATTTATCCATATTTTCACTCTCCCGAACACAGTATATTATCCAATTGTGTCCATTTTGTTTACAAATAATCTGAATTATTCTTCAATTTCACTGGCATATTCAGTATTATCCTGAATTTTAAGTTCTCTTTCCTTCGCCCGTACTGCTTTCTCTCGCTCTTTAAGCGATTCTTCCCACTCTGCATATCTGTTAGTAACATTTTGTTTATAGTTTATTATGTTATCATTATCGGAACGCATAACAATAACAAACATTGCTACAACAAGTGCAACCAGTATGATATTCATTGCAATAAGAATTATAAAACTTGCCTTTACGTCTCTTTTCTTTTTTTGAGGAAGAGGTGTTATATATTGTCTCTGATGATACTCATCCTTCAAATCCACTTTTGTAAATTTTGTATTTACAGGAATAGGAATCAAATCATCCTCATTTACTCCGGCAGCGATCAGTCTGTCACGAAGCTTGGCAAGATAATGCCACCCAACAGGAGTTGAAAATATTTTATTTGAGATGGCTTTTTCATATACAGCTTCAAGATCGACAACCTTCGTTGAGTGAACCTTTTGCCCAAGAATAATGATTTTTTGCTTGTCAGACTCTGCCTTTTTAGCATCTTCCTTCGACAAAAACTCATACCCTTCAACCACAAGGTTCTCTTCTTCCTCTATAGGTTTAACATAAGTTTTATTATTTTCTTCACCTGCGGTCTTTTGTTCGTTTTCATCTGCCATAGCCTTCTCCATATGCTGCTATAAATACACTTACGCTTCTGGATTTTAGTCTCCAATTCGGAATAGTAAGCGGCTTAGGACGGTTATTAAAATATCGTTTATCCTCAGCAGCTGTATCCACAACCAGTGTCCAGTATGAACCATCAGGCGGCTCAGGAAGTGTTATCTGAATATCCTCCCAGTAAACATTTACAGACATCAAAACCACATCATCATGTCCTTTTTTTCTGATATATCCGGCAAACATGATGCTTATAACCTTTGTACTGTCATTGATATTCGTATTATATGGATGATCGGTAAATACAGAAATATGCGGAAGTCCTGACATTGCAGGTTTTAAATCCTTACGTATGCAGGGATGCTTCCTTCTAAACTGGATCATATCTCGGTAAAAATCAAAATACTGACGATTCTTGCTGAAAAGATCCCAGTTCAGCCACGAAACCTCATTATCCTGACAATACGCATTATTATTACCATACTGAGTATTACCGAATTCATCTCCGGCAAGGATCATGGGAGTTCCCCTGCTACACATAAGAACCGTAATCGCATTGCGCATCATTTTAAACCGAAGATCATTTACCTCCTGATTATCGGTCTCACCCTCATGACCGCAGTTCCAGCTTCTGTTGTCATTGGCTCCGTCCGTGTTATTCCATCCATTAGCTTCATTATGCTTTTCGTTGTAGGAAAACATATCATATAAGGTAAATCCATCATGGCATGTAATGAAGTTTACAGAAGAATCATAACCTGCATAGTTACGTCCATACATATCCATGGAGCCTGTAATACGGCTTACTGCCTCAGGTGCTGCCCAGTATTCGCCCTTGAGGAAGGATCTTATGCTATCTCGATATCGTCCATTCCATTCGGCCCATCTTCCCCAGGATGGGAAAGATCCAACCTGATACATGCCGCCCGCATCCCATGCCTCTGCTATAAGCTTTACATCCCCGAGAATAGGATCAAAGGCAAGCCTCTGCAAAAGTGGCGGTGCCTCCATAGGCGCACCATTCTGATCTCTACCAAGAATACTTGCAAGATCAAATCTGAATCCATCAATTTTATACTGTTCTACCCAATAATGCAGACATTCCACGATCATCTGCTGAACCATAGGATGATTACAATTAAGAGTATTACCGCATCCGCTGAAATTATAGTAATCACCGTCAGGGGTAAGCATATAGTAAATATTATTATCGAATCCCTTGAAAGAAATGAAAGGACCGTTTTTATTCCCCTCAGCAGTATGGTTAAATACCACATCAAGAATAACTTCTATTCCATTTTCTTTAAGAAGCTTAATCATTTCCTTAAGTTCAAAGCCTTCTCTGTTATACTCTTCAGTTGAAGCATAGCTGGTATTGGGCGCAAAGAAACTTACTGTGTTGTATCCCCAATAATCAAGCAGAGTTCTGCCGTTAACTACTCTTTTATCCCTGGTCTCGTCAAATTCAAAAATAGGCATTAGCTCTACAGCAGTTACGCCAAGCCTTTTCAAATAGTCAACCTTTTCCATTATGCCCGCAAAAGAGCCTCTGCATTTAACACCGGCTGACTCAGACATTGTAAAGCCACGAACATGCATCTCATATATGATTGAGTCACTCATGGGAGTTTTTAGCCAGCTGGCCTCACCCCAATCAAAATCATTTCTTACAACTCTGGCTCTGTAAGCCTCTTCAAATTTTATTGTCTGTCCCCATACTCTTTGTCCTGCAACAGCCTTTGCATAAGGATCCAGAAGAATATGGTTATAGTCAAATAAAAGTCCCTTATCTTCATCCCAGGGGCCATCTACACGATATGCATATTCCATATTTTCAATTGTTAATCCAAACACAATCATGGAATGTACTTTTCCGATACGATAGCTTTCAGGAAAAGTGAGCGAAACATAGGGTCTCTCCTCTCCTCTATGATAAAGAAGAAGCGTGACCTTCGTTGCTCCGTTAGAATAAACAGTAAAATTAACGCCATCAGGAAGAACCGTGGCACCATTAATATCATAGTACCCCGGGCGAACCCTGAAACCGTTAATAACATCAGCTGCAAGAATTTGCCTGTTTTCCTCAGACCTTCTCAAATCCCTCTCATGAGGAAACGCAAAATTATCCTGTTTAGGTATTGGTCTTTTAAACTCCGTCATACGCAAATGTTAGAGGGGAATCCTCTGTCCTCTCACCTTTTTAGAATTCAAAACAAACATATGCCAACAAAACACTACTCTAATTGTATCACAAATTAACATTTTAAAGTACATTTTGACACTAAAAAAAAGAACAACTATCCAGGTAAAGATAGTTGTTCTTTATAAACTAAGCTCAAAAATACCTTGCTAAGTATTTGAGGTTTATGCAGGATATGCTCCGTTCTTAGTGTCAGCAGCTGTGAGATCAACCTTCTCCTGCTGAGCAAGACGATATTTAAAGAAGTCTGTAGCAACCTGAGGGAACAATGCATAGGACAGAACGTCCTCATCCTGCTGCTTCCACTGCTTAACATCCTCTTCAAACTTTTTAAGTCCGGGCTCAAGCTTATCTGCAGGTCTGCATGTGATAACCTCTCTGTCGCCGATAATCTTCTTCTGTACTTCAGGATTGAAAGGCTTGATTGTCTTACCATATTCACCTGCAAGAAGAT
>JAEEGL015041374.1_pt1 | contig 17764 bp, 15 predicted proteins | sample 9134231 | NCBI WGS metagenome assembly JAEEGL01 (sample SAMN16246548, study PRJNA631951) | gut metagenome | biome: gut microbiome; feature: rumen; material: fiber-attached | host: Bos | place: Iran: Karaj | collected 2018-10 | reverse complement strand
CGCGTTCTCCCCGGGCGCAGGTGGTCCGACGGCCTACACCAGGCGGTCGAGGCGAAGGAGGGCGTCGAGATAGAGAAGGAGTCGCAGACGCTCGCGACGATAACGATACAGAACTACTTCCGCCTCTACAGGAAGCTTTCCGGCATGACGGGCACTGCCGAGACGGAGGCACGCGAGTTCAAGGACATCTACAAGCTCGACGTCGTCTCCGTGCCAACCAACAAGCCCGTGAACCGCATCGACGGCAACGACCAGATCTACCGCTCGCAGCGCGAGAAGTACAAGGCGATCATCTCCGACGTCGAGCGCCGCCATGCCCTCGGCCAGCCCGTACTCCTCGGCACGGTAACGGTCGACACGTCGGAAGTCCTTTCGCGCATGCTCAAGATGGCGCACATCCCGCACGAGGTGCTGAACGCCAAGAACCACGCGCGAGAGGCGGAGATCGTGGCGCTCGCAGGGCAGCGCGGCTCCGTGACGATCGCGACGAACATGGCAGGCCGCGGCACAGACATCAAGCTCGGGGATGGCGTGACGGAGCTTGGCGGCCTCCACGTCATAGGCTCCGAACGCCACGAGTCGCGGCGCATCGACCGCCAGCTTCGCGGCCGCTGCTCGCGCCAGGGCGACCCGGGCTCGTCGCAGTTCTTCATCTCGCTCGAAGACCAGCTCATGCGGCTTTTTGGCTCGCAGAGGATCGCCGGCATCATGCAGCGCCTCGGCCTCAAGGAGGGCGAGGTAATGGAGCACAGGTGGCTCAACAAGTCGGTCGAGACGGCGCAGAGGCGCGTCGAGCAGCAGCATTTCGCGGTGCGCAAGCGTACTCTCGAGTACGACGACGTGATGAACAAGCAGCGCTCGATAGTCTACGAGCTCCGCGGCAGGGTCCTGTGCGGCACGAAGGAGGAGGTGCATTCGCTCATACTCGACGTGATGAACGACCTCGTGCAGAGCCAGGCGGAAAGGTACCTCTTCAGCGCGAAAGACGGCTCCGTGTCGGACTTCCTCGCGTGGCTCGGCGTCACTTTCCCGGTGACGGTAACCGAGGAGGAGCTTGTGCCATTGATGGGCACGCCAGCTGCGGCGGGCGACATGGTGATGAAGCGCGTCGAGGAGGCGTACGAGACGAAGTGCGCGAGCGAAGACCAGGAGGTGCTGCCGTTCATGGAGCGCGGCGTCTTCCTACAGGTCATCGACCGCGAATGGCAGGACTACCTCCGCGCCATGGACGACCTCCGCCACGGCGTGAACCTCCGTGCCTACGGCCAGAGGGACCCTCTCGTCGAGTACAAGAAGGAGGCGTTCTCGATGTTCGAGTCGCTCATGGGCTCCATAAAGACGAAGGTGGCCTCGGGCGAGTTCAGGAGCGCCTCCGCCGCGAGGTTCCAGACGGCGTACAGGCGCCTTGTGAGCACGAACGCGCAGTCGTTCGACCCTGCGGGCGGCGGCGAGGAGCCGCGCCCGGCGCCGGGGCGCGATGCAACCGTCGCGGACGTGCTCAAGTCGATGATGTCGGAGCGCGGCGCGGCGTCTGTGCGCATTCCGGCCGCTCCAAGGCCAGTTGCGGGGAGAAATGACCCATGCCCGTGCGGGAGCGGCAAGAAGTTCAAAAAGTGCTGCGGGAGGAACGTTGCATGACGACAGCGATAATAGTTGCCGCCGGGAAGTCCGAGCGGATGGGGAATGGGGTTGACAAGGCGTTTCTGCCCTTGTGCAGCAAGCCCGTGCTGGCGTGGAGCCTTCTGGCGTTCGAGCGCTCGCCCGACATCGACGCCATCGTGCTCGTCGTGAGGAAGGAGCAGCTCGTGGCGGCGCAGGCGCTCGCAAAGATGTTCGGCATCGCCAAGCTGAGGGGCATCGTCCCGGGCGGCAAGACCCGCGCCGAGTCCGTGCAGGCGGGGCTTGCGCAGTGCGACATCGACACGAAGACCGTTGTCGTGCACGACGGCGCAAGGCCGCTCGTCTCCCGCAGGACGATCGCGGCGGTCGTCGAGGCGGCGGCAAAGGGCCCGGCCGCGGCGGGCGCGCGCGTCACAGACGCCCTGAAGCGCGTCGACAAGGGCTTGGCCATTTCCGGCAGCGTCGAAAGGGACAGGGTCTGGGCGATGCAGACGCCGCAGGCGTTCCCAGTGGAGGTTCTGCGCGAGGCGTACAAGAAGGCCGGCAAGGCCGACTTCGCCGATGACTGCGAGGTCGTTGAGAAGGCGGGCGTCCAGGCGCGCGTCGTCGAATGCACCGACCCGAACTTCAAGATTACTACCGCCTCCGACCTCCAGCTCGCGGCGTACTTCCTCAAATAGGCTTGGGGGAATGGGAAAGGTATTTGCCATACTCGGGGACATCCACTCCAACATCGAGGCGCTCGACGTCGTAATTGACGATTGCCGCGCACAGGGCGTCACCGACTTCATGTGCACCGGCGACATCGTGGGCTACAACGCCTCGCCGAGGGAGTGCCTTTCGAGGATACGCGAGCTCGGATGCCCCGCCGTGATGGGCAACCACGACTTCTACGTCTCCACCCGCAAGGACCTTTCCGACTTCAACCCCGCCGCCGCTGCCGTCGTGCAGTGGACGCGCGGCCAGCTCAAGATGGAGGACATCTTCTTCCTCCGCTCGCTGCCGTTCCTGCGCACGGTCATGGGGTTCTCGGTCGTCCACTCCACCTGCGACAACCCGGAGGGGTTCGGCTACGTGTTCGACAAGTTCCAGGCCGACGCCAACTTCGTGAACCAGAAGACGCCGATATGCTTTCACGGCCATACGCACTGCCCCGTGGTGTACGAGAGGCTGATGGACGGCGTGCAGATCCTCCCGCCGGTCGACATGCTCCTCTCCCCGGGCCACAAGTTCTTCATAAACGTGGGCAGCGTGGGCCAGCCGCGCGACGGCGACCCAAGGGCTTCCTACGTGATATTCGACCAGGTGTCGAAGACGGTGCGCTTTCGCCGGCTCGAATACGACGTCGCGGCGGCGCAGGAGCGCGTCAGGAAGGCGGGCCTCCCGGAGAGGCTTGCCGAGAGGCTTGCGGTCGGGCAATAGCGGAGCGCGAACATGGCGGAAAACAACTACAACGCGGAAAACATCCAGGTTCTCGAGGGCATGGAGGCCGTGCGGAAGCGCCCTGCGATGTACATCGGCGACACGGGCGAGCGCGGCTACCACCATCTCGTCTACGAGGTTGTGGACAACTCCATCGACGAGGCGCTCGCGGGCTACTGCACGTCGGTCGAGGTCTTCATCAACCCCGACGGCTCGGTTACCGTGCAGGACGACGGGCGCGGCATCCCGGTGGACATGCACCCGACGCAGCGCCGCCCCGCGATCGAGGTCGTTCTTACGGTGTTGCACGCGGGCGGCAAGTTCGACGGCTCCAACTACAAGGTCTCGGGCGGCCTCCACGGCGTGGGCGTCTCCTGCGTGAACGCGCTTTCGGAGTGGATGAAGGTCGAGGTCAGGCGCGGTGGCAAGGTGCATCGCATGGAGTTCTCGCGCGGGCAGGTGACGAAGCCCCTCGAAGTTGTGGGCGAATGCGGCGGCGAGACGGGCACGAAGGTAACGTTCTTCCCGGACCACACGATATTCTCGTGCCGCGCGTTCAAGGCCGAGATACTCTGTAGCCGCCTGCGCGAGCTTGCGTTCCTCAACAAGGGCGTGACGATACACTTCCGCGACGACGAGGGCGACGGTAGCATAGAGGAGACGTTCCGCTACGACGGCGGCATAGACGAGTTCGTAGGCTACCTCAACGAGAACAAGAAGCCCCTTTCGCCCGTCATGCACTTCGAGGGCTCGAAGGAGGGCGTCACCGGCATGGTGCAGGCCGAGATATCAATGCAGTACGTCGACAGCTACTCGACAATCGAGCAGACCTACTGCAACAACATCCACACCATCGAGGGCGGCACCCACCTCTCGGGCTTTCGCCGCGCCCTCACCACCACGATCAACAAGTACGGCGCCGACAACAAGCTCATCAAGGAGAAGGACTCCCTTACCGGCGACGACATGCGCGAGGGCCTCACGGTCGTCGTGAGCGTGAAGGTGCCGCAGCCGCAATTCGAGGGCCAGACGAAGACGAAGCTCGGCAACGGCGAGGTGGAGGGCATCGTAAGCTCCATCGTCTCCGAGAGGCTCATGACGTTCTTCGAGGAGAACCCCGCAATAGCGAAGACGGTCATAGAGAAGACGCTCCTCGCCGCCCGCGCCCGCGAGGCCGCCCGCGCCGCGAGGGAGTCGACGCGCAGGAAGGGCGTGATGGACGGCCTCTCCCTGCCCGGCAAGCTGCGCGACTGCTCGGAGCGCGACCCCGCGAAGACCGAGCTATACCTCGTCGAGGGCGATTCCGCCGGCGGCAGCGCCTGCAAGGGGCGCGACCGCGCGACGCAGGCGATACTGCCCCTTCGCGGCAAGGTGATAAACGTCGAGAAGGCGCGCATCGACAGGATGCTCGCGAACAACGAGATACGCACTCTCATCACCGCGATCGGCTGCGGGTTTGCCGACGAGTGGGACATATCCAAGGTCCGCTACCACAAGATAGTCATCATGACCGATGCCGACGTGGACGGCGCCCACATTAGAACGCTCCTCCTGACGTTCTTCTTCCGCAAGATGCCGGAGCTAATCGAGAAGGGCTACGTGTATCTCGCGCAGCCGCCGCTCTACAAGGTCGAGAGGCGCAAGAAGGTCGAGTACGTCCTCACCGACGCCGACCTCACGGAGAAGCTGCTGACGCTCGGCCTCGACGACTTCGAGGTGAAGGACGGAGCGGGCGCTGCGCTCGAGCCCGAGAGGGCGAAGCTCTTTCTGAAGCTCCTTGCCGAGATCGAGGCGACCGCGAAGGCACTTGAGGAGCGCGGCGCGGATGCGAAGGAGCTTCTTTCCGCAGATGCGGCGGCGGCAGGGGCGTCGGCCTCTCTCGTGAAGAAGCAGTTCAGCTCGCTTTCCGGCTACGGGTACGGGCCCGAGAGCTGGTTCTCCGGCGACCTGCCGAAGCTTCTCGACCGCGTGAGGGAGCATGGCAGGCAGGGGCTTTCGATAATGCGCTTCAAGGGCCTCGGCGAAATGGACGCGCCGGAGCTCTACGACACCACCATGAATCCGGAGAAGCGCCACATGCTCAAGGTCGGGATATCCGACGCGATGGAGGCCGACAGGATGTTTTCGCTTCTCATGGGCGACGAGGTGGAGCCTCGCCGCAAGTTCATCGAGGACAACGCATTGAGCGTGCGCAACCTCGATTTCTGACGTTTTGAAAGGAGGGGGTCATGTCTGACAGGCTTGCCGACATCGGATGGGAGGAGTTCAGGGGGCTCTCGCCCGAGGCGAAGAGCGGCTATCTATCCGCGCCGGGCCTTGGCGGGATGCCGTACCACACGCTTTTCGCGCAGCAGTTCGACAGGCTCATCCTCGAGCGGCTTGCGGCTCTTGCCAACAGGATCCGATTCATAAGCAAGTCGAGGGAGGGCGCCCTGCACCTGAAGGGGCTGCTGTCGCACAAGAGGGCTATGCTGTACTTTTCCCAGCCGTCCTCGCGCACGTTCCTCTCGCACCTCGCCGCCTGCCAGATACTGGGGCTCACCACTGGCAGCGTGCGCGACGCCGCGACGAGCTCCGAGTTCAAGGGCGAGTCGAAGGAGGATTCGATACGCACCTTCAGCTCCTACTTCGACATGATAATAATGCGCAGCCCCGAACAGGGCCTTGCGGAGAAGATGGCGTGGGAGCTTTCGAACTCGTCGCGCCCCGTGCCGATAATAAACGCCGGTTCCGGCAAGGACCAGCACCCCACGCAGGCGCTTCTCGACATCTACACGCTCATGCGCTCGTTCGAGACTAAAGGCGGCATCGACGGCAGGACGGTCGTCTTCTGCGGCGACCTCATGCGCGGCAGGACCGTCCGCTCGCTCTCCTATCTCCTTACGAGGTTCGAGGGGGTCAGGCAGGTGTTCGTCGCCCCGCAGGAGCTTCAGGTGCCGGCCGACGTGGTGATGGTGCTCGCGAAGAAGGGTGTGGAGTTCGAGGTGACGGACAGCCTGCGCGACGCCGTCCCCGGCGCGGACGCCGTGTACATGACGCGCATCCAGGACGAGTGGGACGAGTCGAAGGGGGCCTCCGCGAAGATCGACACGAGCCGCTTCAAGTTCGGCGCGAAGGAGCTTGCGCTCCTGAAGGCCGACGCCGTGATAATGCACCCGTTGCCGCGCCGCGACGAGATAGCCACGTGCTGCGACCGCGACCCGAGGGCGATGTACTGGCGGCAGATGCGCAACGGGATGTGGATACGCGCCGCGCTCATCGCGGCGACGTTCGGCCTCGAGCGCGAGATTGCGGAGTGCGGGTACTAGGCCATTCTGGATGGACGCATTCGGATACAGCTTCAGGAACCCCCGGCTTCTCGAGGAGGCGCTTACAACGCCCTCCTTCAAGATGGACCATCCCGCCGCGCGCGACAACCAGCGCCTCGAGTTCCTCGGCGACGCGGTGCTCGGCGTCATCGCGGCAGACAGGCTCTACCGCGAGCGCACCGACGAGGAGGAGGGGCGGCTTACCGTTGACCGCGCGCGCATCGTCTCCACTGAATCCCTCTGCCGCGCCGCGGCGCGCATGTCGCTTGCCGGGATGCTGAAGCGCAACGCGCACGCCGCCGCGCTTCCCTCCGATTCCAAGTCCCTCGCCGACGCGATAGAGGCGGTCATCGGCGCGGCGTGGATTGACGGCGGCCTCGAGGCGGCGTGCGCCGTCTTTGACGCGCTCGGCCTCGGCGACAGCGGCGCCTGCGCAAACCCGAAGGGCGACCTCCAGATAGCGACGCAGGCGCTCGTTCCGCCGCGCCTCCCAGAATACGTCCTAGTATCGGTCTCGGGGCCCTCGCACCAGCCGGTCTTCCACGTGAAGGCGACGGTCGAGGGAATTGGCGAGGCGGAGGCGCGGGCAGGCTCACGCAAGAAGGCGGAGAGCGAGGCTGCGGCGCTGCTGCTCGAGAAGATGAAGGAGGCTCGGAGATGACGACAGTGGTGAAGACGGTGAAGTTCGACGCGGCGCATGTGCTCACGAACCACCAGGGGCTTTGCAAGAACCTGCACGGGCACACGTACAGGGTTGACGTGGCCGTCGCCACTCCCGATCTTGAGGCCGACATGGTGATGGACTTTACCGACATAAAGCGCATCGCAACTGAAGAGATATGCAGCCGCTTCGACCACGCGTTTGTGTACAACACGCTTTCCGAGGGGGAGCGCGAGATCGCGGCGGTCGTGGAGAAGCACGGGATGCGCACGGCGGCGCTCCCGTTCAGGTCGACGGCGGAGAACCTTGCGAGGCACTTCTTCGAGCTTCTGAAGCCTCGGATGCCGGCGGTCTCCTCCGTAAGGGTCTGGGAGACGGCCGACAGCAGCGCGGAATACCGGGAATTGGGCGCGCAGTAATTCTCTTGATTGTTTTGCCGCAATATGCGATAATACGCTTAAGGGCAGATATTATGGAAAAGGATGCGATAATAATAGGTGCGGGGGTGATCGGGTGCGCTACGGCCCGTGAGCTTTCAAGGTACAATCTCAATGTCGCCGTTGTCGAGGCGGGCAGCGACATAGCCGAGGGCGCCTCGAAGGCCAACAGCGCCATCGTCCACGCCGGCTTCGACGCGAAGCCCGGCTCGAACAAGGCGAAGTTCAACGTTCTAGGCAACAGGATGTTTGAGGAATACTGCCGCGAGCTCAAGGTCCCGTTCAGGCGCAACGGCTCACTCGTGCTCGCGTTCGGCATGGAAGACGAACTTGCCCTCGCGGAGCTCAAGCAGCGCGGCGAGCAGAACGGCGTGCCGACCTTCATAATCGACCGCCAGGAGCTGCGCCGCCGCGAGCCGAACGTCTCCGACAAGGCAACTGCCGCGCTCTGGGCGCCCACGGGCGGGATATGCTGCCCGTACGAGCTTGCGTTCCGCTGCGCGGAGAACGCGGCGGCGAACGGCGCGGAGTTCATTTTCGACGCCAAGGTGACTGGCCTCAAGAAGGAGGCCGACGGCGCATGGCTTGTCGAGTGCGCAGACGGCAGGGCGTTCCGCACGCGCGCGGTGGTGAACGCCGCGGGCATCCGCTCCGACGAGCTGAACAACATGGTAAGCTCCGTCAAGTACTCCATCCAGGCGCGTCGCGGCGAATACCTCATGCTCGACAAGGACGAAGACGGGGTCTTCTCCGCCACGATGTTCCAGGTGCCCTCGAAGATGGGCAAGGGCATTCTCGTCTCGCCCACGGTTGACGGCACGGTGATCGTAGGCCCCACGGCCGAGGACATCCCCGACAAGGACGACAAGGCGACGACGTTCGACGGCCTCGAGAAGGTGAAGGCGGGCGCGAGGCGCACGTACCCCGGCCTGCCGCTCGACAAGGTGATAACGGAGTTCTCCGGCCTCAGGGCGCACGAGACCACTGTCGGCGACTTCATACTCGGCGAGGTCGCTGACGCGCCGTTCTTCTTCAATGCCGTCGGCGTGGAGTCGCCGGGGCTTACCTCCGCGCCCGCGATAGGCAAGTTCCTCGCAGAGGCCGTCGCCGGCCGCCTTTCCGCCTCGCGCAAGAACCCCGCGATCATCTCGAACGCGGTGAGCTGGTGGCCGAAGACGCGCGAGATGTCGCCTGCCGAGCTTGCGGAGCTCGTCGAGCGCGACCCGTCCTTCGGGCGCGTCGTATGCAGGTGCGAGGGCGTTACCGAGGGCGAGATACGAGCCGCCATCCGCGCGCGCGTCGGGGCGAGGACGCTTGACGGCGTGAAGCGCCGCACGCGCTCCGGGATGGGGCGCTGCCAGGGCGGCTTCTGCACGCCGAGGCTTATCGAGATTCTCGGCTCCGAACTCGGGCTGCCGCCGGAGTCGTTCCTCCTTTCGCGCAAGACCGCGCCGAAGGGGCTGAGGGAGCGCGAGACGGGCGGCGGCGAGCAGGTCGTCGACGCGACGCTCGACGTGCTTGTCGTGGGCGCCGGCCCTGCCGGGCTTGCGGCCGCCTGCGCCGCGAAGGACGCTGGTGCGGAGAGCGTCGTCATCATCGAGCGCGACGACGCGCCGGGCGGCATTCTCCAGCAGTGCATTCACAACGGCTTCGGGCTCCACCGCTTCAACGAGGAGCTCACCGGCCCCGAGTACGCGCAGCGCTACGTCGACATGGCGGAGGAGCGCGGAGTTCCCGTCCTATGCGGCACGATGGTGCTTGACCTGAGCCCGCTCGAGGGCGGAAGCACTGCCGTCACCGCAATGAGCCCGCAGGGAGGGCTCAAGAAGTACATTGCCCGCTCCGTCGTTCTCGCGATGGGCTGCAGGGAGCGCCCGCGCGGGGCGCTGATGACGCCGGGCACGCGGCCTGCGGGCGTGTACACCGCGGGCACCGTGCAGAGGCTCGTCAACATGGACGGCATCATGCCCGGAAGGCGCGTCGTAATCCTCGGCTCTGGCGACATCGGGCTTATCATGGCGCGGCGGCTCACGTTCTCCGGCGCGAAGGTGCTTGCCTGCGTCGAGATAATGAAGAAGAGCTCTGGCCTCATGCGCAACGTCGTGCAGTGCCTCAACGACTACGACATACCGCTTCTCCTTTCCCACACGGTGACCGACGTCGAGGGCAGGGAGCACGTGACGGGCGTCAAGGTCTCGAAGGTCGACGACGACCTGAAGCCGATCCCCGGCACGGAGATCCACTTCGACTGCGATACGCTCGTCCTTTCCTGCGGGCTCATACCGGAGAACGAGCTTACGAAGAAGGCCGGCGTCGAGATGGACCCGAAGACGCGCGGCCCGAAGGTGGACCTCAAGACGATGGCGACGAGCGTGCCCGGAATCTTCGCGGGCGGCAACGTCGTCAGGGTCTACGACCTCGTTGACTGGGTAAGCCGCGATTCCGAGATCGCAGGCAGGTCGGCCGCCGAATACGCAAAGCGCCTGAAAGGAGCCTCGTTGAAATGAAGATCATCTGCATCAACTGCCCGAAGGGCTGCGAGCTCGAGGCCGAGATGAAGGACGGCAAGCCCGTCGTCACCGGGCATACGTGCCCGAAGGGCGAGGAGTACGGCCGCGCCGAGCTTGTGAATCCCACGAGGATGGTCACGGGGCTCGTGCGTGTCGCGGGGATGCGCAAGCCGCTGCCGGTGAAGACGAAGGCCGCCGTGCCCAAGAAGAAAATCGACGAGGTGCTCTTCGCCATGCACCAGGCGACTGTGCAGCTGCCGGTGAGGATCGGCGACGTGATCACGAGCAACGTTGCAGGCACGGGAGTGGATCTCGTGGCCACGGCAAACATGTAGTCGTTAGTGGTTAGTGAAGGGGAAAGAGATGTTTGACCTCAAGAAGAAGAAGGCCTTTGTCTGCGACCTCGACGGGACTCTCTTCATGGGCCCGAACCCGATTCCGACTGCAGTGGATTTCGTCATAAGGAACACGAATTCCGGCAGGTTCAAGTTCTTCTACCTCACGAACAACACCTCGAAGTGCCCCGAGGAGTACATGAAGAAGATCTCTGGCGCGGCGATACCCGTCGTGCCTGAGCAGATACTGACCCCGCTCATCACGCTTGAGTCGTACATACGCGAGAAGGGCTACAGGAGCGTCTACCTCATCTCGAGCGAGAAGGTGAAGCGCCACATGGCCGGGCGACTTGCAGGCGTCTCGCTCGACTACGACCCGGAGGCAAACGAGCTTATCGCGCTAACCTACGACAAGGAGCTTACATACGCGAAGCTCGCGGACGCGACGAGCCTCTGGAACATGCGCAACTGCCCGCCAAGCCCGATGTGCCCCGTGCGCACGAAGAACCAGGCGCCGGTAGACTTCGTGGCGACGCACCCCGACAACTGCTGCCCCTCGGAGCGCGGCCCGATTCCCGACATCGGCGGGATGATGAAGTTTCTCGAGATCACGAACGGCATGAAGCCCAGCCACGTCTTCGGCAAGCCGAGCCCAACTCTGCTCGCGCCGGTCCTCGCGCAGTTCGCGCCAGAGGAGATAGCGGTCGTGGGCGACAGGCTCTACACCGACAAGGCCATAGCCGACAACGCGGGCGTCGACTTTGTCTGCGTCCTTTCAGGCGAGACGACGCTCGATGACCTTGCCAAGTACAAGGGCACGCCGCCCGCGATAGTCGTGGAGACGTTTGACAAGGTTGATAGTGGTCAGTAGTCAGGGGTCAGTGGTCAGTAGTTAGTGAATGGGGGAGGGGAAATGACGGTTGAGGAAAACAAGAGGTTCCTGAAGGGGCAGTGGCAGTTCATCATCTGCAGCATGGTGGCGTATGCGTTCTTCTACATAACGCGCAAGAACCTCTCCATGGCCCAGCCGGGCATGCTGGAGGAAGGGGTCATCTCCACGTACGCGCTCGGCACTATCATGACGGTGCACGGAGTCCTCTACGGCGTCAGCCGATTCGTTAACGGCTTCTGGGCCGACAGGCTCAACGGGCGCGTCTTCATGGCGATTGGCCTTGTCCTCTCGGCGCTCATGAACTTCCTCTTCGGCTGCACGTCGCTTACGATCCTCTTTGCCGTGTTCTGGATAGTGAACGGCTGGACGCAGGGCATGGGCTTTCCGGCGTGCGCGAAGATGCTCACCCACTGGATACACCCGAAGGAGCTTGCGACGAAGATGTCGATCTGGAACACCTCACACTCGATCGGCGCGTTCGCGGCGCTTGGGCTTTGCTCGCTTCTCTTCTCGTTCGGGTTCGGCTGGCGCTGGTGCTTCTACGTGCCTGCCGCGCTCGCGGGCCTCGCGGCGGTCTTCTGCTTCTTCTTCGTCAAAGACTCGCCAAGGGAGGCCGGCCTCCCCGACCTCGAGATCGAGGGCGCCGAGTCGCGGCCTGCGTCGCAGATCACCACGGCCGAACGCCGCCGCCTCGTCTTCGGCAACAGGGTGATCTGGCTCATAGCCATTGCGAACTTCTTCGTCTACATCGTGCGCTTCGGCTTCCTCGACTGGGGGCCCACGTTCCTCAAGCAGCACAAGGGCATCCCCGTCGAGAAGGGCGGCCTCATGATAATCGCATTCGAGCTTGCGGCCGTCGTCGGCACGATCTTCGCCGGCTGGATCACCGACAAGGTGTTCAAGGGCCGCGGCGTTAGGACGTGCGTCTTCTGCATGCTCTTCGCGGCGCTTTTCGCGTTCGGGTTCTGGTATCTGCCGGACGGCGCGTCGAGCCTCTACGCCACGCTTCTTCTGATGGGCACCGGGTTCTGCATCTACGGCCCGCAGGCCCTGATCGGCATTGTAGCCGCGAACCAGGCGACAAAGGAGGCCGCCGCGATGGCCAACGGCTTTACCGGCATTATGGGCTATGCCTCGACCATCGTCTCCGGCATCGGCATAGCGTTCATCAAGGAGCATTTCGGCTGGGGCGTGACGCTCGGCTCCATCGCGGGGTTCGCACTCGTCGGCATGGTGCTGTTCCTCTTTGCGTGGTCTGCGAAGGCCGACGGCTACAAGAGGTAGAAGGTGTATCCCGACATACCGTTCTGGCTCTCGCTCGTCTATATGCTCGGCGGGTTCTTCCTGCTGGCGTGGTCGAGCGACAAGTTCATAGATTCCGCCGCCGCCGTGGCCCGCGCGCTCGGCATCTCGCCGTTCATAGTTGGCATTCTCGTCATAGGGTTCGGCACGAGCGCCCCTGAGCTTTTCGTCTCGGCGATGTCTGGCTTTTCCGGCCACGCCGGGATATCGCTTGGCAATGCCTACGGCAGCTGCGTCTTCAACATCGCCGTCATCCTCGGGGTTGCGGCGATGATATTCCCGCTTGCGGCCAATCCCCGCAAGACAGTGCCTGCGGGGCTTATGCTTTTCGCGATTTCCGCGCTTTCGTGGTTTCTCCTGCGCGACGGCACGTGTTCGCGGGCCGATGCAATCGTCCTGCTGGCGATTTTCGTCGTCATTATGCCGCTTTACTGCTGGTTCGACAGGAAGACTAATCCCGTATTCGCCGAGGGCGTTGCGGAGCCTACGGGCGGCAGGCGACGCAGACGGCACAGGAGGGGGCTTGGGAGTTCCATATTCTGGCTCTTCGCAGGGCTTGCGCTCCTTGTCATTTCGTCTCACCTTCTCGTCCATGGCGCGGTGGACTTCGCAAGGCGCGTGGGCGTAAGCGACCTTCTTATAGGGCTTACGGTCGTCTCGGTAGGCACTTCACTGCCGGAGCTTGCGAGCGCGATACAGTCGGCGCGGAAGGGCGAGCACGAATTCGTGCTTGGCAACATCATAGGCTCGAACCTCTTCAACACGCTTGCAGTCGTCGGCATCGCAACCGGCATCGCCCCCACGTCGGACTTTGCGGCGGCAATAACTACGCGCGACCTGCCGTTCGTCATGGCGCTTTCGCTTTCCATCCCGATTCTCGGGCTTAATTTCGCGAAGCCCTCGGCGACGGGGGCGTACACGCGCGGCAAGGCGCTTTTCTGGATTCTTGCGTATGCCGCGTACGCGGTGGTGATGATAAAGGGGGAGTTTGCAGCATGAACAAGGTCATAGCAGTCGACGGGCCGTCTGGCGCGGGCAAGTCTTCCGTTTCGAGGATTGTCGGCAGCCGCCTCGGGTTCCTGCACGTAGACTCCGGCGCGCTCTACAGGATAATGACATGGCAGGCCCTGAAGCGCGGCGTCGACACGTCCTCGCCAGAGGCCGTCGCCCGACTCGCGGAGGAAGTCTCCATCGAGTGTCGCCCGGAGAACGGCGCGGTCACGTTCTGGGTGGACGGCTTCCGCCCTGAGAACGAGCTGCGCACGCCCGAGATAAACGCCCATGCGAGCAAGGTCGCGACGGTGAAGGAGATCCGCGCGGCGATTACCGACCTTCTGAGGGGCATGGTGAAGTTTGGCCCGCTCGTCGTCGAGGGGCGCGACATCACGACGGCTGTCTTCCCGGATTCGCCGGCGAGGTTTTTCCTTACGGCCTCTCCCGAGGCGCGCGCCCGCCGCCGCCAGAAGGAGGAAGTTGAGAAGGGGATCGCAAGCCAGAGCGCGGAGGAGGTCAAGAAGTCGCTTCTTGCAAGGGACGAGATGGATTCGACGCGCAAGTACGCCCCGCTCCGCAAGGCGGACGGCGTTTTCGAGATTGACTCCTCCGAGCTGACCCTCGAGGAGGTCGTCGAGGCTGTCGTCGCCGCCCTGCCCGCAGACTGGCGGAAGCCAAAGGTTTTTTCCGCGGGAATATGATATAATACACAGTCCTAAGGCAAGGGACGATGTTCAACAACAAGGTATATCACAAGATAGACGCGCTCTCCGGTTCGATTGCGACCCTGAGGGCGGAAGGCGTAAGGTACGGGGAGATCGCCGAGATCGATTCCCGCGCCGGGTCGTCCCTTGCCCAGGTCATAAAGCTCGACGGCGGCAACGTCACGTTGCAGATATTCGCCGGCGCGCGCGGCGTGGACACGTCGGCGCGGGTGCGCTTTCTCGGCGAGCCGATGAAGGTTCCGTTTTCGGAGGCGCTCCTCGGCCGTGCGTTCACGGGGGCGGGCGTCCCGCGCGACGGCGGGCCGGAGATACAGGGCGAACCATCGCCCATAGGGCAGCCGTCCGTCAACCCGGCGCGCCGCATCATGCCCAACAAGATGGTGCGCACGAACATCCCGATGATCGACCTCTTCAACTCGCTTGTGAAGTCGCAGAAGCTGCCGATCTTCGCGAAGGCGGGCGAGCCGTACAACGAGCTTCTTGCGAGGATCGCGCTGCAGGCGGATTCCGACGTGATCATCATCGGCGGAATGGGGCTTAAGTACGACGAATACCTGAAGTTCCGCTCAACCCTCGACAGCTCCGGCGCCCTTTCCAAGACGGTGATGTTCATGCATACCGCCGCCGACCCGACGGTGGAGTGCATGCTTGTGCCTGACGTGTCGCTTGCCGTGGCGGAGAAGTTCGCCCTGAGGGGGAAGGACGTGCTCGTGCTCCTTACCGACATGACCTCGTTCGCTGACGCGATGAAGGAGATCGCGATTACGATGGAGCAGATTCCCTCCAACCGCGGGTATCCGGGCGACCTCTATTCGCAGCTTGCCGCGAGATACGAGAAGGCGGTGGACTTCGACGGCGCCGGCTCCATAACGATTCTCGCCGTGACGACGATGCCGGGCGACGACGTCACGCATCCCGTGCCGGACAACACCGGTTACATCACAGAGGGGCAGTTCTACCTGAAGGGCGGGCGCATCGAGCCGTTCGGGTCGCTTTCGCGCCTCAAGCAGCAGGTCAACAAGAACACGCGCGAAGACCACCGCACGGTGATGGACGCGATGATAAGGCTTTATGCGCAGTACAAGGAGGCGCTCGAAAAGCAGTCGATGGGCTTCAGGATGTCCGCATGGGACGTGAAGCTCCTCAAGTACGGCGCGTCGTTCGAGAAGAATATGATGGATCTTTCGGTCAACATTCCGCTTGAAGAGGCCCTCGACCTCGGGTGGAGGATTCTTGCGGAGTGCTTCGACAAGGGCGAAGTCGGCATACCGACGAAGCTTGTGGACAGGTTCTGGCCGAAGCAATGACGATTTCGGGGTTGTAGCTCAACTGGACAGAGCGACGGTTTCCTAAACCGTAGGTTCCGGGTTCGATTCCCGGCAGCCCCACCAGCACGATTTGACAAACGCGTTGAGGAGGCCTGCGCACTTCACGCCCGGCGCAGTTTCAAGGGAACTGTTGACGTCGATTACGTCGGCGCCTGTCGCGGCGGCCTGGCGAACGTTGAGCGCCGATATCCCGCCCGCAAGCACAACGCGCCTGCGAGCGGCCTTGAGCGCGTGAACAACCGACCAGTCTGCGACGCGACCCGTTCCCCCGCATCTTTCGCCGTCGCGGCCGTCGACGAGCACCGCGTCGGCTGATGCCGACGCAGGCGAGCCTTCAAGCGCCCAGACTTCGAAGCCCGCATTCTTTAATGCGCTCACCGCCGAATCGTCGTAGTTGCCGTGCAGCTGTACTGTATTGAGCCCGAGCGACGAGGCTGTCCTTTCGATCTCGTCTGGCGGCTGTGTGGTGAACACGCCAACGAACTTTGGTCCGCTTGCCGCGGCGACGATCTCCCTTGCCTGTTCGACCGTCACGCGGCGCGGCGACTTTTCGGCGAAGATGAGGCCAAGGTAGTCGACCCCGAGTTTCGCTGCATGAACGGCGAACTCAGCATTGTTAATTCCGCATACCTTCAGTTTCATTCTACCACCCAACTACCCAACTACCTAACTACCTAACCACCTAACCATTCAGGCATGGTGTTTTGCCTTCGCCGAGGCACTTTACGAGCGCGGAGCCGACGATGTAGCCGTCGGCGTGCTGCGAGACCACTGCCGCCTGCGCCTTTGTGGAAATGCCAAAGCCGGCCGCCACGGGAATAGGCGAGACGGCGCGGATTTCGTCAAGTCGCGATACGAGGTCTGCGGGCAGTTCCGTCCTTGCACCCGTCGTGCCCTTGACGGTAATGACGTAGAGGAAGCTGTCGCCCACGCCTTCCGCGCTTTCCCTGACGCGCCCGATCGGCGTGTTGGGCGCGATCAAGGGCACGTAGCCGATGTCCTTCGGGCGCAGCACGGCGAGAAGCTCTTCGCGCTCTTCCAGGGGAAGGTCAACGGAGAGGACGGCGTCGATTCCCGCATCCGCCGCGACGTTGGCGAAATTCCCAAGCCCCATCGAGAATATCGGATTGTAGTACGAGAACAGCACAAGCCCCGTCTTCGGGTGCTTTGCCCTGAGGCGCTTCGCAAGCGCGATCACGTCGCCCAGCGAGACCCCGTTCTCCAGTGCCCTGTACGCGGCGGAGCGAATGACGCCGCCGTCCGCGAACGGGTCGGAGAATGGGACGCCAAGCTCGAGCACGTCGGCCCCGTTCTCGGCGAGTTCGTCAGCCGCCGTCTCGCTCGCGGCGAGAGTCGGGTAGCCTATCGTGAGGTACGCGACGAATGCGCCGCGGCCATCGGCTTTCGCCGCTGCAAATGCGTTCTTGATGCGGTTGTTCATTTGTGGCTCTCCTTGTACTTCATTATGTTCTCCATGTCCTTGTCGCCGCGCCCTGAGAGGTTGACGAGGAGTATCCTGTCCTTGCCGAGCTTGGGCGCGCGCTTGATCGCCTCGGCGAGCGCATGGCTCGACTCGAGCGCCGGGATGATGCCCTCGAACCGGCAGAGCGCGTCGAACGCCGCGACTGCTTCGTCGTCGTCGATGACGGTGTATTCGGCGCGGCCCGTCTCGGCGAGGTGGCAGTGCTCGGGGCCGACGCCGGGATAGTCGAGGCCGGCCGACACGGAATAGGTGTCGACGACGTTCCCGACGTCCGTCTGGAGAAGCATCGTCTTCGAGCCGTGCAGCACGCCGAGTCGCCCGCCGTTTATGGACGCCGCGTGCTCGCCCGAGGCAATGCCCCTGCCGCCTGCCTCGACGCCGACGAGCTTCACCTCCGCGTCGTCGATGAAGCCCGCGAAAAGGCCCATCGCGTTCGACCCGCCGCCCACGCAGGCGATTGCCTCGTCGGGAAGGCGGCCGAACTCCTCAAGGCACTGGCGGCGCGCCTCCTTGCCGATGACGCTCTGGAAGTCGCGCACCATCTCCGGGTATGGCGCGGGCCCGGCGACCGTGCCTATCACGTAGAACGTGTCGTCGCAGTTCGAGACCCAGTCGCGGAGGGCCTCGTTCATCGCGTCCTTCAGCGTCGCGCTCCCCTCCGTGACCGCGTGCACGGTTGCGCCGAGCATCTTCATCCGCTCGACGTTCGGCGACTGGCGCTCCACGTCGATTGCGCCCATGTAGACTT
>JAEEGL014480037.1_pt1 | contig 17764 bp, 1 predicted proteins | sample 9134231 | NCBI WGS metagenome assembly JAEEGL01 (sample SAMN16246548, study PRJNA631951) | gut metagenome | biome: gut microbiome; feature: rumen; material: fiber-attached | host: Bos | place: Iran: Karaj | collected 2018-10 | reverse complement strand
TGTATTTGATAAGGCTGCTCCAACACTGGCAATTACTTCTTACACACCAGCCGGTGGTTCTGTATTAGATTTGAGTCAGGATGATGCAACACTCGAGTTTAAGGCAAGCAGTAACTTTGCTTTGAGCGGAATTGCATCTGACGGTAACCAGTTAACAAAAATCGTTATCAAACAGAAGATTGGTGATGGTAATGATGTTACTATTGTAGAAAGAACAATTAATGGAAATACATGTCCGTGGACAATAGGTACAGGACTTTCAGCTGATGATGCAGCTCTTCCACGTAATCCAGCTACACCAAATGTTGCTTATGCAGATGCGAACATTCCTTCCGGTGAATATACATATACAATTACTGTAACTGATGCAGCTGGTGCTGATGGAACTATTACAGAAGCAACAGCAAAGACAACAACAAAGACTGTAAAGGCAACAATCGATAAGACAGCTCCACAGATTAAGTCTATTACTAACCCAAGTTCTGACAGCTCTAACACTGGATTGAACTCAATCAGCGTAAACAGCTTCAGATTTGCCGGAACTGCCGGTGATGATGTAGACGGATTAAGCGGACAGACTGGTATGTTTGCTGTATGGTATAAGATTGTGGCACAGACTGCTGCAGACCCTGTTGCTCCAACTGCAAACACAATAGTAGACGGTACCTGGACAGGTCTTGGATTCACAAAGGCTTCTAATACTTCAAACTGGTTCTTCTCACAGGCATTCAAGGCTAAGGGTGCTACAGGTGACGGACTTGAGGAAGGACAGTACAAGGTAGTAGTTTACGCAGTAGACGCCGCTGGTAACGTTTCTAGTGCAGCTTCTCAGATATTCGATGTAGATATGGCTGCTCCAGAAATTGAGACTAAACTTGATAATACAGTTCTTGCTGAAAGTATGACTCAGACTAAGACAGGTGCATACGAGTTCAAGTATAAAGTAACTGAATCTTACGGACTTGCAGCTAATAATCCTGTTGTAGCAATACGTAAGGATAATGAAGCTTTGACTTCTGGAACAGACTTTACTGAAGCTGTTAGCGGTGATTATAAAGTAATAACAATCACAAATCATGAAGATGGTTTGTATGAATACACAATTTCTGCAACCGACTTGGTAGGCAAGAACAGTACAATCAGACGTAATATCCTGCTCGATACAACAGCTCCTGCGCTCAGTATTCTGTCCCCTGACTTTAATACATGGCAGAACTCAACGATTATTAAAGTAACAGGTAAATCGGAAGATGATTCTGCAACACAGGCTGTATATTACGTATTCGGTGCTTATAATATGGATAAGCCAAGTGTACCAACAACAGAAGGTTCTTGGACAGCTCTTGGCTGGACAAAGGCTGATGGTACAACAAGCTGGAGCATTGACCTTACAGGTGTAGAAGGACCTAACGGCAAGAAGCTTTATGTTGCTGCTGTAGATACAAATGGTAAGGTTACAACTGGTGATGAGATTATTGAAGGAATACTTAAGGTTGACGTAAGTAACCCAAGTCTTACAGAAACAAGTATTGGTACAGGTACTCAATCTAAGAATGCAAACTTTACATTTAGTGGAAGTGCAAGTGATGCAGGCTCTGGACTTGCAGCAACAAATCCTGTAACAATTACCGGTGGTGCAACTCCTTTGTATCCTACTGTTGCAGATGGTAGTTGGTCATATGAAATAGATATATCTTCTCTTGCAGAGGGTGACTATGAATACACAATCACTGCAACAGATAAGGTTGGCAAGGTAAGTACAATCAGACGTAATATCGTTGTAGATAAGTCTGCTCCTGTGCTCACAATAACATCTCCTGATTTGTCAGAATATCAGAACGCACTCAACGTTAAGATAAATGGTACTTCTGAAGATAGGACAGGAACACATGCTGTATGGTACTCATTTGGTACTGCAAGTATGCCAGCTATACCAACAAGTGCAACAACAACAGATTCTTCTTGGACAGGTTCAGATGCAGAACATCCAATTTGGAGAAAGGCAACTGGTACAGCAAGCTGGAACTTCACAGTAACTGGTGTAGAAGGAACAGACAAGAACCTCTTTATTGCCGCAGTTGATACAAATGGTACGGTAACTACAAGTGCAATTTCCAAGGTGGTAAAGGTTGATGTAAACAATCCAACACTAACAGAAACAGGTATTGATGTTGGAACACAGTATAAGAATGCAGCCTTCACATTAACCGGAGAAGCTAGTGATGGTGGTTCAGGACTTGCTACAACTAATCCTGTAACAATTACAGGTGGTGCAACTTCTTTGTATCCTACAGTTGAGGCAAATGGTAGTTGGTCAAAGACTATAACTCCTGCTACTGACGGAACTTATACATATACAATTACTGCAAAAGATAATTCAGGAAAAGAATCAACATTGAGCAGAACCGTTGTATATGATACCCAGAAACCTAGTGTTTCTACAAAAGAAATCGGTACTGTTACAGCCGGTATCAAGCAGAGAATCAACAACGTAGACTGGTATAAGACAACTCAGATTCCTGTAACAATCGCAGGAACAGACAGTACTGCTGGAGTACAGACAATTGAATGTTCTACAGATCATTCTAACTGGAATACACTCAGCAAGAGCGGAGATACCTTTACGGGTACAATCTCTTGTACATCACAGGGTGCAAACACAATCTATATCCAAGTAACAGATAAGGCAGGTAACAAGAATACAGATAATGTAGACTGGGATAACGTAACTGCTTCTTGGTTGGCAGTTAATACACTCACAGTTCACGTAGATACAACTGCACCAGAATTGGCTGTAACAAGCTACAGTTATGATGGTGGAACTGCTGCCTCAATTACAGATAGTGTTCATGTCAATGGTTCAAAGACACTCACAGTTTCTGGTTCTTATTCAGATGCAGGTGCTGGTGTTGATTCTCTTACATTCAAAGTTGGTAGCACATCAATTACTCCTGAAGTTACTTATTCTGAAAATACCTGGACAACGACATTTAAACCAGAAGTTGGTGGACAACTGTCTATAAGAGGTAAAGACAAGCTTAATAATGTCTCACAGGAAGTAACTCCATTTACTATTGTACTTGATAACACTTTACCAACAATAAGTAACATTTCTTTGAATGGTGCTTACAAACCTTCTGCATCGGCAGAAACTTATTATACAAACAATAAAAATACTAATTTCAAACTTACGGGTGTTGCAGCTGATAATACTGGTGTTGAATCTGTATCTGTTGTTATTAATAATGCTGCCGGTACACAAACTGCTATTACACCTGTACTTAATGCGGATGGCAGCGGAAGTCTGAACAACTGGACCTTTACTCTGACTGATGATACAAACAAAAATGCCTGGAAATCTTTAGCTACAAGTGCTACAGCAGTAGTAACTGTAACAGACAAGGCAAAGAATGTAGCAACACAAACAGTTACAATTAATTTCGACGTAGAAGCTCCTTCTGCAAAACATGAGCTTGATGCAAGCTCTAAGGATTTGTATTTCCGAATTGGTAATCAGAATCGAGATGATGGAGCACCTGCTAGTGGAACTGTTTGGACTCCTGTTTGGATTGCTGCTCTTGATGAGGGTGTTGGAGGAAAATATTCTGCTGGTACTTTTGGAAACGAAACTTCTATAGATATTCGAGGTAGATTTGATGATCCTGCAATAAGCACTAACATAACAGGTAGTGGTGTAAAAACAATTTACTATAAGATATTCTCTTCACAAGAAGCGGCAACTGCGGCTACTGCAGCTGATGTTCGTAGTGGTTCAGATGGCAACTTCTCACTAAAGAGCGAATCTACAAAACGTGTATTCTTTACAAAATCCGATACAATGCCAGCTAATGATATAACACCAGAAACAGATAGAATTAATATTGGAACAGAAGAAAATCCTATTTATAAGTATTACAAGAGTATTTCTACAAACTTTAGCGAAAGACTTACTGGCTTTAATGAAGGCTCGAACTACCTTGTTCTTGCTGTAGAGGATAATGTTGGAAACATAGCTATTGATAGTATTTACTCATTGAATGTAGACCGAACAGTTCCTACATTGACTTCCGGAACAACTGAAACTATATATACAAATGCTGAGGAAGAAAAAACAATTGAGTTGAGCGGTACTGTTTCAGATGATGCAGCCGGTGTAAATAAGGTTGTAATTATTGATCCGACAAAAACAACAGAAACAGAGCTTGATGAAGCAAATGTTAGTGGAAATAACTGGACATACACATTGGATGCAGCAATACTTAAAGATGCAACTGAAACTACATCAATTTATGCAAAAGCTTACGATAAGGCCGGTTCTGGTAACTGGACAAAGGTTGAGGTTGCAAGGGTAGTAGTAGATACAACTGATCCAGAAATCTCTCTTGATACTCCTGATGATGCTGATAATGCAGAAGGAACTCAGATTAACGGAATCATCAAACTTACAGGAACAGCTTCTGATAAGATTGGAGAAACACTTAGCAACAAGTTTGAAGTAACCAAGATTGAATATAGGATGACTAAGGATGCTCAAGGAGACGCAGTTACCTATACAGAAGAAAATCCAGACGGCTGGGCTGAAATAACAATAACCCTCATGCCAGACTTTAAAATTGCCAGTAGCGAAAGCTTTGTTGTAAATGGCTTTGATACTACAAAACTTGAAGATAAAGCAACTTACGAACTCCGTGCAGTTGTAGAAGATTCTGCGGGTAATAAAACAGAGTCTGCGGCTAAAACAGTTATTGTAGACCAGGATACAGATCGTCCTGTAATTACCCTGTCTAACCTTACATTACAGTCATCTGGATCTTCATATCTTAAGAGTACAAAAACACTGTATCTTTCAGTATCTGATGATGATGGTGTTAATGAAGTTCAATACAAGGTTGATAATACAGCAACTTGGACACAGCTTACAGGTTCTTCAATTACAATAAACGGAAATGATGGTAATCATACAATTAATTTCCAGGTTACAGACAAGAAGAATACTACATTTAATTCAACAGGAACTTCAATTGAAGGCTCAACAGTAAAAACTCCAAAAATAACGGATGGAACTACAGGTCGTTCTGGTACGCTTAGTATAAATATTGTAACTCAAAAACCTACAGTAACAAATATTCAGTACTCTGTTTTTGATGATAATAATGACAGCTGGAGTGCATGGAGTAACGATGCAGGATCATTAAGTTATCTAAGATATAATAAGTTTAAGATTAAATTTAATGCTTCTTCTGTACAGGGAATTAATTCTGCTGCAGTTACAACTACGGCACTTAACGGAGATGCTAATGCTATTAGTTTTAATTGTGACGATGAAAATTATGATGATGCTTACGGACACACTTGGACATCTGACGAAATTGAAATTGTAAACGCAATTAATGGTGAAGCAGTTAATGGTATAAAAGAAATTAGTTTGAGCGTAGAAGATGATGCTGAAATGGTATATGAGCAGACTCTTTCTATAAATGTAGATAACATAAGACCTAAAATTTCAATTTCACAGCCTTCTAACCTTATTGGACAGGAAGAAACTATTCGTGGTGATGTAACAGGCGAAAATCATGTTACATTATACTATGCAGTTTCAAGATATTGTCAGATGGAAGAGGGTATTCCAAATGAATCATCTGTTTATGAGGAAAGTGCTGTACAACCAGAAGATAGTATAAGAAAAACAGGCGAGGGTGAAAATGAAATAGTACTTGCAACAGCTTGGAAACAGCTTGAAGAGGAAGATACAGGTCTTAAGTGGTATGTATATTTTGATGGAAAGCTTGCTGACGGTTCTACAACTGAATTCGACACAGATCATACGGATAAGCTTGGAACTTATCTTACAGAGTCATACCTTGGAATTACAACAGCTGCCGCAATTGCAGATACTTCTAATCCGTATGAAGCAAGAACACCTGTATACTTCTGGATTAAAGCAGTTGATGATTATGGTAACGAAGCTGTTGCAAAACAGAAGCTCAATATTGATCCACAGGGTGAGCGACCAATTGTAGAAATATCTTATCCTACAAATACTGTAGGTGTTGACGAGGAAAGTAACCCGACATCTACACCTCCTATCCTTAGTGGTACAATCCGAATGACTGGTATTGCAACAGATAATAATGCAGCTAAGTATGTTTGGATTCAGATACACAAGGGCGAAAACGGAAGCTTTAATGCAACAGATTTGGCATTCCTCAATACGGCCGATGAAAGTGACAGTTCAAAGAGAAAGTATAACTACAAACTTGGTCATATAACGAGTAATACAGAGAAAACAATTGATGAGATTGCTTCCGTAATAGAAAACGAAGAAGAAAACATTACTGACTACGGTATTATGGTAGAAGTAAAGGGTTCTGGTTGGAGTCAGACAATCAACAGTAAGAGTGAATTCAATGCAACTGGTAATGATAAAACTGCAACCTTAAACATTACTGTATATGCAACTGATGGAGATTCTACACCACATAAGAGTCTTCCTGCAACGCAAACAATAATCATAGACTCAAGAAAGCCTTATGTAGAGCAGTCTAGCCTTGAGCTTGTTCAGTATGATTCTTCTGGTAATATTTCTGCACGAAAACCTTACAGTCAGGATGTTAAAATTTCTGATATCTGGTATTTGATTGGAAATATCAAGGATGATGATTCTGGTATTGCTCTTATTGAACATAACGGAAAAGATGGAATAAAGAATACTTCAAGTTCAAATGGTAAAGAGTTTACTGATAATACAGATACAAATTACTGGTTTAAGAAAAACGGAGAAGTTGAAACACAAAATGGTACAAATTACAACTATAAGTTCAGTGTTCCTCTCGGAAGCAAAGCTGAGAATTCTGTAGGTACAAGTACAATAAAATTCAAAATCAAAGAATTAACAGATACAGGATTGGAGTCAGAACCTAGTTACTCTGTAACTTACGATAATAAGGCTCCAGTTCTTAAAACTGAAGGTGATTCTCTCATAAGGCTTGAAAGAAATGTTCAGAACTCTAATGGCTTCTATACCTTTGGTGCAATTGCTAAAGAGGATAATGTAGAGGTTGAAGATGAATCAGGAGTAACAGAAGTTATTCAATCAGGTGTAAAGCGTATTGCTTTCTATTTTACCCGTGATTTGAGTTATGGATTAAAAGAATTAGATAGTTCAACCTATAGTAAACATGCTACAGGAGATAATGCTGTTACACGCGATTTGTTCGATGTAATGATTTATCACAAGAATAATGATACAGATGATACTAATTCTGGAAATATGATTGTTGATTATATTTCATTGATAAAAGAAGACGGTTTGTACTGGCATTCAATTAGCGGAAATCTTTCTAATAAAACTTTTACATATAATGCTTCAACTACAGCAATTCAAACAGCTACAAAAAATATTCATAAGAAAGGACTTGCAAAGATTAATGGAGCTATTTATCTGATAGATGATGTTACAGAAAGCAATGAAACAGTTACTGTTACTTTGAACGAAGCACCTGGTGATGGTGAAAATGTTGACGCTCTGTTTGCTGTCTGCAATGTAATAGATAGTGGAGATAAAAATGCTGGTTTAACAAGTTCTGAGCAGGGTTATGGCTATGGCTATTATGGTAGCCGTGTTTCAGATGATGGAGATCTTATTACAGAATCTTTTAGTAAGCAGGGAACAAACTGGAATTTCGATGCCTCTATCAATTCAAAGAACCTGCCTGATGGGCCAATAACATTACATTTGGTAGCATTTGACGAAGCTGGTAATTATTCAGAATGGGCTTCTCCTTCAACAGAGGAACAGACAGATTCAGAACAGACAGACAAGTCTTTTGTAGTTTCAAATAATGCGCCTAGAATTGCCGGTATGAGAATTGGAACGGATGAAAACGGTGACGGTAGTGTAGGAAATGAAGAGTTTACTGCTGAGAATGAACTTTATTCAAACATTTATGCACTGGGTTACGATAAATCTGGTTTTGAAGTTACAAATGTAACCTTACCTATACAAAATACAGATAATCCAATTTCTGCACTTACAGTAAAGGGGCTTACAGAAGTTAAGCCAGAGCTTGTTGGTGGTAATGGAAAAATCTATTATACCTACAAGGTTTATAAGCATACTAGTGGTCAGAACTGGGAGACAACTGCAGAATATACAAAATCAACTCCAGTCGAAATCACAACAGGAACAACAGATGCTGTTGCTACGCTTACACATAATATTAGTCTTCCTGTTTCAGACTTCATTGGAAAAACAGATGGAGAAGATTTGGGGGATGTTGGTAAAACGGGCGGTATCCACGATGGTACATCCAAGAAGTTTGAATTCAGCTTTAGCGACTCAACTCCTGGTAAGACAGCAGAAGAAGGGACAAGTAATAATGCAACTCTCAATGTAATAATGGATATTGCTCTGCGCGAAACAAACAAAGCTAAGAACTATATTTTGCCGTTCTATTGGAACAGTAAAACTGACAACAGCCTCTTTGGTCAGAGCAAGGATAACGGTCATATTGAGCTTGCAAAGGATTGGGTAACTACAACATCATATTCTGGAACAACTGGTACGTATGATGCTGATCCTAAGGTTTCCGGTAAGATAAAGATAGAAGGTATTGCTCAAGACGATACTTTACTTAGAGCAATAAATGTTCAGTTTGGAAAATCTATGGGTGGACTTGGAAAGATAGACACATCAATTGCAACTTATAATACAGCTAATGGAACTTGGACAGTAACAGCTCTCAATAATGATGGCTCAATTAATTCAACAACTGGTTGGGCATCTGCTGTAAAACAGGCAACTTTTGGCGAACTTGTAAAAACAGGATTGTTCTCAGACCTGCCTGCTAAAGTTACAGATAATGTAGAAGAATTAGGTAAAACTGTTGAAGGTAATAAAAAAGAATATCTTTCTACTCAATCAGTACCGTATACTTCTCAAGAGTTTGGTCATGTTGTTCACTGGATTTTGTATATCGATACAGAAAAGGTTACCGATACAAATGCAGAAAATATTACTGTAACTGCAAATGATGTTGAAATCACGGCAACCGCTACAGACCGTGGTACACCAAAGTGGAATAATACGTCTAGTTCAGCTATTTATACTGCAAATGAAGCAGCAGTTACCGGTACAGGCTATTCTGGTGCAGTAACAAAGAAGGGTACTGCTCCAAACACTACTGTAACGGAAGGAGTTCTTACAGGTAATTATCGCATGGATATTGTTCCATATATCTCAGGACTTGACCGTCCAGATGCTAAGACAAAAACTCATCGTTCACGCAGAGGAAAGTATCAGGTTGTAATTTACTCAGGTACAAATGGAATAGTGGGAGAAGACCTAGTAATTACAGGCTTCAATTTACCAGGTACTGCAACATCAACAACTGATACAACTAAAGGAATAAAACTGCAAACAACAGCAGCTCAAGATGGTTCAACGAATGGAACTGGTATTACAACAAAAACAAGAACTAATTATACAAATAATAGTAATACAATGGTTTTTGCTGCTCCAACAACTTCCGGTTACATTAAAGTTGTTACCAATAGTATTTCTTCTATAAATAACTTTAATGCTGACAGCGATTACAACAAAATGGAAAGCGAATACTCTGGCGATGAATGGTACGACGATGTTTATTTGAATACTTGGAAGAATGATGAGTATTTCTACTATTCAAATGACCCTATTTCTCCGTCTATGGATAAAGTTCCAAATGCTGGTAAAAAACAACATAGATTATATGGAGGATGGGGAACTCAGGGTTCTAGAACATATGCTAGTTATGCAAATACAACTGGTACCGGAAGTTCTGGAAATGCTCCAAACCCTACAAGTGGCGAAAATGCTCCAACCGAAACAAGTTGTCAAAACACCACCGGAAATAACAATGGATATGGAGACCCTATTTCATATTATGATGTTGCTACAGACACAGATGGTAACAGATATAATGTAATAGTTGACTGTTGGCAAGGTTCCGGAGGAGGATGGGGACGTAACTTCGTTATTAACAAAAATGGACATTCTTCATTCAATGGACAAAGTGGTACTTCAAATCCTAATAGTAGTGATACTAGTATGAAATATGTAATTGAACGAATGGGTGCAGGAGGTACAAACCCTGATTCTGCAGATTCAAGTGATGGATTTGATGAAATGTTTAATCAATTCCTTAATGTGAGAATTGCAGTATCTTCTGCAGGTGAAGCCTATATTACATATTATGACCGTTATGCAAAGTGTCTGAAATGGGCCATGGCTGGTAATTACAATGGTAATAATCCTCGAACTAAATATGCGACAGAAGGTATCAGATTGAATGGTAATTATTCAGGAACTACAGGTGTAAAATCTCCATACTACAAGAATGGTGGTTTTGTTGTAGCTGGATATGATACTTTGCAGACTGGAGGAACTTATTCAAATCTTAATGTAGGTCTCTGGTCTGATATTGCTATTGAATCTTCAGCAAACGGAGGTTCTGGTAAACCAGTAATTGCTTATTACGATACAACAAACAGACGTCTTATGCTTGCAATATCTGCAATTGCAAATTGGAGTACAACAAATCCAGTAAATACTAATACACCAGTTCTTGAAGAGCCTGCAGAAGGACAACCATATCCAACTTCTACAACAGAAGGAAATGCATGGACTCGTATAGCCGTTACTAATGACAATGAACTTAAGGAACTCCGCCTTGGTGAATATGTAAGTCTTGTTCTTGATGGTGGCAATAACATTCATATTGCATGTAAGGATTCTAAAAATAGTGCATTATATTATATTTATGGTGCCCGTAGTTCTTATGGTTCATATACATTCACAGGTGTTTGTGTAGACAACAACGGTAGCCCAGGAACCTGGACAGACATAAAACTTACAACTCCAACAGCAAGTGGAGCTGCTGCAGGTCCTGTAATTTCTTACTACGATCCTACAAATGACTCTACCGAGGATGCAATTAAGGTTGCGTACTATGAAGCTCCTGCTGGAACAGTCACAAATCCACATCTTCAGTCATCAAACTGGGATACTATGACAGTTCCATGTAATACTCCTGCAACTGCAAATCGCATCACTCTTGCTATGGATGTAACAGATGGTGCAACCTATACCGATAACGGTACAACAAACAACAGCAAACTTGCAATCGGTTACGTAAGCAGCCGCTTCGACTGCGTATACCTCCGTAAGGAATAGGAAGAGATTGTCGGGTCTCGCCCGACAATCTCATGATAAAAAAACACCTTGCCACTCCCGGCAAGGTGTTTTTTTATCTACTGGTTCCCGATTCTACCTGTGTTATTTGTTCAAAGGACTTCTTTTTCAATCTTATTTACTTCTTCTACAGAAAGCCCTGTTCCTTGTGCAATTTGATCATTAGTAAGTACTTGCATTTTTATAAGATTTTTTGCAGCTTCAACTGCTTTTGAGTATTCTCCGGCAGCTCTGCCTTCATTACGTCCTTCAGCTATACCTTCAGCACGCCCTTCGGCCAAACCTTCTTTCCATGCGACTCTTCTGACCTTTTCTTTTTCTTCTTCCAAAACATCACAGAAGTACATATACTCTTCCTCCCATCTGGTGTTCTGCTTGGCTACCTTTACGTTCTGTTCCAGCGTGCGTGAAAAATCGGTAGTGGCTCTGTTCGTCTGGATAAACTCCATCAGTCCCTTTAAATCTTCGTCATCTGTAACTTCGTATGCCTTACAATTATAAAACACTTTGTGTGTTCTGTCATTATAAAGAAGCTCAGGCTTTTCATAGAATATCTGTTTCACGGTGTACACAGGGATGCTGCAGTCAAACGGGTCTCCTTTGCAGATAAAAAGGACATAACTTTCTTTCAGGGTAGAGAACTTAGCCCGTGTTTTAGTAGTTGAAGCATCAATCGCACCTTGATAGAACCTTGCCCGTAAAGGAAGATTCTTAAAACCGGATGTCTGAATCTCAATATCGAACATACGGTCTGAATCCTTGAGAAATACATCCAGTCTGATGCTCCGTCCCCTGTAAGACGGGTGAAACTCTTTTTCGGTTGATAAATACTCAATCCTTTCAATCTTGATAGGTAGAAGGATTTCCAGAAGCTGACGGCAGATTGATTCATTCTCCATAATCTTACAGAAAAGGAAGTTGTCTGCAAATGTCAGCTCTTCCCATGGCTTTGAAAACTGACCTCCAAAGGTCTGTTCATCATCGTCATCATAAAAATCATAATTTTGATCTAAGCTCATAAAACCTCCTACCCTATTAATAGTCAAAACTTGAAGAAAAACTGCAATGATTTTTCACAATATTTCTTGCATTTTTATAAAAACTTGTTATAATAAACGGTGGGCTTTTGGAGGAATAAAAAATTGTTATTTTTTAACCAAAAGCCCGTTTGTTTTGACAGTTATTAAATAAAAAATATTCATTAAAACGCATTTCCACGGACATCCTGTTTTGTGGAACATTTGAAAAACGTAAAAACACAAAAATCTCACAATTAAAGAAAGTTATAACAACTGAAATTTCTTAAAGGGAAAACTTTAAATTTATAGTTATAGGGGTATAAACTATGAAAAAGGGTAAACTTTTTGTTGTATTAACTACTGTTATCAGTATTTTTTTGGCTTCATGTAATGTAGAAATTGGTCTTGGTGAAGCTGTAGATACAGAGCCTCCTAGCCTTACTGTTTATGAAGCAAAGGATGGAGATCTGGATTATAAACCTGTTCCTAAAGCCGGTGACGTTGTCCGAAGTTATTTTATGCTCGCCGGAAAGGCTACTGATGATAAGGAAATCAAATCCTTCACAATCACCTTTAAAAACATCAGGGATACAAATGCCAAAGACATCATCTTTAATGTTACGCCAGACAAATTAACTGGTGAATGGGCAATTATTCTTGATCCGAAGCAGGAAATTGCAAATGCGCAGAAAGCTGCCCAGGAATCTGTTAACGATTATGATAGTGAGCAGATTGTTGTTCCTGAGCTGCCAGCTGGAATGAAGGCCGAAACAGAAGAAATCCCGGATGGTGAATATCAGGTAAACTTTGTCATAATAGATAACGTTAGCCACGAAACAATAGTAACACGTCAATTTACAATAGATAATACCCCACCTGTAATTGTAATTGACCGACCATCATCAAAGTTCGATGCAAAAGAAAATGAAATTGACTCTTACGGACAGTCGTTTACCCTTGAAGGCCAGGCAGCAGACGATAATGATGTTGCCCGCATAGATGTAACAGTTTTCGATGAAAATAACACAAAAACTATAACAAAAGAAAACATCCCTTCCCGAATCAATATGGATATTGCAACCTTCTCGGAAGGCATCCAGAACGATTATTCAGAAATATACGGTTCAAGCACAACAGAAGGTGCAACAACAAAGAACTTTAACTTTAAGCTTACAGCCTATGATGGCGCCATCAGATACCCCCTGGAAGGCAAACCATCAGACGAAGATAAGCTTGGAAATAAAACAAACACCTATTATCTTTATGATGACATTTCTACAATCTTTGCCGATTACGGAATTAAAATTACAGATGTTTACCACATGTTCAACGGCTCTTATACCCCGGAAGATTCAGAGACTTCAGATTCTTCAGATAGAGCGCAGGAAACAATACAAGAAATTAAGACCTATTTAACAAAAGATGAAGTTCAGGAAGGAATCTTCTCTCTTAACCCGGAAAACAGCCCTACATTTACAGTAACAGGAAAAAGTCAGCTTAGAAGCAATGTAACAGTTAAAGAAGATGGCGAAGACACATACAAGGGATACAATTTTAGTAATGGATCAGAATCTCACGAAGATACAGAAATAACAGACCGTTCATCTATAACAATAGAAGTTACTCCTGGTCTGGACTCAATAGCATTGCTTTCAGAAGATGATTGTAAAGAATATATTGGATATGGAGAACTCTATCAGAACGGAGACAAGAGTTACGCACGTTATAGCAAGTATCTTTCAGAAAAATATGCAGTTTTGAACGAAGAAACAAACAGTTACGAATCAATCTATAAGTTCAGACCATATTTTATAGAAATTGATGAAGAAAAGGATGACAAAGGTAACCTCTCTTTCAAGGAAAAAGGCGAAAAAATCTATCCTTCATATTCTGTTAAAAAGAGTGGTTCAAACCACAAGTTTACAGTTCAGATTCTTAAGGCAGACGGCTTCCAGTATAGAAGCAATTACAAGGTTGGAGTAGAAGGTTATGACCGCTCCGGCAATAAAATAATGGATTCTGGAAATGGTTATGGATTCCGCTTTGTTTCTGGCGGTGCTGCACCAAAAATTGAAGTTCAATATCCTCTGGAAACACTTACAAGAGTTAAAAAAGGCGATGGTGTTCTGTTACAGGGTATTATTTCTACAGAAGATGGCAGCCCTGTAGTTACAGTTTTTAAGCAGGGTGAAGATGATGAAAACACAATTGAAATTACAAGCTGGGAATATCAGGAATCTGATGGTGTTAAGAACGCTGTTTCCGGCTTAAATGATTTTGTTTATGAATATCGTATACCGGAAACCTGGTTCAGTCAGGCAAAGAGCCAGCAGTACAGAATCATTCTTCGTGCATCAAATGGAATACGTGCTTCTGAAGACGAAAAGACTGTACTTTACGATGTAGATGGACCTGAAATCAGCATAACAGAAGTAAAACCTGTTATAGCAAAGAACGGCAAAGATTGTATAAATAAAAAGTTCACAGTAAAAGGTTCTATTAACGATAAGTTTGATAACGTAAGCAGCGCACAGTGGAAGCTTGTTCAAATGGACGCAGATGGCAATCCTGGTGAACTTATAGACAGTGGTGATGGTTTAAAAACAACCTTTACTTTCGACGCAGACACAGAAGCCGGCTCTGGCGATTATGATAAAACAGATGCACTCCTCATAATCACAGCTTACGATAAAGCTGGAAATAAAACAGATATAAAAACACCTTATTACATAGATCAGTCTACAGACATTCCTACAATTGAACCAAACGACCCTGACACATTAACCTTTGATTATAAATCACAGGCACAGTTAGTCGATATTACCAACGAAATTGAAGATATAGAAAAAGAAGGAATGAAGAACTTCTACACAAAGAATGCACAGATTCTTATGAAGTTTACAGATGATGATGGTATATACAAAATCGACGTTTCTGCAACAGCAGATGGACAAAGCCAGGCTGCAAATACAGCTTCGGTACTGGTCAAAAACGCTACAGAATATACTTATGCTTATAAAGCACCGGAATCTCAGGGCTACTTTAGAATAGATGTTCTTGTAACAGATAAAAACAACAAAACTAACAGCGAATACTTCTATATACTCGTCAGCGGTGAAACTCCGTCTATTAAACTTACAACTTCTCCAGAGTATGTAACAACAAATACAGAAGACATTGCAGCCGATGCAAAAAAATCATTTAAGATAATTGGTTTGAACAGTGGTTCTGCTCCGTTTAAATCTGTAACCCGTTACGAAGCAGGTGAAGAATCTGGTACAACACTTGCACAAAAGCAGTTCACAGAAAGTGCAAAAGGCAAGAACGATGCAAAAGACAGAAAACGCTGGGAAGACACTTATACACCACAAACCGACGATGCAGAAGGAAGTGTAAAATACGTTCTCTATGATGCATACGGAATTAAAGCAGAAGAAACCTTCAACTACAAGGTAGACTCTATTCGTCCGGTAACAACAATCACACAATGTTTGGATGAAAACACCTCAGATAATGGAAACCACAGATTTGTAGGAACTGCCAGCGATGAAGAAGGTGGTTCTGGAATTGCAAAGGTTTATATAAGAATAGACAACTTTAATGAAGACGACGAAATAGCAGAAAAATGGTCAGCTCTTTCTACAGGTGGAAACAATACAACTGGCTGGATACTGGCTTCTGGAACAGATAACTGGAGTGCAATGGTTGTATTCTCTGAATATCCAAAAGTATTCGGAAAAGAAGGCCAGAAGATTCTTTATGTACGTGCTGAAGATGCAGTAGGTAACTACAACGAAATGTCAATGTTCGTCGAAAAGGAACAGCCAGCTTCAACAAAGGTATTCACATTCGATACAGCAGAGCCTGAAGTTAGCATAACAAAATACACAGGCGATGAAGAAAAAACTCTTACAGCATCAAACGGCAAAAAAAGCTTTGATATTCAGAGACTGTTCTCTCTTGACGGAACAATGAATGATGAATACGGAATTAGAGACGTTGTAATAACACAGACTTGCGGCGATGAAACTGTTATTCTCAGTGATGTTGATAAAGATGAAGATGACAATGGAAACGGAAGCTGGAACATAAACAACCTTCCACGTCAAATGGACAATCCAACTGCCGGTCAGGATGATATAATTTCCGGCAAGTACATTTACACAGTTACAGTAACAGATAAGGCTGGTAAAGAATCTTCAGACGTTGTTACAGTTACAGTTGATATTGATGCACCTGAAATTACTATTGAAAAACCGGTTGGTTATTCTTATGACACAAATGGAGACATAATCTCTAAGAACTTTATCAGCGGTGAATCCTATATGTTCCAGGGTTCAGTAGAAGATAACGAAGACGGTACTGGTGTAGATAAAGTCCTCTACTTCCTTTCTGATGATGGTACTGTTCCTGATGATACAAGTACCTGGAAAGAAGGTAATACAGATGTAGGCTGGTCATTTACAAAAACTATAGCCGACGGTTCAGCAGCTGTTCAAAATAAAGATTTACATGAAGGCGAATGGAAGCTTTTTGTTAAGGCAGTAGATAAGGCTGGAAATGTATCTGATGTTGTAGAAAAAGTATTCGTAATAGATCAGGGTGTTCCAGAGCTTACAGTAACAAATCTTGAAGAAGCAGGAACAACATACTTTAAAGATCCAATTTATACAATCCAGGGTACAGCTACAGATACACAGGGAATAGAGTCTGTAACTCTTATGGACGGTTCAACTTTCATAGCATCAATTCCTGGAGAAGAAATTGTTAATGGCAACTGGTCTTATGACCTTCAGCTGGATGAAAACAAAGGAATAAGAGCACTTTCTATTACAGCAACAGATAAGGCTGGCAGAAATAGTAATACAATAATTAGAAGTGTTTACAGAGATAAACAGGCTCCTTCTATCTGGATAACAACAGATTTAAGCGGATTGATTAGCGATGTAACTAATGGTATTAAGATAGAGTTCTCAGTAAATGATGGAGACGGCAGCGGAGTTGCAAACGTATGGTATTCATTGGATAACAGTGCTCCTTCTAAACTTGCAACGCTTTCAGAACAAACCTGGAGTATACCAATTGCCGACACAAAGTTTGCATCAGAAGGTATTTATAATCTAAAAATCAAGGCAGTTGATAAGCTTGAAAACGAAACAATTAAGTCAGACACTTATATAAAATATGATAAGAATCTTCCTGTACTTACTGTTAATAATCTTGCAAACACAACAAGAACTAGTTTTGAATTAAGCGGAACTGCAAGCGATTCAAATGAACTGGCATCAGTTGTTATAGTAGACGACAATACAAATAATAAAATAGGAAATGGAATTGTAACTGTTGATTCAAATGGTAACTGGACATACACCTTCAAGGTTGGCGAAGCCAATAACACTGCAGCCGGTTATCTTGGAGAAGGAAATCATACCTTTACAGTAAAGGCAACAGATATTGTTGGAAGATCTGTATCTGTAAACAAAACTACAATTGTAGATACAGTTAGTCCTACAGG
>JAEEGL012723690.1_pt1 | contig 17764 bp, 10 predicted proteins | sample 9134231 | NCBI WGS metagenome assembly JAEEGL01 (sample SAMN16246548, study PRJNA631951) | gut metagenome | biome: gut microbiome; feature: rumen; material: fiber-attached | host: Bos | place: Iran: Karaj | collected 2018-10 | reverse complement strand
TGTGTCCTGAATTACAGCATGTCCGCTGTCGAGCTTGATCATCTCAGAGCGCTTAACAAGATAGCCTGTTACTCTGATTACGTCGCTGTCGCTTGAATAGAATGACATATAGCGAAGATCCTTGGCAAAAGCACCCTTGATGATATCCATCACGTACTCAGGGTTGCGATGCACTGTAAGATCTATAGGGAATATGTCACCTGTACCTGAAGGGAAGTACTTGTGGAACTTAGAGAGAACATTAAGCTGATCAATAAGCTCCTCAGGCTCTTCGCCTATCGGAATACGTGTACCCGGTGTGATGCCAATATCCTCGGCCAGGCCTACCTGTGCATGAAGGAGGAAATGACCGTCTGTTGCTTCACAATAAGGGTTAGTGTGATTGTTGTTAAAATCATTTATGATCTCCATGATCTCTACGCCAAGCTGGTTAGCTGCGTCGTCATGGCCGTATCTGCCTGTTTTACCTTCCTTTTCAAGAAGGAGATTAACAGCATCTGCAAGACCTACAAGACCAAACATTGCTGTAAACTTATCTCTGCTGATAAAGCCTTCCTGAGCAAGGAAATTATTCTCAAAGAATCCGCTTTCCTCGACCTCAAATTTGATTCTGGCATCCATGTATTTAGCCATGATGTCCATTACATAGGGAAGCTTATTGGTCTTAAAGTCTTCGATTGAAGATGCTTTCTTAGCAATATTTCCAAGTACAAGACGGCAAAGTGTGTAGGATCCGCCGCCAAGTAAAAGTCCGTTGTAGCAGCTGGCAATTACATAATTCTCTGAAAGCTCGCTTGTAAACATCTTGTGATTAGCAAAGCTGGGCTTAGCGCAGGTAAGCGCACACTCAACAGCTTCCTTGAGATATTCATCGGTACTTACTGCTGCATCATATTTAAGTGAAAGATTAGGAACAGCGTCCTCTAAAACCTTCTCAGCTTCGAAGATATAATGTGCTGTCTTTGAAGGCTTGGGTCCAATGTCTGCATGAGCAAAGGAATCAAGAACTGTTCTGTCCACATTAAGAAGAAACATCTTTATAAGCTTAGCAGCTGTTTCTTCAGGAACTGTATCAATAAAGGGCTCGAGAAGATCATCGAGCTGACCGAGATATACGGGATAATTGGTTACGCTGGGCACATGCTTGTAAAAGATAAGAAGAGTATTAAGTGCCTCGAAAAGATCCTTAGGTGCATCAAGATTAAGATATTTGCAGCCCTCTTTCATAAGCTTTGAATAATCAGGTGTGATATAGCGGGGACGAAGAGGTGCGTGACCCTCTGAAAGATCACATATACATTTCTCATCGCCGGGAACATTTAATAATTCATCAAGTCCCTCGGGTAAATCCAGTACTTCTAAAAGAGAATCTGCCTTGTTGGCAAGACAGGTAACTTTCTGCTCATGAGTAAGTTCTGCACTCTTTATAATATCAAGGATTTCTCCTCGTGTCTGTTCAACGCGTTCCATGGAAATAGGTCTCATGTTGCCTCCTTTATTTCCTTTAAAATAAAAATTTATAGCTATTCAGGACCGGGTAGATAGATTTATTGAAAATGTACCTGATTCTGAATAATTACAAATTCTTAAAAATACCGAACCAAGGCATAATCCCCCCGGTTCGGTATCCTCATAATTATTATATCACTTTACGTGCCGTAGGCAACGATTCGATAGTTATTAGTCTAACTCGTAAACGTCGCCGTAAGCAGCCTCGAACTCAGACTGAGATGAAGGAACCTTGATCTCGCCGCTGATGATCTTAGCCTTAACGTCTTCTACCTTAGATACAACATCATCTGAAAGAAGAGTTGTTGTAGGAGCGATGTCTACACCACCTACTGAAAGGTCGTAAACAACTTCGCCGCCCTTGATTGTTCCAGCAAGGAGACCCTTAACTGAATCGTAAACAGATACGTCTACTCTCTTCATAGCTGAAGTGATAACTGTATCAGGAGCAAGGTAGTTCTGGTCAGAGTCAACACCGATAGCATAGATGCCGTCGCCAGCTTCCTGACAAGCCTCGATAACACCAAGACCTGTGCTTCCTGCTGCGTGGAAGATAACGTCTGCACCGTTTGTGATCATCTGTGTAGCATCTGTCTTACCAATAGCTGAATCAGCAAAGCTGTTTGCGTTCATCTGCTGGATTGTGCAATCCGGGTTAGCATCAAGAACACCTGCTGCGTAACCATAACCAAAGAGGTGCATTGTCTCAGATGACATACCAAGAACGAAACCAACGTTGTTTGACTTTGTTGTAAGACCTGCAACATAACCTACAAGGTAAGAAGCCTGCTCCTGCTTGAAGGTAAGGCATGTAACGTTGTCAAGATCAGCGTTTGAAGAATCATCAATGATTGCAAACTTAACATCAGGATTAGCTGTAGCAGCTTCTCTTGTTGCATCTGCGAGCATGTAACCTACGCAGATAATAAGGTTGTAATCTTCATCGATGAAAGTCTCAATGTTGCTAGCGTAATCAGAGTCTGTGCTTGACTCAAGGTAGCTAACCTCAACACCGAACTCCTTCTGAGCCTGCTGAAGGCCTTCCCATGCTGACTGGTTGAATGACTGGTCGTTAACACCACCAACGTCTGTTACAAGACCGATCTTGTAGCCTGATCCGTCAAGAGCTGCATCCTCTGTAGTCTCTTCTGCAGCTTCCTCTGTCTCTTCTGTTGTCTCTTCTGTTGTCTCTTCTGCAGCAACTTCCTCAGTTGCTTCTTCTGTTGTAGCCTCTTCAACTACTTCGCTTGCTGCTTCTGAAGCAGCTGTCTCAGCTGTGTTGTCTGATGATGAACCACCACAAGCAACAAGGCTGAATGTGAGTGATGCTGTAAGCATCATAGCAAGTAACTTTTTCATAATGCTTTTTCTCCCTTTCTATAAAGCTATTACTTGGTCTATTGCGTAACTTATCACGCAATCCATTTCATTATAATAGTTTTATCGCATTTTAACAAGCCGAAACTATTATTCATAAAATGTCGTCTAAAGGTGGACGAATTGTGGTACAATTATAAGGTCTATACATACTTCTATTATGAGGAGGAAGTTCATGAAGAAAAAAACGCTATCTTTTGATAAGGAACTATTTAAGCGAAGTGTCTTATATAATGTAAAGACTCTTTACAGAAAAACAATCGAAGAAGCCACATCACAGGAGATTTTCCAGGCATCCGCTTACGCCATCAAGGATGCGATAGTGGATCACTGGATGTCCACACAGAAGGCAGCAAAGGAGCAGGATCCCAAGATTGTTTATTACATGTCCATGGAGTTTTTGATGGGCCGTGCACTTGGAAACAATCTGATCAATTTGCAGGCATATAAGCCCGTTAAGGAAGCCCTTGATGAGCTTGGTGTTGATATCAATGTGATTGAGGATCAGGAACCGGATCCGGCGCTTGGTAACGGAGGTCTTGGAAGACTTGCAGCATGCTTCCTTGATTCCCTGGCATCCCTTGGATATATGGCTTATGGTTGTGGAATTCGCTATAAATATGGAATGTTTAAGCAGAAAATTAAGGATGGCTATCAGGTAGAAGTACCGGATAACTGGCTTGAAAACGGCAATCCTTTCGAGCTTAGACGTCCTGAGTATGCCAAGGAAGTAAAATTTGGCGGTTATGTTAATGCCTTTGTTGATGACAGAGGACGTACGATGTTCCGCCAGGAGGGTTATCAGTCAGTTCGTGCAATTCCCTATGACCTTCCGATTGTAGGCTATGGTAACGGAGTAGTTGATACCCTTAGAATATGGGATGCAGAGCCCATCACCTGTTTTGAGCTCGATTCCTTTGATAAGGGCGACTATCAGAAGGCTGTTGAGCAGGAGAATCTTGCAAGCCAGCTTTGCGAGGTTCTTTACCCCAACGATAATCACGTTGCGGGAAAAGAGCTTAGACTTAAGCAGCAGTATTTCTTTATTTCTGCTTCCGTTCAGACAGCTCTTAAGCGATACCTTCGTCACCACGAAGATATCAGCAGATTTTATGAAAAAGCTGTTTTCCAGCTTAATGATACACACCCTACTGTTGCAGTTGCAGAGCTCATGAGACTTCTTATGGATGAGTACTATCTGCCCTGGGATACCGCATGGGATGTAACCATGAAGACCTGCTGCTACACTAACCACACAATCATGGCAGAGGCTCTTGAGAAGTGGCCCATCGATCTCTTCCAGAGACTGCTTCCCAGAATTTATCAGATCGTTGATGAGATCAACAGAAGATTTGTTGATCAGATTATGCGCCAGTACTCCAACCTTCCCAGCATTGATGTGCAGGATAAGATTCGCAGCATGGCGATCCTTTATGACAATCAGGTTAAAATGGCGCACCTTGCCATCGTTGGCGGTCACTCTGTTAACGGCGTTGCAAGACTCCATACAGAGATCCTTAAAAAGAGAGAGCTTAAGGATTTCTATGAGATGTATCCTGAGAAGTTCAATAACAAGACAAACGGTATCACCCAGAGACGTTTTCTTATGCATGCCAATCCGCTTCTGGCAGATTGGGTAACAGCTCACGTTGGCGAAAACTGGATTACAGATCTTTCTGTTATTTCAGGTCTTAAGGATATTGCGGGAGATAAGAAGGCTCAGAAGGAGTTCATGGATATCAAGCTTGCCAATAAGAAGCGCCTTGCAGCTTATATCAAGGAGCATAACGGCATAGATGTTGATCCTAAGTCAATCTTTGATTGCCAGGTAAAGAGACTCCATGAGTATAAGAGACAGTTCCTTAACATCCTGCATGTTATTTACGTGTATGATCTTTTAAAGGCTCATCCCGATATGGAGTACACGCCTAAGACATACATCTTTGGAGCTAAGGCAGCAGCCGGCTATCAGACAGCAAAGCTTACCATCAAGCTTATCAATTCTGTAGCTGATGTTGTAAATAACGATCCTGCAATAAAGGGCAAGATCAAGGTTGTTTTCATAGAGGATTACAAGGTTTCAAATGCAGAACTTATCTTTGCTGCAGCTGATATCTCAGAGCAGATTTCTACAGCAAGTAAGGAAGCATCCGGAACAGGTAATATGAAGATGATGCTAAACGGAGCAATCACTCTTGGAACTCTTGACGGCGCAAATGTTGAGATGCTTGAGGAAGTAGGAAAAGATAACATGTTTATCTTCGGAATGACTTCCGATGAAGTAATTGCTTACGAGAAGAACGGCGGCTATAACCCCGGGGATATCTACAACAAGGATCCTAATGTAAAGAGAACCTTAGATCGTCTGGTAGATGGAACCTTCTCAAGCGACAGAGAACTGTTCAGACCGTTGTTTAATTCACTTCTTAATACCATTAATTCAAACAAGGCTGACCAGTACTTTATTTTGAAGGATTTCGAATCCTATATAGAGGCTCAGAGGAATATCTCAGAGACCTACAGAGATACCAAGAAATGGGCTAAGATGGCGATTCTTAACACTGCATCCTGCGGAAAGTTCTCGTCAGACAGAACAATACAGGAGTATGTGGATGAGATTTGGCATATCGACAAACTGGATATGAGTAAAGTCTGAAAAAATCTGATACACAAGGCTGTGCACCGATGGTTTTCGGTGTACAGCTTCCTTTTTTTATACACAAATATGCAAGATTAAAGTATAATACCTTGGAGAAAGTGAATAATAATAGAGAATAGTTACTAGAGAAAGGTGGGACGGGAATGATTAAGACTTATGACAGCGGTGCATATCTGATAAATGGAACAGAGCTTATACCTGATAATGCAGATGCAGCCGCAGCGATTGCAGCAAAGACAGGCAAAGAGACAGACAAAGCCACAGCTAAGAAGAATACCATTGCTTATGGAATCCTTGAGAAGCATAATACCTCAGGCAGCATGGACAAGCTTGAGATCAAGTTCGACAAGCTTACCAGCCATGATATTACTTATGTTGGTATTATTCAGACAGCCAGAGCTTCAGGTCTCGAGAAATTCCCGATTCCTTATGTTCTTACCAACTGTCACAACTCACTTTGCGCAGTAGGCGGAACAATAAATGAAGATGACCACATGTATGGTCTTACAGCTGCTCAGAAGTACGGCGGAATCTATGTTCCTCCTCATCAGGCGGTTATTCACCAGTTTGCAAGAGAAATGCTTGCTACCTGTGGTGGCATGATCCTCGGATCAGATTCTCACACAAGGTACGGTGCACTTGGCACCATGGCTATGGGTGAGGGCGGACCTGAGCTTGTTAAGCAGCTCCTTAATCAGACCTATGATATAAACATGCCCGGCGTAGTGGCAATTTATCTTAAGGGTGAGCCTATGCATGGCGTTGGCCCTCAGGACGTGGCTCTTGCCATTATCGGTAAGGTATTCGGAGATGGCTATGTTAAAAATAAAGTAATGGAGTTCGTAGGCCCCGGTGTTGCATCACTTTCAGCTGATTTCCGTATCGGAATCGACGTAATGACCACTGAGACCACATGTCTTTCTTCAATCTGGCAGACAGATGATGAGGTTAAGAACTTCTATGATACTCATGGAAGAGTCGGCGAGTACAAAGAATTAAAGCCCGGAGATGTGGCATATTATGACGGCGTTGTTGAGGTTGACTTAAGTACAATCAAGCCCATGATCGCAATGCCCTTCCATCCCAGCAATACCTACGAGATCGATGAGGTCAATGCAAACCTTTCAGATATCATCGCTGATGTTGAAAAGCGTGCAAAGGTAAGCTTTGGTGATAAGATCGAATATTCTCTTAAGGAAAAGATAAAAGACGGCAAATTCATGGTAGATCAGGGTGTAATCGCAGGCTGTGCAGGCGGTGGTTTTGAGAACATCTGCGCTGCAGCAGACATTCTTGATGGCAGATTTACAGGTAACGACAGATTTACCTTAAGTGTATATCCTGCATCAACACCTATTTTCATGGAGATCGTTAAAAACGGCGTAGCTGCTAAGATCCTTGAGACAGGCGCAATCCTTAAGACAGCATTCTGCGGTCCCTGCTTTGGTGCCGGAGATACACCTGCAAATAACGCCTTCAGTATCCGTCATTCAACCAGAAACTTCCCCAACAGAGAGGGTTCCAAGGTTCAGAGCGGACAGATCGCATCAGTTGCACTTATGGATGCAAGATCAATTGCAGCAACAGCAGCTAATCAGGGCGTACTTACACCTGCAACTGCTTTTGACGGTAAGTTCAACAAGTATACATATCACTTTGATAAGGAAATATATGCAAACCGAGTATTCGATTCAAAGGGCGTTGCTGATGACAGCGTAGAGCTTCAGTTTGGTCCCAACATCAAGGACTGGCCCAAGATGACAGAGCTCACAGAGAACGTGCTTCTCAAAGTTGTTTCAGAGATTCATGATCCTGTTACCACAACAGACGAGCTTATTCCTTCAGGTGAGACCAGCTCCTACAGATCCAATCCTCAGGGTCTTGCTGAGTTTACTCTTTCAAGAAAAGATCCTGAGTATGTAGGCAGAGCAAAGGCTATATATGCTGAGGAATTAAAGAGACGTGAGGATGCTTCCTTTGATGGAATGACTCCTGAGACAGCAGCTGTAATTAAGGCAGTATTGGAAAAATATCCCGATGTTTCCGCAGCAAATACCGGAATCGGATCAACAATTTTCGCTGTTAAGCCCGGTGACGGATCAGCAAGAGAGCAGGCTGCATCATGCCAGAAGGTGCTTGGCGGATGGGCTAACATTGCCAACGAGTATGCTACAAAGCGTTATCGTTCAAACCTTATCAACTGGGGTATGCTGCCGCTTCTTATAAAGGAGGGCGATCTTCCCTTCAAGAACCTTGATTATGTATTCCTTCCCGGAATCAGAAAGGCTGTAGAGGATAAGGCTGATACTATCAAGGCTGTGGCTGTTTCAGACGGTAAGCTTACAGAGTTCACAATGACTCTTGGCGATCTTACTGATAACGAGAGAGAGATTATCCTTGACGGATGTCTTATTAATTACAATCGCGCAGGAAAAAAATAATTCGCGCAGGATGTGAAATAGTATGAAGAAACAGATTGCGCTTTTCATGGCGCTAATGATGGGGGCTTCTGTCTGCGGATGCGGGCAGAAAGCACCTGTAATTGAAAATGTAGTAAAGACAGAGCAGGTTGACATTCAAAGCACACCTGCTCCAAATATTGTTTATGATGTTCCACCGGAGATTCCAGGTGCGCTTGTTGATCAGAACGGATACAGGACGGGGGCGGAAAAGGCTGTAGTATTTAAGGGAGAGGAACTCCCTGATGTTTTCTACGTCTACAATCTTGATACCAATGATCTCGAGTATACCGGTCAGATGCGGAGCGTAGGCAGTTCAGGAGATGAAAATATCAAGGTTGGATATTTTTCTGATCTTATAACTGACGGAAATTATTATATTTATACAGATATAATCGGAAGTTCCTTCAGCTTCAGAATTCAGAACGATCTGTATGATGAAATTTTTAACAGTGCATGTAAGACCTATTACATGAACAGATGCGGATCAAATCTTTCGGAGGAGTTTGCAGGCAGTGATGCCCATCTTGCCTGCCATACGGCAGAGGCTCATTTGCAGGAGGATCCGTCAAGGGCTATTGATGTTACAGGTGGATGGCACCTTAATTCCCAGGCTGACAGGGATGTGGTTCAGGGCTGTAAGATCGCACAGAATCTGCTTCTTGCTTATGAGATGAATCCTAAGGCTATTACGGATGATACCGGTATTCCCGAGAGCGGAAATGGTGTACCGGATCTTCTCGATGAGATAAGATATGAGATAGAGTGGCTTATGAAGATGCAGGATGAAAGGACAGGCGGTGTCTATGGTTCTGCGCTTACCGTAAGAGATGAGAGTAAGGATCTTATGCAGGCAGAAGTGGAGGTTACACCTATCACCATGGAAGCCACCATCTGCTTTGCCACACTTCTTGCAGATTTTAGTTACCAGTATCAGAGCTTTGACTCTGATTTTGCAACAGCCTGCCTTAAATGCGCCGACAAAGCATACAGCGTATTTGCAGGCAATGAGAACATTAAAGAAAACACAGCAGGTTTTCATGCTGCAGCGCAGCTTTACAGAGCTACAGGCTCATCAAGCTACGAGCAGGTTTTGACCTCCTATTTTGAAAGAAGTGATTTTGACAGTCTTTTCAAAGAGGATGAGGAAGTGTTCCTTGGAGGAGTGACCTACATATCTACAAGCCAGAAGGTGAATGTGGATGTGTGCGACAGGATAATGAAGCTCCTTATGAAAAAGGCATCGGCAATAGCGAGTGCGTCAAAGAACAGTGCGTATCTGGTTTCAGACGAGGATCATGCCACACTTTTGGATGATATGAGAACCATAACAATTACGGACCATATCATATATAATTATGAATATACGACTATCATTGAGAATCATGCTCATTACCTTATGGGCAGGAACCCGGAAGCAGTTAACTACATAACTGATGACACCGAGAGGACTTACCTTGATACCGATGCGGGCATGGGTATTATGAATCAGCCGCTTCTCAATGCAAAATTCATATTCATGCTTAGTGTTATTAAGGAATAAGATTTATGAACACTGAAATAAACGGACTAAAAATAAATTATCGCGATGAGGGACAGGGACCACTCCTTGTGATGCTTCATGGCTGGGGCTCCAATGTGGATCTTTTTGACGGCGTTATCAAATTTGCCGCTAAGAAATATCACGTAGTGGGAATGGATATGCCGGGCTTTGGAAAAAGTGATGAGCCATCTGAGCCTTGGGAAGTAGCAGATTTTGTGGATTTTGTAATTGCTTTTGTAAAAAAGCTCTACCCCGATGAGAAGGAAGTGATTTTCCTTGGACATTCAATGGGCGGAAGAGTAATTATCAAAATGATCGGAACAAAGTCAGAGGATGAGCTTGGCTTCAAAATCCCCAAGGTAATCCTAACTGACAGCGCAGGAATTAAGCCTATTCCTTCAGGAAAACAGAGCAGTAAGACAAAGCGCTACAAGTTCTATAAGAGCATACTTGTTAATACAGGTATCGCCAAGGCTTTCCCTAACACCCTTGAGAGCCTGCAGAAAAAATTTGGCTCCGCAGATTATGCTGCAGCATCACCTGTTATGAGAGCGAGTCTTGTAAAGGTTGTTAATGAGGATCTGCAGGAGTACATGCCTTCACTAAAAATGCCTGTTCTTCTTATCTGGGGCGACCAGGATACGGCGACACCTTTATCAGACGGACAGCAGATGGAAAAACTTATGCCGGAAGCAGGACTTGCAGTTATTCAGGGGGCAGGACATTATTCCTTCCTTGATAATCAGTACCTTTTCAACAAGATACTCGGAAGCTTTTTAAATGTGGATTTTTAAAAGGAAAATAGAATGGATACATTTATTTTTGTAGTATTTACTATCGCATATATAGCTGTAACCGTACTGGGACTTAGATATTACTCCCACATGTTGCAGCTTTCTTCCTATCAGTTTCAGGGATATTTCAGATTCCTTAGATCCAAACCGCAAAGATATGGTCTGCATGTGGGATTTTTGGTGGTGACTATCCTTGCAGGAATAGCTGATGCAAAGGTAGGGAACGTCCTTAGAATTCTTTCTCTGGCATTTCTTGTCTTCATGATCCTTCAGTATCTTCCAAAGCCGGCTAAAAAGAAATTTGTGGTAACTAAGAGAGTTCAGAGACTTTTTGTAACATATGCGGTTGTTTTCCTTATTTTTGTGGTGGCAGCAGCCATACTTTATAAGGTTGGAAACAGAGCGGCAGCTTACTGCATCATCGCAGTTTATATGGGACTTCTTCCTCTGGTAACTGCTTTTTGCAATCTTATAAATAAGCCCATTGAGAAAAAAGTAAATGATTGGTTCATCCATGATGCGCAGAGGATCCTTGCTGAGCATCCGGGGCTTAGAATCATAGGTATAACGGGAAGCTATGGTAAGACCAGCGTAAAGTATTATCTGTGGACACTGCTTTCTGAGGGATTTAGAGTACTTATGACACCTGAGAGCTTCAATACTCCCATGGGTGTTGTCAGGACCATCAGAGAGAACCTTACTCCAATGCATGAGATTTTCATATGTGAGATGGGAGCAAGGCACGTACATGACATAAAGGAAATAACAGATATTGTTCATCCGGATGATGGAATACTTACTTCCATCGGACCTCAGCACCTTGAGACCTTCCATTCCATCGAGAACATCATAGATACCAAGTACGAGCTTTTTGATGCGGTTCAGGAAAAGAGCAGCAAGGGACTGAAATTTGCAAATGGTGATAATGAGATCATAACTGCCAATATGAGGCATGAAAATGTCATTACCTATGGTGTGTCGGAGGGCTGCGATTACAGAGCTACAGATGTTAAATACAGTGCTGATGGTGCTACGTTTACAGTTACAGCGCCAAATGGGGACAGCGCCGAATTTAGCATGAAGCTTCTTGGTGAACACAATGTAACCAATGTGGTTGGTGCTATAGCCATGGCACATACCTTGGGAATTCCCTTCTCCAAGCTTAAGATGGGAGTTCGAAGGATAACACCAGCACCTCACAGACAGGAGCTCATTAAGCACGGTAATGTATCAATAATCGACGATGCGTATAATTCAAATCCGATGGGTGCAAAAATGGCACTTAATACACTTTCAAAATTTGAGGATTATACCAGAATCCTTGTAACTCCGGGCATGGTGGAGCTTGGTGAAAAGGAAGCTGAGTATAACCGAGAGTTTGGAAGGCAGGCAGCAGAAGCCGCAGATTATATCATTTTGGTGGGTATCGATCACACAAGGCCCATCAAGGAAGGTGCTCTTGAAGCAGGCTTCTCTGAGGATAAGCTGTTTTCTAAAGAGACACTAAAGGAAGCCACCGATCTTATGTATGAGATCGATGCGGGGAGGCAGAAGGTCATTCTTTTAGAGAATGATCTTCCGGATAATTACACTTGAGAAAAGAGGTTGGGGAGATGCTAAGGGGTGAAAAAAGAATAGACTTCATGGATTTATGCTTTTCGTTTTGTATGTCTTTGATAACCGTATTAAATGTTAATGCTGTAGAAGACCATTTCTTTTTGACAGGCTATGTGCTTGTCAAGGATATGCTGTGTTTTGCGGCATTTTTCTTATTGTTCTTTGCATCTACTATTGTTTTAAAATCTCTTGGCTCAAAATATAAGCCGAGACCCATTCAAAAGCCGGCCGGGAAAAAGGTGGTTTTGTCTGCGCTTATTATGTGGTGCGCCCATCTTCCTTATCTTCTTATTCTTGCTCCCGGAGTATTAAATTACGACACTATCAATCAGGTGATGGATGTTTTTGATGGTGTATCCCCTGTGCCCTTTGGCTTTGTGGAGGGACAGGAGACGATCAATGCCTTTATGAATGCGCATCATCCTGTGGTTATAGCGTTTTTGTTTGCGGCATTTATTAAACTCGGCGTCATACTTGGAGATCCGGGAAAAGGACTTTTTATCTATTGCCTTTTACAGTCCCTTGTAGCCTGCTTTGTTTTTTCAGGAATTCTTACAGATCTTGAAAATAACGCAAAGGATGCAGGTAAACAATTTGTGGTAAAGGTAGTAAGGCTGTTCTTTATATTTTCACCCTTCATTTCTTATTACACAATTTGCATGCTGAAAAATACAGTGCATAGTCTTTTATTTTTGATTCTTTTGTATGGCTATTACAAATATCTTGAAGGCGGAGAGGTATCCTCCAAAAAAGGTATTATTTTCATGATCACAACTTCTCTTCTTATGTGCTTTACCCAGAATACCGGGGCTTATGTGGTGGTTTTATCAAGCCTTTTGCATCTGGTTTTCAGAAAAAAGAACAGAATGGTTTTTCTTATGAACATATGTCTGTGCATTGTTGTTTGGTTCATTATAGTTCCTAAGGTCATTTATCCCGTAGCTAATATCTATCCCGGCGGAAAGCAGGAGATGCTTGGGACCTGCTTCCAGCAGACCGCAAGACTTGTAAGAGATAGGGAGGATGAGCTTACAGATGGCGATAAGCAGATCATCGGCAGGGTTTTAGACTATGAAAAAATAAAAAGCGATTATGCCTTTGATGCAACTGACCCTGTAAAAGCTACCTTTAATATTCATGCGACAAAGGAAGACATGAAGGCCTATTATAAGTTCTGGATAAAGAAGGGCATACAGCATCCAATAATATACTTAAGGGCAATACTTCCTATTTGCGGTAACTTTTTTGCTCCGGTATCCTCCGTACAGATTTTTGACAAAATACCAATGTCAGAGGGAATTTTTGAAAATGTAAAACAGGTAAATCCTTCTAAACTATGGATGGGACTGGATGACTGGTACTATGAACTGAGAGATATGCCGGGTATAAGCATACTTTTTCAGGTGGTGCTTTACAGCTTTTGGATTCCTGCGTATCTGCTCTATTATAATGTCATAAAGAGATGGCATAAAAATGGCGGAGAAAGGAAACCGGTAAATGGTATACTTGTACCTATTTTCATTTTTATTCTGATGCTGATCGTAAGTCCTGTTAATTACAGCAGATATGCGCTGCCTCTTATATTTTCGTCACCTGTTTGTTTGTGCATGCTTATGCCTGCAAAAAATAAATGAGGTTGAAATTTTTTCTGATGAGGCTATACTTTTAGGGAGCCCTAGTTAATTTTTGAAAGGAAGTGTTTTTTTGAAACTAAAATTAGCAGTTTTATTTGGTGGTAAAAGTACAGAGCATGAGATTTCAATTATCTCCGCTATCCAGGCTATCGGATATATTAACAGAGATAAGTATGAGGTTATCCCGGTTTATATAACCAAGGATAATGATTTTTATATTGGTGAAGACATAGATAAGATCAAGGAATATACACATATTCCTGAGCTTCTTAAAAAGAGCACAAGAGTAGTATTCATCAAGGATGGTAATAAGGTAAATCTTGTTCGTTATCCTATGAAGAAATTCGGTAATAATGTTATTAATTCTGTTGATATCGCATTCCCTATCGTTCACGGAACTAACGTGGAAGACGGAGTGCTTACAGGATACCTTCAGACTCTTGGTCTTCCAGTAGTTGGATGCGACGTGCTTTCATCAGCAGTTGGCATGAATAAATACGTAATGAAGACAGTTCTTAAGGACAATGGTATTTCTGTTCTTGACTGCAAGTGCTATACATGGGTTGATTACGAGGATGCTGAGGCACTGGTTAAGAAGATCGAGGATGCTTTCAAATATCCGGTTATCGTTAAGCCCATCAACCTTGGATCAAGTATCGGTATCTCCAAGGCTGGTAATACACAGGAGCTTAAGGAAGCCCTTGAGCTTGCTTTTGAGTTCTCCAAAAAGATACTTGTTGAGCCCGCAATCGTGAAGCTTAAGGAGATTAACTGTTCAGTTCTTGGTGATTATGAGAATGCAGAGGCTTCTGAGTGCGAAGAGCCCATTAACTCAGATGAGATTCTTTCATTTGAGGATAAGTATATTGGCGGCGGCTCAAAGGGCGGCGCTAAAGGCGGTGCAAAGACCGGCGGTTCCAAGGGAATGGCATCTCTTAAGAGAAAAATTCCTGCAGAGATCACAGATGAGCAGAGAAGCGAGATCCGCAAAATGGCTGTAGATGCGTTTAAGTGTCTTGGCTGCAGCGGTGTTTCCAGAATTGATTTCATGCTTGATGAGGAAACAGGTAAGATTTATCTTAACGAGATCAATACTATTCCAGGATCACTTTCATTTTATCTGTGGGAGCCTCTTGGAAAGAAATATACCCAGCTTCTTGACGATATGATCGATATCGCAATTAAGCAGGACAGAGAGAATAACAAGATCGTATTCTCATTTGAAACAAACGTGCTTGAAGGTGTTAACCTTGGCGGCGCGAAAACAGCGAAATTGTAATATAAAACAAGGTGAATGATTACTCATCCACCTTGTTTTTTTCATAAGTTTCTTTAATTATGTTGTAGCAATAGGTTTCGATATTCTTTTTATCCTCGGGCTCTAACTGATCCATGTAGATCGGCTTTCCGTACTCAAGGATTACATGAGCTTTCTTGATGAAAGGCGCGTGATCTTCGAATATCGCATTTGAGTTGTTGATGGTCATCGGTACAATGGGACAACCGGTTTTCTGAGCAATTTTAAAGCTTCCTTTGTGGAAGGGGAGCATTTCATCTGAAGCGTTCCTTGTTCCTTCAGGATAGATGGTCATTGAAATGCCATTTTTTACATTATCGATGGCTGTCAGGATGACCTGCAGGCCCTGTCTGATATCATCTCTGTCAAGGAAGAGGCAGTCCATGAAGACCATCCAGGTTGACAGGATCGGAACCTTTTTGATTTCCTTCTTTGCTATATAACCTGTGATTCTGGGTACTCTTGCATAGCTAAGAACGATGTCGAAGTAGCTTCGGTGATTACCAACATAGAGAACCGGAATATCCTTTGGTACGTTCTCTTCGCCGATAACAGTAAGCTTAACTCCTGAGAGGAATGCTACGATTTTAAAAGCTCTGCTTACAATGGCAAGAGATATGGTCTTTTGAGCCATGGGATTGAACTTACCGACAATCAAGAGAATTAACTGCATTACCAGGCTTAAAATAAAAAATACAAATAAAAATAAACCTACAAAAATTAGCCTTAACATACTTACTTATTCACTCCAATTATGTATTATATATATGCTGATACTTCAGCTATACCACGTTAGTATAACACAAAGAAAGGATACTGATAAATGCTGCTTATAAAAAACGGTAGACTGATAGATCCCTGGTCCGGAACAAATGATTTCAGGGATATTCTTGTAGACGGAGAGAGAATCGTAAAGATTGGTTTTTGCGGAACCTTACATGATTTGGCTGTTGAAGCAGCATCCGTGAAAAGTGAGAATCTTGAAGAGATAGACGCTGCAGGTCTTGTTGTTGCGCCAGGTCTTGTGGATGCTCATGTTCATTTCAGAGATCCCGGTTTTACAGACAAGGAAGATATTTTGACAGGAGCAGAGGCAGCAAAGGCAGGCGGCTTTACATCAGTAGTCATGATGGGCAATACGAATCCCCATATGGATAATCCTGAGACCATCAGGTATGCTCTTGAAAAAGGCGAATCCACAGGAATAAGAGTTTTTACCTGTGCCAATATTACAAAGGATATGGCAGGGTCAGAGCTTACAGATATGGAAGGTCTTTTGAGGGAAGGAATCGTTCTTTTTACAGATGACGGAAAGCCCATAACTGATCCGGATGTCATGGAAAAAGCCTGCATGGAAGCTGCAAGGCTTGGCAGGGTGCTGAGTCTCCACGAAGAGGATCCTTCATATATTACTGACAATGGAATAAATGCAGGTGATGTGGCAGAGAGTCTTGGCATCAAGGGATCGCCAAGGGATGCAGAAATATCCATGGTTAAGCGCGACATTGAAATCGCCGGAAAAACAGGAGCAGAGATAACTGTCCAGCACATTAGTACAAAAGAAGCCGTCGAACTTATAAGAGAAGCAAGAAAAACAAACCCTCGCATACACGCAGAAGCTACGCCTCATCACTTCACCCTTACAGACAGTGCGGTACTTAAACATGGCACCATGGCTAAGATGAATCCGCCCCTTAGAAAAGAAGAGGACAGGATAGCAATAATTAAAGGAATCGCAGACGGTACAATAGAGACTATTGCAACGGATCATGCACCTCATACAGCGACGGAGAAGGCAGCAGAATTAACCAAAGCCCCCAGCGGCATAATAGGACTTGAAACCTCCCTTGGACTTGGCATAAGAGAGCTGGTACAGAAGGGATATATGAATCTTATGACACTTATTTCGAGAATGACCTGTCAGCCTGCGGAGGTTTACGGAATCAGAACCCTTTTAAGAGATGAGAGCGCAGGCGAAAATGTCTATGATGAGCTTCCGGTTGGAAGGTGCTTTGAGGGCGGTCCCGCGGACTTTGTTATTTTTGGAGAAAACGAGACCTATACAGTTGGAACAAAATTTGCATCAAAAGCCTGCAACACACCTTTTATTGGTGAAGAGCTTCCCGGCAAAATTCACTATACGATATGCAGCGGCAAAGTAGTATTTACAGCGTGATGATAAACATAAGGTAGGAGAGAAAAGCTATGTCTAAAAAGAAGAAAATCGGAGCAGAGGTTATTTCGCAAAGGCTCCTTGCGGAAGGAATCATGGATTTAAGGCTTAGAACAAGTCTTGCAGAGGATGCAAAACCGGGGCAGTTTATCGGTGTGTATCCCAAAAATAAGTCCACACTTCTTCCAAGGCCCATCAGTATCTGCGGATATGACAGAGAGAATAAGGAACTGCGTATTGTGTACAGGATAGCCGGCAGCGGCACTGCGGAATTTGCTCTGTATCAGGAGGGGGATAACACTGATATCCTTGGAGTTTTAGGTAACGGTTTTCCTCTTGATAAGGCAGCAGGAAAAAGAGTAGTTATAATCGGTGGGGGCATTGGAGTTCCGCCGCTTCTTGGCCTTGCAAAGGAGCTTTCCGAGAATGCTGCTTCAAAACCAGAGTCTGTAACCATGGTTATGGGATATAGGAATGCTGATACTTTTCTTACAGATGAATTTGAGAATTATGGAAAGCTTATGATTGCTACAGAGGATGGAAGTATCGGTACCAAGGGAAATGTAATTGATGCCTGCAAAGAAAATGGTGTAGAAGTTGATGTCATTTATGCCTGCGGTCCTATGCCGATGCTTCGCGGCGTGGCTGCTTATGCAAAAGAAATCGGTGCGAAGGCATATATAAGCCTTGAGGAGCGTATGG
>JAEEGL011789546.1_pt1 | contig 17765 bp, 15 predicted proteins | sample 9134231 | NCBI WGS metagenome assembly JAEEGL01 (sample SAMN16246548, study PRJNA631951) | gut metagenome | biome: gut microbiome; feature: rumen; material: fiber-attached | host: Bos | place: Iran: Karaj | collected 2018-10 | reverse complement strand
GTTCATGTCGACGCCGACGAAGACGATGTGGAAAAAATTGTAGGAGATATCAAGGTAGAAAATGATCCGGAAAGTGAAAGCGGAAGCGGTTATGCTCTGGATGTTGCGGCCTCGGACGAACATACAGCAAAAGTCAAGACCGAAGACGTAACTTTAAGCAATGATTTCAAATCCGAAGGATATTACTATGCGGTCAATATCGACGTGATGGATGGAGGTCACGCCGATGTGAGCACCAAGGATGTGGAACTAGACGGTATCAGCATGAAAGATGAAACGGCTGCCGATGGTGTGCGGGTCGATGTCCACTCGATGTTTACAGGAGGATCAAGCGCCAAAGTATCGACTGGAGATATCACCCTGAAAAACAACACGCCAAAACCGAATGAAGCAGGTCTCGAAGTCGATGTCCAAGCCGGATTTTCCAGCGGCAAGACCGCCAGCGCTGATATAAAGACCGGTGATATTAAGATCTCTCATGGCGATGGCATAAACGCTTCAGCGCGAATGAATGGCAGCATCATCGATGTGAAAAGCGGCGCCGTATCAGTCAATGAAGGAAACGGCGTAAAAGCAAGCTCGACACTTGGCCAGACACAAGTCTTTACTAAAGATGTTGAAGTAGTCAAAGGCATCGGGGACAATGCCTATGCGATCGGGGCAGCCAGCACAACATTAGTCAGCGAAGATATAAACGTCACTGATGGCACCGGAATAAAAGCCGAAGCTCTTAATAATGGCAGCGTCAGTGTTACGGCCGATTCTGTAAGTATAAAGGGAGAAGGAAAAGCTCTTGAGATCACAGCCAGAAACAACATGGAGGAAGGAAGCAGGAGCACTATACCGCAGGAGATCATCGATCAGTTGGAGGATAAACTCAAAAGAGAAATTACAGAAAAAGAACTTGAAGAACTGAGCAGTCAACTCAACCAAAGAGGAAACGAGAATGTTCAGGTCATTATAAAAGGAAATGTTAATGCCGATACCGGTATCGTGCTGGATATTGGCAGTACAGGCAATGTCGATATCCTCATCGATGGGACATTACAAGCCAATACCCCGATCATGCTGAAGGAAGGATCGATCTTACCAGACGAGAACCTCAATCTCACGCTCTGGAAGATCGAACAGGATACCAGAGCAGTCGTAGACGATCCGCTCAGTCAGCTGATAAACTACATCGTCAAAGTAGAGCAGGGCGAAGAGGATATCTTCAGTGTCGTTAAGGCCAATGGCGATCCTCTTGATACCTCTCATGACTACAATGTGGCAAATGTGGAAGATGAACTTCTGCTCAAGGTCAATGATGGTTATAAAATCGTCAATGCCTACAATAATAAAGAAAAAATGGAAAAGGACGATCAGGGACGTTATATCCTCAACGTTCCATATGGCGGCGGGATCAGTTTCAGTATCGATTATGAAAAAGAGGATCCTCAGCCGGCTCCTTCCGGAGGTGATGATACTTCATCCGATGAAGAAGAAAAGATAGTTGTCCGTTTCGTTCCACCAACAACTGGCATCGAAACACCTTTCCACAGATCGGCAATGATGAAAAAGATCGTCATCTATACCATGGATCTATTGATCGTTTCCCTGATTATCCTTTCGATCAACAGCCGTAAGAACAGAAATCAGTTTGCGCTCACATTGCCGCGTTCATTAAGATAGAAGCAGCATTTAAAAGAAACAAAGATCCTGATGTGTGAAAAAATGAAAATTATTCACAAAACATCACATATTTGCAATATTAAAATGTTGCGTAATGTTACTGTATAATAGATTCGTAGATAAAATGTATGGCCACTTTGGCAGAAAGGAGCTGATAATGAAAAAGTTATCACTTATGCTTGTATCCTTGCTGATGTTTGCATGTCTGTTTGGCTGTGCAACTAGTGAAGCGCCAGCACCTGAGAACACTGCGACGATCGAAAAGACCGAACCGGTCAATGGTCCACTTGCCCGCTCCATCTCCGACAAGGAGATCTCGACCGAGCTCAGCAGGGGAACTTTCAATCCTTTTACATCTTCCAAGAAAGAAGTGGATTTCTCTGATTTTGATTTTCTGGAGGAATGGATGTATTCCGGTTTTCCGGAGGATGTCTATTATCCTTATGCCAGCTATATGCCTGGTGAATGGAAATACAGGATCTTCTATCTGAGGGATAATTCCGTTGACGGCTTTGTTTTCAACGAGATAGGTCTGGCCGATATCAGTATCGATATGGAGAGTGCCACATTCTATATCGACCTGCATCCGCGTTATGATCAGTATAACGATGAGATCGAACCGGTAACGGATGAGGATGTCGGATTTTCCACCTTCGCCGGTACTTTTGAAGGCGATGGAGTAAAACTCGTCGATCAGGAAGAAGAACTCATGATCTACCTCTATTCCTATTTTGCCTATGAAGGAAGAGAATACATCTATTCGACCCTGTACAGATCGGAAGACGATTATATGATGCTGGTATTCACCAGAGGACAGGATTAATAATCGATACATCATCTTAACAAGCAAGAAGGAGACTGTTCTCCTTCTTTTTATTTAACGATCAAAAAAGTTCCCGGAACATTCAGGAAGTCAACTGATGCTCACGGGAACTTTTATTATTTTCTGGACTGGCGACGTTCATGACCGCCGAATTCTACAGAATGGGTGCGGATCTTGACTCTGTAGAGTTCGCTGTCGGCCTTTGAGATCAGCTCAAAAAGCTCATCATAGGATTGCGGTTTGCCTTTGGCATGACCGATCGAGAGGTTGATGCTGCAAACACCATTCGGAGTCTGTTTTATAAACTTGTATTCTTCGCCGATATAATTCTTCAGCACATCACCTTTACTTAAGACCAGGAATTCATCGCCTCCATAACGGTAGCACAGAGCTTCAGGATAAAGCTTCTGCAAAGTGAGACCAGTTTCCTTGAGGATCTCATCGCCGATGACGTGGCCATAGTGATCGTTGATCTCCTTGAAATAATCGATGTCGATCATATAGGCGATGATATCGTTTCCGTGCAGTCTTTTGGCATCTTCTTCAAGAGCCAGACGATTGCGTAAGCCGGTCAGGGCATCGCGGTGGGAGATCTCTTCGAGCCTTTCTTCTTTGCGCACCAGATAAAGCTGCGTGTGGTACTGGATACACATGCTGACGGCAGAAAGGACGATCAGCAGGACGAAATTGAATATCTCGATTCCGGCAGCCTGTCTGGCAAGATACAGCGCGATAAAAAATCCCGCATAAGCGGCTGTGGCAAGTACGATACTTACCATCGGTTCAAACTGAATGAAACAGACCATCAGCAGCTGGATGGTATGGAAAGTCAGCATCTGATTTCCCACGGTATAGTGTCTCAAATCGGAATAGATGCCCCAGGCGTTATAGACCAGATAGAAGAAAACCTTGAAGATCAGCGAACTGATATGCGAAAGCCTATGGTTTCTCATCATCTTCCTGCTGATGATAAAGACGATGAAACTGAAAACCGCACAGAATATGACGCTGTATAGAATCGAAAGTTTTTCGCCATCCAGTCTGAAACCGTTTCTGATCAGAAAGGCCACGATGGACAAAGATTCAAAGACACTGGCAGCCAGAGAGATGTTGGAGATGGAACGCATGCTCTGACGGTCCATGGCTGTTGTAAGCGTGTGATTCAAAGAGGGAAACAGGTATTCCCGGATGATGTTTCTTTTGTTGCTGTCACTCATAATCATTTTTCCTCCCTATAATCTTCATCGATCTTTTCGATCATGAGGAATTCAATGTGAACTTGCATATGCTTTTAAATAAAACAGGTATGTCGAATCCGGACACACCTGGATCAATTCTCTGCTTATTGCTTTGGCTTATCCAAAGCAGATCTCAGGTCCAGACGATACAGCCTGTTTACAGCTCGTTTGTGGTCGTTTTTTCCTGTTTCGACTATTATATATCATCCGCAAGGATAATACCAATATTCATTGTATAGAAAATAACAAACAGGAATAACGATCAACATAATCATGAAGATCTGCAATAAGTAAAGTAAGCAGCTGTTGACATGAATATGTAAAAACCGTATAAATAAGATAAAATCAGAAGATTTCACAATATGAGTTTCTGTCAAAGACGGAATTCAATGATCTTTTATGAAAGATCTAACATAGAAATAAGAGGAAGCAAACATGTTGAAAAGATATATCCTGTTTCTTAAAAAATATCCGCTTATAACGGCGGCTGTAGCGATCGTCTATGCAATGATCTGTATCAAAACGATAAAGACCGACAGTTTCTTTGAAATGTTCATCTTAAGATCGCTGCTTTGCGGCGCAATGGCCTTCTTTCTTTATCAGATCTCAGGAGACAAGACTCTGGCTTCAAGCTACAATTCGACCTGGTATGTCATCAAAGTAGGATTGGGATTCTGGATGATAGCCTTTCCTATAGGCATCATAGGTCTGTTAAGTGCTGCCGATAATCCGGTCTGGGACAACATTCCTTTCCAGACGCTTTCGGTTTTCCTGGCTTTTCTTTTTGTCGGTTTATTTGAAGAGATGGCTTTCAGGGCAGTGATCAACGATGCGATCATCTACAGATTCAGAGATAAGAAATATGTTTTTGTTTTAAGCGCGATCGTCTCATCGATGGCTTTCGGGATCGCCCACATCGTCGGAAGCGAGATCACTGACGGGATGGCTGTTGTCCAGGCGATCGGCAAGACGGTCCAGACCGGTGTCTTTGGTCTGGCGATCCTTTTTCTTTACTGGAAGACCAGAAATATCTGGGCTTGCGGGGTGATACACGGAATATATGATTTTCTCATCTCCATCAGCAACTGTTTATTCAATATACCGAAAGAAAACAAAGTCAACTATGTCATCCAGGGCGAGTATGGAGGCATAGTCGCAGGCATATACGCTGTGACTACTCTGGTCGAGCTGTTCATCTTCTGGCGGATCTACCGCAAGATCGGCAAGAGCATCGATTATCAGAAGATCAGAGAAGAATGGTAATGAAAAGATCCGCTTTCATAAATAAGAGCGGATCTTTTAATTAAGTTGTTGTTTTTCAATCACCATTCAAAGATCGCGTTAGGATCGTTCCATATTCTGATCGGCACAGCATCTTTGCCTTTTCCCATTTGACTCTTGAAATATTTTTCACATTTTCTGCAACGGTAGATGTCTTCACAGTGGTATATACTTACCAGTACCTGGTAGGACAATTCATCCTCTTCTTCGTTTTCGCACCAAGGACAATAAACGCGATCATTATTGTAATTGGTGAAACCGCCGCCGATCCTGCTTAATACTTCATCGGGCAAAGCTCTTTCATATTCTTCAACATTGATGCCATTATCAGCCAGGGTCTTGGCAAATTCAACATCAGATCTGCAGGATTTGAGTTTTTTATCGAGTTCATTAGAAATCTTAATCATATGCATCTCCTTTTTTTAAACGATTCAAATCTCTTTACATTAATTATACGAACAGAGAAGGAAAAGAGGCAAAAAAGATCGATAATCGATCGATCGATAAAAGCTGATCGCTCTATGGAACTTAAGATATAACGCATCATTTCGCTCAGGAAGTTAAGCAGATCCACGAACCATTTTCCTGGTATGTGACAGTCACCAGCTGAATAAGATACGGCTTTGGTACTTCTTTACGATCTTACGGGCTTTGTAATAAAATATGAACAAAAAAAAGTGAATCATACCTTTTTACTGATTTTTCTGCATGATCCTCCTGACTAATAAAGTTATACAACTCCAACATAAGAAAGTGATATGATATTAAGAAAAAACAGAATAGAGAGGATGTTTGTTATGAGAGATATACTGACCTATCTGGTCATCAAAGCGATGATCTTAAAAGGCAACATGGATCTTAACCGCCTTTGGAAAAATACAAAAGAAGCCAGAAAAAAGAATGAGAAACTGCTGTTTGAAATAATCAAAAGAAACAGGAATTGTGCTTTTGGCAAGGCACATCATTTTGATGAAATAAAGACCCTGGAAGACTACAGGCGCAATGTTCCGCTGTCAGTTTTTGCGGATTATGAAGAAGATATCGATCGCATGATCAACAACAATGAAGAAGACAGGCTGTTCAGCGCCCCGTTAGTCGGCTACGCGCGGACTTCCGGCAGTACCGGAGCTGTTAAATTCATTCCGCTTACACAAAGCGAAGTTGACATCTATACCAGCAACACCCTGACCATCATGATGGCGCTGGCCGACAGATATCAGCGGGAAAAGTATGGCCATGGCCTCAAACCGGGCAGAGGTATGTTCTGCGCCAATTCAATGGAACAATTTCTGCCTAATGGCAGGATTTGCAGCAACATAGCCGATGTGGCGGCGATGCAGCTTGGTTTCATCTATCCGTATATCATCAACATTCCTTTCAAGAAACTGTTCAAAATAAATGAGGCTTTACCGAATTATATAAATCTGCGTTTTGCTCTGGAAGATCCGAATACAAGCTATATATTTGCCATCTTTACAAGCAATATGTCCGATCATCTTAACTATATGAAACAGAACTGGCCGATCCTGGTCGAGGACATCGAAAAAGGGACGTTGAATGAGATCTCCTTGACGGATGAAGCAACCAGAAAAAAGCTATTGAAGGTCATCAAGCCTAATCCTAAGCGGGCTGCTGAACTAAGGAAAGAGTTTGAAAAAGGTTTTGATGATACGATCGTCAGAAGGATCTGGCCGAATATGGCGGTTTTCTGTTCTATCGGAAACGGTATCTTCGCTCCTTTTACCAAAGATGTCAGAACATATGCCAAAGACGTACCGATGGATTATCTTATCTATGGCGCTTCCGAAGGTCTGTTTGCTACAGTTGATGCACTGGAAAGCGAGAAGAGACTGCTGATCGTCAACAGCTGTTTCTATGAGTTCATCCCTCAGGATGATGAAACAAAGATCTGTACGATCGATGAACTGGAAGTCGGCAAGGAATACGAGATCATCATCACCAACCAGGCCGGCCTTTACCGCTATCACTGCGGCGATGTCATCAAGGTCGAAGGCTATATGAATGAATGCCCATATATCACTTTCTCCTATCGTAAAGGGCACCTGCTTTCGGTCACCGGTGAAAAAACGACTGAAGAACATATGGCAACTGTTGTCGAAAGGATCAGAAAAAAGGCTGGTTGCGGAAATATCAGATGGTCTGTAACTACCAACCTCGCAAAATTCCCGGCCTGTTATGTCCTGCTGATGGAAAATGATGAGGGTCTTGATCTAAGAGAGTACAGCGAGTTTGCCAACGAAGAACTGAAGAAAGAAAACCCGCGTTACGCCGATATGTTTGTATATCATTTATTGAGCAATATGGAGATCAGAAATCTGAAAAAAGGTACTACTGAAGAATGGAAGCAGCTGATGATCAGCAGAGGAACTGCACCTACTCAGGTAAAACCGGTCACCGTTCTTGACAACGAAGAAAAAGAAAAATTCTTCTTAAGCAGAGCGGAATAGATAAAAGGATCAAAAGAGAAAAAACTGGAACCTGATAGTTCAGGAGCATATAGTCTTGATAGAAAGGTTCCTTTTTAATACACAAATAACAACAGACAGCTTAATGTAACATATCTGAAGAAGCCAAACTGGACGGGCAAAGGATTTGGGAATAAGATTAATAAAAGACAAGAATACTTCAAATGAAACCAACAGCAAGCATGGAAGATATCATAGACTGCATTCCCTCAAAAGATCTGAAGGATCATCTGATCAGACATCCTGTCGATCTGAGCATTATGCAAAAGGCGACCATCGTTTACGGATTTGCCCCGAAAAGAAAGAAGCTCAGACTGCTTCAGCGATTATCAGAAGAAACTAAAAATGCTGCAGAAAGGATATTGCTGGAAACGGCGATCCGGGAGATAAGAAGAAACGGATATGCAGATAAGGCCAGCAAGGAAATATATGATTCGCTTTTTCCTCATGAGGGCTTTCCTTTATATCCGTTTCTTGAGATCTGCGATCTTCCGGTATTGTTTCACAAGGGGGATCTGATCGCTTTCCGAAAACGTCACTATTATGTTGGATCATGTCCAAACATGAAGGAAAACTGTGATTTCTCGGACGAAAACTATCTCTGTTACGACCTTTCAGCAAGGATAGAAAACAAGGAAGATCTTTTCTGTGCCCATGAACACATCCATGTCTGTCTGGCCGAAGCCGCTTCCATAAAAGACCTGAGTAAAAAGGAACAGGAGACCCTGATGAATGTGAAAAGAATGATGCAGGATCGTGAGCACAGATAATGTGCCAATGCCTGCAGATTGTTGAGTTTTAGCCGCTGCAGATCTTTAAATGATGATTATCATCGCTGATTTATATTATATTAATATTAGGGAACGGAATATCAATTCAATCATTACCGATGATTAAAAAAGAGAATAAAAGAATACACCTTATAAATCTGTTCAAATGGCGTTCATGGACAACTTTGATCGCATGTCTTATTACGCTGATGCTTACGATGGGCTCCGTGATATATGCCCTTAAAACCGACCCGGTTGAAGCGGTGAGGACACAGTTTGAGTGGTTTACAATCGACTCCAACCTGTTCATGGCTTTTGCGGCGATGATGATCATGCCTTTTGCGATCGAAGGAATACAGCGAAAAAGGATGACCTATCCTAAATGGACTCAACGGATACATTTTGCAGGGGCAATAAATCTGACCCTGACGCAGATCTTTGTGCTGTGTTTTGTCAGCTGGTATGACCCTGAGCTGGCTTTCGGTGAAGAAAACTTCATACTGCACATCATCTGTCCGCTGCTGGTCCTGATATCTTTCTTTATGGTCGAATCTCCTCATCGTTTGACTCGTCTTGATAATCTTCTTTCGCTCATCCCGTTTGTGATCTATGGGTTCCTGTATATGGTGAACGTGGTGATCACGGGTGCCTGGAAAGATCACTACATGCTGAACACCTTTTTGCCGTTTCATATCTCGGCACCACTGGTCCTGATACTTGCCTATACCGTCGGTCTTGTGATCAGGGTCGTTCACAACAGACTGCTGAGCTATCGTGAAAACAAGCTCAAAAAGATCTGGGATCAGGATCTTGATCCGGTAAGCGTCAAGATCGAGATCTATTCATTGGGAATCCATGGGGGACTGTATGAAGAAAAAGATGCTGTGAGCGTGCCGTATGATATCCTCGAGGAGGTCTCCAAGCGTTTCAATATCAGACTTGAAGAACTCTCTTTTGCCTACAATAAAGGTGTGATCGACGGTATGAAACAGAAAGAAGAAGAAAAGAAGGATTAGATTTTCTTTCCAATCATGTGATCATAACAAAGAAAAGATGCCACTTTGATTCATGCTGGCATCTTTTTGTCTGATAGTTGAGTTGAATTCCGGTTTATCAGAAAGCACTTCCGATCTTTGTGAACATATTGATGGCTTCTTTAAGTATCTTGCGGACCAGCTTGATGCATTCCGGATTCAGGTTGGTATAGGTATCTCTAACGGTATGATAATAATCCTGAGGAGTGAAGGCTACGCCGCAGATCGCAGCAGCCTTGACGCCAATGGCGGAAAAGGCTTCGGAGTCGTTGGCTCCGGGATAAAATTCGGCGGTACGCATGTCCAGGCCGTTTTTCAGCGCCGCAAAATACAGAAGGCTGCAGACTTCTTCACTGTTGGATTCGGTATAGTTTATACCACGCGAGAAGATCTTGAGTTCTTCAACGGCGTGGATCGTATCCGGAGCGATGACGATGGTGTTGAGCGAGAGCAGTTCCTCGACGTTTTCATTGGCGAAAGCCCGTGCGCCGCGCAGACCCGATTCTTCACCATCCGTGATCAGGGCACAGATCTCGGTGTCGTCGTAGCGTATATCCTTATCGGCCATTTCCTTGAGGATGCTCATGGCAAGATAACAGCCGGTAAGGTTGTCGTTTGCTCCATCCACGACAGTGCCCCAGTCTACAAAGAAGAGCAGCGGTGAATATAGAAGCGAGTTGATAACTTCGACTACCGCAAAGCCGTGCAGGACTCTGGTCGGAAGAAAGTTTGCCAGACCAAGATAACAGAAGATGAAATTTAAAGCCCAGTAAAGAAAGGCAGAACCGATACAGATATAGATCAGAATGGTAGGGAAATGCTTGAGAACAGGCATTTCATAGGCGGCATCCGCATGACCGCAGAGGATGATGCGCCGTTTAGGAGTGGTTTTTGCCTTGCGCACCATATAGAGATTCTGGCCGGTCTTTTTCGGATACAGTTTATCCGTAAATGGCAGGAAAAGAACATATTCCACGATGACAATGGTCGCGGTAACCAAAGTAAGCACCAGTGATACCACATATAGCCAGGCTTTTGAATGATATACCCCGGCAAGGAAAAAGCCGCATGCGATAAGACTGATAAGCGCATCCAGAGGTATCGATCCGATAAAGGCTTGCGGATGGATCTCAAACTGCTGTGTCCTGATCTCATCGACACAGTCTTTCATGGCTTCAGCCATTTGAGCCTGTGCGGTCTTTACCGATTCGCATCCTGCCGAACGGTGTTTATGATTCTTACAGATAGTTTCTATCCCGTCAGTTATATATTTAATATAATCCATATATACCACCTTATTCTCTTGTGTTCTGGAAATGCCGATACTGTTCCAGTAAATTTTTGCGGATGAAGTAAGTCACAACGCACGAGACAAAGCCTACAATGACCACAAACAGCATAGCCGGCAAAAAGATGGCCAGCAGTTCGTTGAGTTTTGTTCCAGGTATGTCGATGATCTCTGGTGTTAGAGCTCTCTCCAGAGTCGTTTCGATCTTAACGACCGAACCAGGGACAAGTTTTATAACATTCAGATCATAGAATGACAGAAATGAAGTAAGCAGTAAAGGAATAAAACTGCCTAAAACGGTAACGACCGACATGAATATCGAAAAGATCAAAGAACAGTATTGAATACTCAGAAGTATTGGCAGAACAAATAGAATGCTTCCGCCAACACCCATTGTCGATGTTGTGGCGACAGCCGATAAAACGAAACTTATCCCTGTTAACCACTTCAGGAAACTGCCTTTGCCTTCCTTCTTTTTAATGATCACCATCTCCACTATAGATACAATAAGCATGATCACGGAAAGGACAATAAAAGCAAAGCCTGCCGTAAGCTCCTTTATCGAGTAATACAGGATAAGCGATAAAACCGTCAAAAGTATTTGAAGGGCAAAAAACAATTTAGCACTTATTAGATTTGATGAATGCTCGATGGAGCCAAAAAGGCCGATTTTACCTCTTTGCATCATAGAATTTGTGAGCAAGACGGCAGCCCTCCCTTCTTATAAATAAATAATCAATGGATCAATCAGTTTTTGCTGTTATTATTTTATCACTATATATCAAGATTGCATTTGCCTTTCGCTCTTATTTCTGTTAACATCTAAGAGTACTTTGTTGGATGACTCGTGACAGTTTTCTGTTTGGTGGAAACTGATCGGTGGAATTGTGAGCGAGTGCACAACCTGGTGCAGCCTGTCCTCGTGACAGGTTTTTCTTTTTTTGATCAAACCGAAAAGAAAATATCCCAGGTTTGGAAATTCAATGAAAAGAAGATCTTTATGAAGATCGCCATTCATAGACCTCTTAAGTCTTCACAAAACGTCGGGCTATAGATGCCTGTAACTGGCGAAATAACATTAGAAGTTGAATACACCAATTGAATCGCATCATCATAAAAAAACCTGTTTATTCGCAATGCAAAGAAATCAGCATAAAATTATTGACATTATCCGGATGGTATGAGATTATATTTATGCCGCAGCATAAGGTTGCGGTATTTTTTTTGCTCAAAAAAAGCGGTAAAGCCGCTTTTTGTTGTTTAAGCCTTTTGATTATCCTTTCAAGTACCAGAAGTTATTTAAACGATCGTATAGATCTCTATTTTACGGTTATGCGATCCTGGACTGTTTTATACTGTTCAGTGACACCAACTTCAGTGAAGTATTGTTTCAATGCTTCAACATCGCTAATTCCTGAGGCAACGATCGGTTCGGAAGTGCTGTAGATCGGATTGCCGACTCCTGAGCCGAATAAGACATAGTCGGTTGAAGCGATGGTATAGATCTTATCTTTTTCCAGTGGTACATATTCCTCGCCTTCCAGAACGTAGACGTCTTTAATTCTTCTTGCATCTGAACTGAAACCGGCAAAGAAATCATTGTCATCCAAGATGACAGGTGATTCGATCGATGTATCGATCGTATATTTCAGACCCGATACCTGACGGAAACCGCCGCTTTCTCCTACAGCGTTTCCATCAAACTTATATAAGGCTTCGGTCTGCGAGCTTGAGATTTCCAGATCATCCATGATCTGCTGGCCGCTGACATAGGCGCTTGCGACATGGTTCTGGAAAGGCGTTATACCGAACAGATCGTTATAAGTGACAACACCGGCCGGGACATCTGCTCTGACACCGCCGGCATTGGCGACAGCGATCTGGGTGCCCATTACGTAACGATAGGCATCGGCGACAAAATCGCCGCAGTTCGTTTCTCTGCTGCGAACCATTCTGATCCCCTCATCATCGTTAACGTACAAAGGATATTCGCTCGTGCCGATCGGCTGAGACAGGATATCGTCGATCCTTGCATATACAGCCGCGACTTTATCTTCCATCTGCGCATCCTTGTTTGCGTATTGCGCCATATGCATAGTCGTCATCTTGCCTTGAGTATCAATGATCAGCGTTCCGACTTCTTCAAGTTTTGTACCGACCGAAGAAAGTATCACATCCTCACGGTTTTTGTTCGGGTATTTATCCTCAACGATGATCGAATGTGAATGACCATCAAGCACGACATCGATGCCTGTCGTATTGGCGATGAAAGAAATGGAATTATATGGCGTTTTATCATCGGAACCGAGGTGCGATAAAGCAATGACATATTTTGCGCCCTGTTTCCTTGCTTCATCGACAACGCTCTGTACTTTATCAAAGAGGTCCTGGCCTTTGTTTTTTGAATAGAAGTCATAAACGAATTCACCGTTTTCCTTGAAAAAAGCAGGGGTAGATGAAGTAAGTGACTGCGGCGTCAGGATACCGATAAATCCGATCTTGATGCCATTTATTTCCTTGATGACGTATTCAGGGACATCTTTGAAGATGTTTTCTTTTTAACCGGTATAGGAAACATTTGAGGCGATCGTTTCAAATTTCATTTCCCTGATACACTTGGAAAGCTGATCCATGCCATAGTCGAATTCATGGTTTCCATAGGTTGCAAGATCATATCCCATCTCATTCATCATTTCAACGACATATTCACCTTTTGATAAGGACCCTAAAGTTCCGCCCTGTAAAAAGTCACCACAGTCGACCAGAAGGACTCCGTTGTGCTTGCTTTCAAGATCGTTGATATATGCCTTCAAAGAGGCAAAAGTAAAATTCTCATTGATGCCGCAGTGAACATCGGAGGTATAGACGATGTAGATATCCTCGCTTTGCTTTGCTGCCTGTTTTTTGCAGCCCGTCATCAAGACAAGCACGATCATAAATAAGCTTATTATCTTCTTCATTTCCTATCCTCAGACTTTCTGTTTAACTTAGACTATATTTCCCGGCTTATAGGCTACTATAAAGCTTGATATCATATACTATTTTAAAACCAGTGAAGATAAAAAGATACTTGTACAGCTGTAAAGCAATTATCACAGCATTATGATATTTTTGAAACAGCCCATTCATAAGCAATATAAAAGTTCATAAACGCGGCAGCAGAAGCTTTCCTGTTTTCAGCGCCTGATGGCATCCGTCTTTCTATTCCCACATTTATTTCAGTTTTTCATACTATGCCGGTGCTCTGATCGAAGAAGGAAACTATGAGATCGATTTTACTCACCTTCGTGAGGTGCTTAAGGAAGCCGGACTGGAAGATAAGCTGGTCATAAAACCGGAAGATCAGAAAGATCTTCTGAGGAACTTCGTGCTCGATGATGATCAGAAGGATGATTTCGTTTTTATACCGGGACATTTTGAAGCACTTGACAGTTTTGCGAAGACGACAGACCAGGATATCGTCTTTATCGGCGGAGATCTCGATCCATGGAGCGCCGTCTATGTTGATGGCGGTGATAATCCGCACTTCAGAAGCTATATCCTGACTGGGAAAGCCCATCACACGCAGATCGCTGATTTTGATCAGGAAACGCAAAAAAAAGATCATTGAAACGATAAGATCTTTTGTGAAGAAGTGATATCGATAAAGCTCTGGACCAATATTGACAGCGCTTACATTATTAAATAAAATTTAATTAAGAAGTTAAGGTTTGTTACTCAAGACTCTTTGAGGCTTATCCTTAGAAACATTGACACGATGTTTTTAGGATGGCAACAAGGAGTTTTTTATTTAATAGATCAAGGAGACAACAATGATCCAGTTAGGCGTTTCGCTGTATCCTGAACAGGAAACAAAAGAAGAGATCGAAGATTATCTGAAGCTGGCAAGAAGCTATGGTTTCAGCAAGGTCTTTACCAGTCTTTTTTCAGTTGAAGGTTCAAAAGAAGAGATCATTAACTATTTTAAGGGACTTTGTGATATAGCTCATCAGTATGACATGGAAGTCTATGGTGATTGCAACGCCCGTTTCTTCATGGAGATGGGAGCTACACCAGATGATCTCTCGATATTCAAGAAGATAGGCATAGATGTACTTAGATTGGATCTGATGTTCAATGATGAAAGAGATGTTGCGATTGTCAACAATAAAGAAGGTATGGGCGTCCAGCTCAATGCCAGCCTGGTCGATACGGTAAAGAAAATAATTGAAATGGGCGGGGATAAGAAAAGGATCATCGGTTCCTATAACTTCTACCCTTTAAGAAACACCGGCGCTGATGCCAACAGCGTCTATGACACCAATCAGTTCTTTAAAAAGGAAGGCATGAAAACGCAGATCTTCATCACTTCCCAAGTTAAAGGAACCCATGGTCCATGGCCCGTCTCCGATGGTTTGCCGACGATCGAGGAACATCGTGACATGCCTATCGACCTGCAGTTAAGACATATGGTAGCCCTGAAGGCTGATGAAGTCATCATCGGCAATGCCTTTGCCTATAAAGATGAACTGCAGAAAGTTGCGGAAACGATGAAACAGATCTATGTCTATGGCGAAGATCGACCATTCTATTTCCCGGGCATCAGAGACCAGATCCCGATCGGGGATATCGAAAGAGTACCTTTGAAAATAAAGATCGAAGAAGATGTGAGTGAAGTGGAGAAAAAACTGCTGTTTGAGTTCAACAAGCACAACGTATCCGAATATACCCACATCATCATCAGATCAAGGTGGGGAAGGATGGATTTCCGTCCGATCGAAATACCGGTAAGAAAGTGTGATAAGGAATACTTCGATAATGGCGATGTGCTGATCATCAATCAGAACAATCCGCGTTATAAGGGTGAAGTTCATATCGCCAGAAGAAAGATAAAAAACGATGGTTCAATGAACTATGCCGGAAGGATCATAGAAGAAGAGATGTTCCTTTTAGATTATCTTAAATTCTTTACCAATTTCGGATTCATTGAAGATCGATAAAAAAGGTTTCAATATCCTAAGGGATATGAAAATAAAAAAATAATAACTCAATAAAGAAAGGGGAAAATTATGGCTAAAGAAAAAGACTTTGGTGCACTGGCTGCCCAAATAGTCGAACTTATCGGCGGCAAGGATAATATTGCCCATGCCGCACACTGTATCACAAGACTGCGTATCACGCCAAAAGATACCAGCCTTGTAAAGCTTGATGAGATCAAGAAGCTCGGTGTCATTGGTGCCCAGATGATCGGCGATCAAGTTCAGGTCATTATCGGCAACGATATCAACGAGGTCTATGATGCTTTCATCAAAGAATCCGGCGTCGCAAGAGAAGCGGCGATCGATGAGAACCTTGATCCTGAGCTGGGAAAGAAGAGATCCTTCAAGGAGATCCTCGGTTCGATCTTCCCGGCGATCGTGGCCTGTGTGTTCCCGATCCTTCCAGCTCTGCTGGCTTGTGGTCTATTGCAGGCATTCATGATGGTGCTCATCAACCTGCATGTCATTGCCGCTGATTCACCAACGGTTGCGACCTTCAGCTGGATCTATAATGTAGCTTATTATTTCTTACCGGTCTTGGTGGCTTATGCGGCTTCAAGAAGATTCAACGTCAAGGCAGCGATGGCTATCCTGATGGGCTGCATCCTGGTCTATCCTGACTTCGTTGAACTGTGCAAGGCAGGTGTCGGTGCTACCATCCCTAATCCGGGCGGACCTCCAACGATCATTCCTGGTACAGGCAACGCCGGCTATCTGTTTGGTTTACCGATCTATCCGGCGACCTATTCAAATACGATCATTCCGGTCATCCTTTGCGTATTTGTCATGAGCTATGTTGAGAAGTTCCTCAACAAGTTCATTCCAAAGACCGTCAGATTCATCTTTGTTCCGGTATTGGAACTGGTCATCATGGCGCCTCTGGCTCTGCTGGTACTGGCTCCGATCGGCGCAAGACTTTCTGAAGCATTTGCCGGCTTACTGATCGGTGCCTTCAATGCTGCCGGTCCGGTCGTTGTTGCTTTGTTCTGTGCGATCTATCCATACATCGTCATCACCGGCATGCATTTCAACCTGATGACTGTTGCCATGGCCATCGGCGGCAGATACGGCAAGAACCCTCTGACTCATCCGGCTGGCTTCCTGTTCCAGTACACACAGGCTGCTGCCTGCCTGGCAGTTGCCGTTAAGGCCAAGGATGCGGAAAGAAGATCACTGGCTTTATCATGTGCTTTCTCTGATGCCGTTCCGGGCATTTCTGAACCAGGCATGTATGGCATCACCTTCAAATACAAGACTCCATTATATGCAGCCATGATCGGCTCAGGAATCGGCGGTGTCATCTGTGCTTTACTGAATGTCGGTTCCTACATGGGTGGTCCTCCAAACCTGTTCACATTCCCGGTATTCATCAATCCGGCGACCGGCGATACGACTGACTTAAGAGGCATCATCATTGCTGTTATCGTCGCTTCGATCGCCACCTTCGTTCTGACGATGATCCTCTACAAGGACGAAAAGGCTGCTGAGATCGACGCTCAGGGATAATAGCTGATGGCTAGATTTCCCGAAAACTTTCTCTGGGGAGGAGCTACATCTGCCGCTCAATGCGAGGGCGGCAGGTGTCTTGATGGAAAAGGCCTGTCACATCTTGATTATGTCTATTATCGGGGCCCGAAAGGTTTCTGCAACTTTGTCTTAAAAAAAGACTATGAATATGCCAGGGAACATGAGGCTGAACTCAATTTTCCAAACAGAAGAGGTATCGATTTCTATCATCGCTATAAAGAGGATATCGCTCTTTTTGCGGAGATGGGCTTCAAGTCCTTCCGCATGTCTGTGTCCTGGACAAGACTCTTTCCTACGGGGAAAGAGGAAACTCCGGATCCTGAAGGCGTGCAGTTCTATCACAATGTCTTCAGAGAATTGCGCAAATACAATATTGAACCGCTGGTAACGATGATCCACTATGAGATGCCGATCGGCTTCATCGATGAATTTGATGGCTGGCTCAGTGACAGGATCATCCCTTACTGCTTTAAGTATCTTAAATTCCTTATCGATGAATATAAGGATGAGGTAAAATACTGGCTCACTTTCAACGAGATCAATATGGTCACGGCCGTGCCGTATCTGGGTGGCGGGATCATCCTTGATCGCTACAGCGATGAAGAGATCACCATGGGTCCTGGACCAGG